>Ga0049105_1001127_pt1 | contig 11212 bp, 5 predicted proteins | sample WorMetvaBAHAMAS1_FD_61260 | JGI IMG/M metagenome (GOLD analysis project Ga0049105, IMG submission 61260) | Worm MetaG Olavius vacuus BAHAMAS.1 | ecosystem: Host-associated > Annelida > Digestive system > Unclassified | place: Germany: Marburg | collected 2013-04-09 | reverse complement strand
ATTAATGAATACTGATCTGTCGTATGCTATTTTAGGCAAGTTGTAAGTTTATTGTTTATGTATTTTATCTCATTCTGTGTATTATTTTCTCTGCGTATTGTATTGTTATCCTTTGTGTTGGCCATGCTGAAGCGGTGAGTCCCTGCATTGGCCATTCAGTCCAGGTATTGCGTCTATTTGGTGCTTATTGTTTTTACTCTTTCAAGCTGTGGACTGATAAATTGAATAAATAAATAACGCATACGACGCTGTCTCTATGACAAAGTCATTGCGAGTGTTTACCCTGCAGTTCATCTGACGATAATGCGTAAGAGTTTAGTTCTAGCGACACATCAGTCTGTTGCTAACTGAAAATGCGCAATTCAGGACTCAGGAGTCCTTTACAGTCATCACTTTTCAAGGAGCATAAAACGTGTCGGGCACGACGGGAAAATGGTTACCATCACCATATGCTTTTCAAAAATATCGGTACGAACTGTTAGGCCTATTGTATTTATAGACAGTCAGTCTTTTTACCGCACTCGGTTACAATACAGAGTCAAGAAAAGTCGCAAAATAAATTTTATTGGTGAAATTAATTTTTAACCATGTCACTTTTATTATAGACGTTGTTTGCGTGGAGCAGTGACATACATTTTATCAATAAAATGTTAAAAATATAGCATATAATATTTCTCTTATACACTTTTTGAGGGGGGGGGCAGGAAGAGGCTCTAAAATGTACTTGCAAGTGCTCACAAATTACCGTTTCCTTATAACAATAATTGTCTGTTGGAGAGCAGAGAAGCATTTTGTTGGTAGCTACGAGGCATATTTAGCCCTCCCCACCCCGTAAACCTCTACTGCTTTATTTAGTAACTGAATTTATGCTTAACGCGAAGCCGAGCTGTACCTTGAATTCTTTCTCGACCTGAGCCAACTTCTTCATTTCCTGCCGCAGTTCGAAGGTGGACATGATCGGGTCGGGACTGGAGAGAGCCATGTAGGCGGGGCTGGCGAGGGCACGGTACGCGTTGAGGCGTGATCTCGATCGCTTCAACGAGTCATAATTCTGTACAAGTCATCGACACAAAATGACATATACACAGTGAACCATATAAAAACGTGACATTTTATTTTTGACTATAACTTTGGCTATTCTTAGCCGATTTTTATAATTTTTATATCATTTTAATCGTGAAGAAATTATGCATGCGACTGTAATAAAATTTATCACATAACCCGATTTATGCGCGCACCTTACCGTGTGGTGCGAACTGAGCCAGTCTGGTGTGAACCACGTACGCCATCGACGAGTGGAGGCGTCGTCTGTCGATTATTTTGTGTTGCGTTAATTAACAGGCTGAACGCAACTGACAAAGCTAGAAGATTGCGTTTACCCGTGAAATGCCAATTCGGTGCCCGCGACACCATTTTCGCCACACCTTGTATTTCGGATATGTGTGACCTAATGACCTATGCTCGGCATCTTCCGTGTGTCAGTTTGTCCGATGGCAATTTATCCCGTGACACTATCCGGGATTCAGATTTCGACATGGCGGTCGTGCATTAACCTGTTTGGTGACGCAGTCTGCGCACTGGCACGAGATGGGATGCGGTCGGTCGATGGTCTGGTTGCGCGACAGGAACATCTGGATGATCTCGTGGTTGTTGTAGTGAGCGGCGAGGATGAGCGGAGTGATGTCGGGTGAGAACTGGCTCTTTTCGTCCGTACGAAAGAACGGGTCCTTCTGCGTGCGTCGACAGAGCTCCGACCCTGCGATGTAGTTGGGATGCTCGATCATCACCTAAACACGTCATCATCAGCATCAGCAGCAGCAGCATCATCTACAAATCATCGTCATGTACGCTGGACTACTGCAACTCTACATTGGCTGAAGTAGCTACAGTTTGTCTCCAGAAACTCCAGTCAGTGCAGAACATGGCTGCTCGTACGTTGACTGGAGCACGTCGATGTAATCGCATCACTCCAATATTATTCTTGAGGTCCTACACTGGCTGCCTGTTAGTTAACGAGTGGTCTTAAGACGGCCTTGATGGTCTGGAAGTTGCTCCAACCTACTGTTTTGGTCCGCTCGGCGCCGTTGAGACGTTTTACGCCATTCCGGCGCAGGATAGAAATACACTGACTGGCTGACTGACGATATGGAACTGGTTATCAGACAGTCTGAGAGATCCGGCCATCAGCAGAGACTCCTTCAGGCATTCACTTAAGACGTTTTTATTTTCAGCTTACTCATGTACATAGCGCATTAGAGCTTTTCGGACGATGCGCTCTACAAATTTACTTACTTACTTACTTAGCTGACTGACTTACATGTCTTTAAAACTATCGAAATCAAATCCGTAGTTGACTACATCAAAAGAATCATAAACGGAAGGAGATAATTAAACACGTTTAATTCGCCAACGCTGGCAGAAAACAAACGGAGAGGACGATATACAACATTCACACAAGACGTAGCACAGTTAAACGTGTAACTGAAAGTAGCCGGGCTCACGCGCTGCGGGCACACATTAACGGACCCTTAACCGACAACATTGAACAGCAACGAACTGTGAATGGCTTTAAAGAAAAGCAAAACTGATGCCGTTACTGGGCTGCCCGACGTATGTCGAAGGCCTTCTATTTTGCTGCTGTCTTTTTATACTTCTTTTCTTTTCCACCACATCTCTAAGCTCTCCGCCCTCCTCCCTCGATAAAAGTGTATCAGCGATTGGGTTCTAGGTCAAGCACGAAAAAGGGGAAAAACTGACTCCGACATTTCGCCAATCACTCCACTAATTTTACGAGGGTTAAAGTGCGAAATTTGGCCTCAATTTCCAACCCGGTCGCCTTTGAGTCGCCCTCGTTTTGGAACGGAGAAACATTATCGAAAATTTAAAACAAAGTTTGGGAGTTCCGATGATTGTTTCATGTCCACTCTGACTCATTGGGAAATACTTTGTTTAACCATCAATAACTCAGCCGTGCATTACCGATTTCGCTGAAAATTGGTGGTTTTTTTCCATGGGCCTTGTGGGCATCCCAGCGGGATGGGCGGCCTCGAGTGGCAATGCAGCATTGATCGCCACTTTTCTGCATAGCGGTTCTATATTACAGCGACGCATTACTGTATACGGTAGTAACGGTACGACTTCATTTTTGCGCGTGTAAACCCATAATATGGCGAGATTTAGGGCTATATGCGACAATCACGAGAGACAGATGACACAGCTCATCGTTCGTCGGGTTTAAGCAGCCAAGCGATATCGCAACGCTTTGGCTAACTTCCTTCAATACGCCGTCCAACTATGCGCCATCTAATTAAGCCTAATCCTCGCAGAACCGGTGGCTGTCAGCTGTCCGCATATTGGCTCGCATAAATCTCTACCGGAATACGAGAAATGCAACCTACTTTTTCTGCCTGAGACGCTCATTTTTCGACGATCTCATTCGATCGCTATTCGTTGCTAATGATAACGTATTTCGGGCAACGACTGAGATCGGGCAATATGCACCGAACGGGGCTGTAGGAGTTGTAGCAACAAACGAAATAGATCTACAGACTGCACATTCCAGTTGCAATAATTTTAATACGTACTCACTCCGACTGTTAAGTGTAATAATTTATTGATAACTTCAATAAAATTGTCTGCTTGCGGTACGCGGAAACCGTAAAGACGTCGTAACGTTCGAACTTCACAGCTAAGTATAACATCGTAAGTTATAGAACGATAACAAGAACAGGATCGTCTCAGAACTTAACAAAACGACGAGCTCTACACAAAAGTGGTACTACGTGAAGTGATTTTTAACCATTAATCGATTAACAAATCGTTAAAACGTTAAAATCCGCAGCTCTTATTGTTTTTTTTTCGTTGTCATCGTCATCGTCGTCGTCATCATCAATGATCATCGTCTTTCAGAATCACCGACGCGTCACAACCTCATTGCGTTGTATTGAATTTCAAAAGAGCTTTCTGCGGCCTAAACCAAGAGGCGTGGAAAGACTCGTATCCGAGTGGAAAGTAGGCCTATAAGCGAGACGGTCGCGTGACGATCGAAGCTGTCTAAGAGTTCAGTTGCAGCGATTACATCAGTGAAGCGCTGTGTAATTGTGTCAGCGTCTGCAACCGGCAACAGATGCGCTCTCGCGACAAGTACGCACACGGCGGCTCCGGGCTGAACTCTGCATTGCAATACTAACATTTTGCGGGTCGTGTCGTGAAGTAATAGGAGATCCGGACATCCTCTCAGACGATTCCTTGCTAATTATATCAATTTATGGTCATGGTTAAGGTCTGGAATAAGATTGGCAAGTTTTTTGTTACGTTTAACTTGGTTCGAGTAGCGATAGCTAATGTGCGTTGGATCGAACTAATATATAGGCCTCAGCGCTGGGCGGAATGTCAGACCAGACGCGTAACCTCGCCGTCTCGGTTGAATAATGCTTGCGGTAGGCTGACTGGCAGGATGGAAGCAAGTTATTCGAACTAAGGTAACTATGAAGTCTGATGGCTACAGCTCGTTCAACCAGCTTGGAAGCAAAGCTGACATTAGACGCAGGCCTGTAATTAGCCATCTCAGCTGCGTCAAGACCCGGTTTTTTAAGCCTTAGTGTTATGATGGCATGGCGTTGGGAAACTGGTAATCGGCCCTGCACCAGGGACGCGTTGACCATGCTGGTGACATACGGCAACAGCAGGTCGATAAACTCACGGAGCAAAAAAGTCGGCACCGGGTCCAATGAGCAGGATTTCGTTGGAGATGCCATGATAATGCTTCGTACCTCAGCTTCCGTACACGGAGTGAACGCTACGAATGATGCTGCTGACTGACTGTAGATTGGCGGTGGCTGTGTACCCGCAGTGGCTGCACGGATATCATCAGTTTTCTTTTGAAAAATGCAGCAAAGCCTTCAGCTGTGTGACTGGCGGAACTACTGACATCACGCTGACGTTCAAACATGATCGAATTCATTGAACGCCACAGCTGTGGTGATAAACGCCCGCATTGCAGAAGGCGATTGTTCCAGTACTGTTCCTTCTTGGTACGATACAGTGCGAATCGGCGACGCGTCGCTTCCACCCATGACCGTCGATCGTCCGGTCGGGAGGTGCGTCGGTAACGTCGTTCCAGACGACGACAATGGCGACGTTCAGCCCTGCATTCAGCGTCGAACCACGGCGTCGGACGGCCGGGACGTATGTGCACTCTGCGGTAGGCCGCAATGCACTGAGTTTTTATGCCAGCTCATATAGTCATTTGTCTTCTGTTTATTATGTTGTATCTCTGTTGTGTGGAAAGATGAAGTAACCAATGCAGAAGTGTTGACACGGACTGGACAGAAGCGACTACAACACACTGTATAGCAGAGAGGAGATTCTGGTTTGCGGGACACATTATCCGGATGGCATCAACACGCCCTGCTTGCTGTGCAATGCATTTGGAACCAGCCGCTGGTTGGAGAAGAAGAGCGGTCAGCATTTGGTTGAAAACCCATCGTGCGCAGTAAGAGCAAGCAGCTGGAAAGAGGCGGAGACGATATTGGCCGACAGTGTACGCTGTCGAAACCTACTTCCGCTTATATTCCGCAAGGGATCGCATGAACTAAGTGCTAAGTCCTGTTACTTTCTCGTCACTTACCGCCGTTTTTTTTCTTGCTATCTATCTATCTGTCTTCGTTTTCCTGTTCATAGAATGTGCGCTGACTCCGCGTAGCGGCTGCTGCGGCTGCGCGTGATTGCCATGACGACGTCATCGACGGCCGGAGACAGTACTCTATGACTGGTCGTATACATGAACGACTCTATTAATAACAGACGGTAAGATGTCCGCCACGGACTGTCATAGAATCGTAACTCGCGATGGTCGTAATACTGGCGATCGATCGACTCACCACTGTCACCATCCATTACTGCTTCTCTCTACCACTCCAGGCTCAAAACTCATCTTTTCCACAAATTCTTTCCTCCATAGTTCTTCTACCTTTACACCCACTGTTTTTTTCGTTTTTATCGGGCATGTCGGTTTTAACTTTGGCACTGTGTGCTAGGCTAAGCTGGCTTTTAATCAGCTTTTAAGTGCACATTAAATCATCGCACATCATCATCATCATCATCTATCTTCACCACTGTGACGTAATCGCCTGCAAAGCTATAGAATTCGGTGAAATAATGCAAAATAACGGCTACTACACCGTTTCAAGGTCATTCAAGGTCACCTATGTCGGTACCAGTCGAAAGCCCGTATCCTATCTCGTAATGTTTTGAAGTTACCGCAGATTATTGTTTAAATTTTGGACACCATGCGTTTTTGAGTCCCCTTTGGGGGCTCGGGGTTAACGTACAAGGTGCATCTTAAGCTCACTGGAAAGCTCGTAGTGGACTTAGTATTCGTGTTAATTGAACTTTTTCTCTAGACGTTACGGCTGAGGCGCGGCTACGATTAGAAATTAGCTCTTTTGAAGGGGGTTAGTCAGTTTCGGCCGAATTTTCACGTAGTAGGGGAGACCCCGCGAACCATTTTTGCACGGATAGATAGGCCAGTGAATGCCTTACAACTTTGTCGCTAACAGTGTTCACGCAAAGAAACTTGGTAGCAGACTCTCTTTAAGTGAAATGCAGTTTTAGACGGAAACGGCTGTTTTGCTTTTTTTGAGCCGCCTTTGGGGGCTTAGGAGAATGGTACAATGTTCATCTTAGGCTCATTGGAAAGCGCTTAATGGACTTTCTATTAGTGTTAATTGAACTTTTTCGCTAGATGTTACGGCTGAGGTGCTACGAGCGACTATCGGTTCAAAATAGGCGATTTCGCTGAAACGGGGACCGGTTGACCCAAAATTACAAGTAGAATGGGTCGCCCCCCACCAACCATTCTTCTTGTCACAAAACTATGGTAAATGATCTTTCATGTGGTATAAGAATGCGGGAACAACTTTCTTTCGTTTTTTCACAAATCACGCATTTGTCAGACGGACAGACATACAGACAAAATTCTCATCGCTAGACCGTGTCTGCACTCCATGCAGCGCGGTAATAATAATAATGCTTTTATAATAAAAATAGGTATGCAAGAAAAGGTGGTCATATGTTCCCTATAACGAACGGCAATAGTTACGCCGTCATGAATATCAAAATATGTAGTACGTACAGTATAGTCAACGACCTGCATCCCCTGCCACCTCCGCTATTTCGGGTGTAACTTTTTGTGGCGTGGGATACCAGCACAACTTCTGCCACCAAATATGTGCCAACGAATATCCTACAGCTACTCGAAAAGAAAAAAATATCTTCTATACGAAACAATCGCATGATGCAGAAAACGAACGGGGTGGGTGGCAACCAACCACACCTTGGTAGCCCGAAGGTTACTGAAATGACATGCAGCATTAGTTACAAATTCGTAAAAAAGGTTTCCGACCTTGACGATCTTGGTGGCGCCTTTACTGATAGCGTGCAGCAGTGACTCCTCGATGCATTCGAAGTTGATGCGGTCGAGCAGAAGTTCGACGGCCTCCATCGACTCGCTGTCGACGGCCAGATGGAGGGCGCTGCGTCCCATGTAGTCGAGACAGTTGACGTTCAGAGAGATCTCGTTGGTCTCCTCGAGCGACTGCCGGATGATTGGAACGTCGCCGAGAGCCGCCGCGTTCAGGTACACCCGTTCCTCGTCGGTTAACTGCAATACAATAAAAGTAAAGAATACAGGTAAAGGTAGTCCCATATTGTTATAGTTACTAGGCAGTCAGCTCGTAGGTGATATCAATCATAAACCCGTCGGTAGACTGCCAGTGTTCTCGCGGTTATCTTTCCGTGCACCTGTAGGGCATTACCATCCTTAGGTCAGTATCAACTTATACTGCTTGGTGACAGATGCACATAGGCGTAAATGAGCCCAAAATTACACAACATATAACAAAAACATAAAGCAAAAACAAAACGAGCCCTTTTGTTGGGACTAAATGACAATTTTTTATTCGACTGAGTTGGCGTAGTGCGATAACCGTGATTTTGCGCTAATATTGGCATCGACACAACGCGTGTAAATGTGCAAAACAGTTAACTAACTGTGTATATTATATTATATTGTATCATATCATATCATATCATATATTATTTTGTTTTGTTTTATTTCATCTTACTTTATATTTTTTATATTTTATATTTCACATGTTATATTTATTTGACATATGAGTTCTATTTTTCCGTTTCTGCTTGCGTTTGTATTATTGTTTCTGAAGACGAGTTTTGTAGCCCTTTCCAGACCTGTAATAGCCCCCCCCCCGTCGCAACTGCTACTGTTGGGGTACGTCATGAAGAAACCTTGCCAGAAATATATTCTGACCCTTACCGGAACCCTATCGTAAGTTCCTAACCCCGTGAGTAGTAAAGAGAGCTGTTCTATCAGACTGAAAATGTCCTTCGTTCTGATGGGTATTGTTCTGACGGGCCGGTCCCTGGGGGCAGTTTAGCGGAAAACGCACACAATCGATAAACGGTACTACACGGAGTTAAAAGGGCCACGCTGACGTAGACAAACTACCCGGTCACGTACAACAGATTTCTTGCCACGTCACATCACTACCGTGGTGGCAAGAACCGGAAGAAGAATTAGTTCCATTTTCTTCTGATGAAGGCCTCTGACTGAGTCTGATAGAGACCGAAACGTCAAGGTAAATCTTTGTTGGTTGTGTTTGATTTAATTTTCGTAATAAATGTTTTACCGACCTAAAGAATACGTTTGATACCCGGCTGGCTACTGATCATCTCGGTCGGATCTCCAAACTCCGCCTACGTGGGTCGTGAGCTTCAGCGACGTTAGCATCAAGATACTGTGGCTCGGTGGTGTAATGGTTAGGACATTGGACTTGTGACTCGCGGTCGCAGGTTCGAATCCCGGCCATAACACTGCCTGGTTATTTCTGAGATAGGTGACCGTATTTCGCGGGTAAACTATCACGGGATATAACCACCACCCAGGTCAACTCAGCCTTGCATCCCTCCGCGGGGTCGCTAAATCGAGTACCAGCTTCGGCTGGGGTAAAGGTGGGAAAGTCACCTCTGCCGGGTGGTAGGTAACACTGTGTGATCTCATATGGCATGTGATTTCCCGTAGCGGTGTGGTAATTTCGATTACGAACTGCTATATCCGGTTTACTTTACTTACTTTTACTGTATCGGTTAACTGGTCAACAATGTCGCGAAAGCTTGTGAAGTTCACATCCTGTGACGATGTGCCGGGTCCATATAGCATGCACAATTAGCGATATTGTTTGAAGATCAGAAGGTTCGAGGTCTAGAAATCGAGATAAAGGTGTCGCTGAATATTTACATAGACCAAACTTTGCCGAGTCGCAGAAAGTTCATGGATTTCTCATAACCACAAAGCTCCGGCAGAAAATGCGCCATAGCTGATGAATCGATGGCTTCAAGATTTCGTGATACGTTGTCTTCGCACAGTATCACGTACTGAAAACGTGTATTGCGTCCTCAAACGATCAGCCAGCGAAGTTTTCGCCGTCAGTGGAGCGACCACCTGTAACAGTCTGCCAGGTGATACTACGAGCACCGGAGCTGTTACAGAACGCCTTCACACGTGCACTGAACACGCACCTGTTCTCGACCGCCCGGTACCGCTGAGACGTTACTACGCGATTCCGGCGCCGAATACAAATGCACCGACTTACATACTTACTTACTTAATGTCGCGATGTCAGCGTATCTTTGTCAATCAGCGTACATCGATACCCACGACTGAACAACGAAAGCTCATAAAGTTCACATACGGTGAGCCGGTTCCACATAAATACTTCGTACAATTAGCGATAATGTTTGAAGATCAAAAGGTTAAAGGTCGAGGTTCCGAGATATCGGTATCGCTGACTGCACGCTCAGTTAGATGTAGGTCCGGTTGCAGGAATGACACTTGAAAATTAACTTAAGTCTAAGCAGCTCTTAAAATTTCGCTAAGTTTATTCTGCTGCAACATACTTGACGCATAAAATGGAACAATAAAAGCACAAAAGGTGCACAAAGAAAAGCTATTTTTATGAATTAAACCACTGAATATTCACTTTGATTGACATGACGGGAATGATTGCGTAACTCTTTGGAACTATTTTGCATGCGAATGAATACAACTTTAAATGACGTTCGTACAACCGGTCGCCAACGACGGGCCGTGTGGCACGGCCTTAAGCCGGGCCTGCGGTTACCTTTCCAGCTGCAAAGAATCATCATTCTTTGGCCATTACTAGATTATACTGTGTGTTAACAACTTGCCCAGTGTCGTTACATGTACATAAAAGTAGAACGACCGCGATTTAAACCCGCGACCTCTTTGATCACATGTCCGCTGCTCTAACCATTACTGTTACACCACCGCGCCGCAACAACGAAGGACTGTTTAGAACGAAGTATCAACGACAATCAATTCGGTCTGATTGACGACGGTGTGACGAGAGATAGCCAGGTACGTGCGGCGGCGACATGCCGCAGTTTGTCCGTCGTGTAATCAGACGCCGAACACCGACAGGATGCCACGACGTATGGCCGGCATCACGCCGGCTGAATACGAGTGGCGATTGCTGACGTCGTTCCGGCACTTGTTGGCTGTTTTCTATGATCCGTATTTTAGGAAGCATTGGTCGTCGTCGGGATACCATATTCGTTTGAGGAGCATAGAGAAATCATACATAGAACATCTATATGCTGCAGTCTTACCAGCTCCGGCAGTGACTTATCAGACCAGTCAGTGAGGTGATTTAAGCGCTGCCTTATTACTTAACGTATCAAGCCAGCTGGCATCGGTTCCAACACTGTGTCCTTTTCCAAACTGCGTGACGTTATACGTGACCTAAGTATTTCGGTTTGCGAGAATTGATTCGACCACGTATCGCTTTATGATAGCTCACATTCTCCAAATAATGTACTGAATGTATTGACACTTGGGCGTAGAGAATAATTATGTTGAATGACAAAGGACCCGAAAGTGCAGCTAACGTGAACAGCATGCCGAACAAGACAGCCTCGACGCTGCATCGTTGATTGACATGCCTCCACAGCACGGATAATGAACGATCAGTCGTAAGTCGACGGGTATTGTTATTATTATTATTATTATTATTATTATTATTATTAACAAAGTACTGATTAAAGTGACGCTTAATAAAGTTATTGCAGGGGCACTTTACATAGTCTGTGGCTGAAACGCTGTGAAAGTACAGGG
>Ga0049105_1001126_pt1 | contig 11213 bp, 9 predicted proteins | sample WorMetvaBAHAMAS1_FD_61260 | JGI IMG/M metagenome (GOLD analysis project Ga0049105, IMG submission 61260) | Worm MetaG Olavius vacuus BAHAMAS.1 | ecosystem: Host-associated > Annelida > Digestive system > Unclassified | place: Germany: Marburg | collected 2013-04-09 | reverse complement strand
GATCGACGCGGTTATGTGTTGGAACGCATGTGTTTACCAAATTCAGTGAAATAACGCAATATAACGGCCATTACGTCGTTCAAGGTCATTCAAGGTCGCCGATTTTGGTACCAATCGAATTATCGAAAGCTCATATACGACTTCCTATTAGTGATTAATACTAACTTACCTCCTATCTTGCACCGTTTCCAAGTTATGGATGATTATTCGTCAAATTTTCGCTAGCGAGAGAAAGTGCCTAACTTTGTCGCTATCGCTTGGGGTGATCCCCTGCCAATATCACCACTCTTTGGTTTAACCCCCCCCCCCAACGAAGGGGTTCCCCTGGGACGATCTCCGTAAAATTTTACCTGGATGTCGTCAGGTCACCATCCGTATTAAATGGCACAGAAACATTGCCGAAAATTTCAATCGACTGAGTAGAGTGCACGAACGTTACAGACAGACGACAGACGACAGACAGACGACAGACGACAGACGACAGACGGACGCACGACGACATATAGCGAACATGAACATGAGTTCACGTTCGCTAAAAATGATACCGATGATTGTAAAAAGTAAGCAATGGCTAGACAATGATCTCCAAGGACATCAAGACCATTAAGATCCAGATAAAAGAAGCTCACCGGGAAATGAGATAGCGAACGTGAACTTTCTTTACGACGACATCGTGCACGTATTACAAAACACAATAGACTCGAGCATAAATGCCGCGATTTTTGCGGCATGTGTTGGACCGCAGGTTTACCAAATTCAGTGAAATAACGTAATGTAACAGCCATTAGCCTACGCCGTTCAAGGTCATTCAAGGTAACCGATTTTGGTACCAATCAGAAGCTCATATACGACTTCCTATTAGTGATTTATACTAACTTACCTCCTATCTTGCACCGTTTTCAAGTTATATTGCGGATTAATGGTCAAGTTTTCGATAGTGAGAGAAGAGTGCCCCAGTTTAACGCTCTCGCTGGGGTGGTGCCCTGCAAAAAAATCGCCATAAGTGATATAGCGCTAATACTATATTTTTGGGCAACATTTCCGCCCCAGAAAGTATCGGTGTATGTATCTTCAACCACTTTTACGTAATGCGCCCGAAAGCTATCAAATTCAGTGCAGTAAAGCAACCTTGGGGATATAACGCCGTTCAAGGTCATTCAAGGTCACCCAATTTGGTACCAATCGAAAGCTCATATGCGATTTCCTATTAATGAGATATAGCCTTCGAATCAATAGGTCTAAAATCGCTATATTCGGCTACCCCTCTTGCGCTTAACTCCCCCCCCCGCCGACGGAGGGGTTCGCTGGGACGATATCTCCGCAAAATTTTACATGGATGTCAATGGATGGCCAACGTACGAAATGGCGTAGAAACATTTCCGAAAATTTCAATCGCCTGAGTAGGGCGCACGAACGTTAGAGACAGACAGACGACAGACGACAGACGACATGCAGACACACGGACGGGCGACGACACAATAGCGAACGTGAACGTTAGTTCACGTAAACGCGACTAAGGCCAGCACTGTGCCTTCATGTAAGACTTGATGTGTCAACGCCAGTCACCAGTGAAGTGTTGCCGCGTTGAATATAAACATAATCAGTAGCCAGTACATTAGGCCTATGCTGTTTGATGTCGCCTTTGTCCGCTCCGTTACATACCGATCGGTCAAAGAAAGTGAAGACAACCATCGTTTCGTTTATTCATAACCATTTTGCTTAAAAGCGCTCTATAAGAATATAGAAAAGTTGTATAGAATTTTGAACAGTCAATAAGCGTGTCCATCATGACATAGGGCCTATAAGCGTGAATTTCAGAAGTGCTTTCATGACGATGTGGTAGTCATTTTTGCATAAAGTAAGGGAAAAAGAATAATACTAAGCGTATCTGTTAAGGTAAAATGACAGAAGTACCTCCCCCACACACACAGTACTACCGAGTACCGCGGTATTTTTTTTATTGTGGCGCGAATTGTTCGGTAGCGCCCAACACTACAATCAGCCCTACCCGATCCATTACATATTCTATGTAGTAGTGAGTAAACAAACATGGAGGCGTCCATAGGGAAGCGTGATTTAAAGCGCGGAGATGATAATTGCTATATTCCCAGCAAAAGATTCAAATTTGATAACACTGATGACAAGAGATTATCAGAATTTTTATCATGGTGTACTTCAGAAGGACTTTCTATTAGCACAAAGGTAATTAAGTTATCATACGTGCGAAGGGGCGTGGTCACGGAACGATAATTACAGGGTAGTCAAATTCTCAGTTTGTCACGTCGTGAATGCCGGTCATGATCTAAGCGCTGAAGGCGTTACAAGGGCCGGGGGAGCGGAAATGCGAGAGAATATAACGGGATCTAAGTAGTAGGGCAGTATAGACAGCTCTGTTTTTACGGTGACATGGTTTAGTGCATTTGTGTGCGGTATGGCGTGAGGCCGATTATGCTGTGGCCAGTATTCTCTTAAGGCCGTGACTTGGGGATGTGGATGTTAAGTAACCCGTCAATTAAAATTTTAAAAATTGTCACTTGCAATTTTAGTTTTCAGCCAGGAAATTTATTTTGGGATGGCTTGTAACAGTCTATGGCACGAAGTTTTGAAAGCAGAGGTGACTTTTGGGGAGGGTTCAGGGTTCAGGGCTCCCCCGGACACCAAATGGTTTATTTTTTAAGTGCTCAGAGTGGATTCTCCTGTTATTATTTAGGACATTTATAAACTGTTTGGAGGCTAACCTTTGGTGTGGGGTAAAGACGCCCCAAGCCCACGCCTTGCTACATCCCTGGTTTTCAGGTTTTGTTTAACAGAAATAGAAAGACATTTGCAGCCACATGCGTGTCCTCATCTCTAGATAGGCCTACACTAAAAATTCATTGTGGTGAGGTAGGGAGGGCAGAGGAAAGATAGGAAAAAAGTGAAGAAAGGGATACAAAAGGGACGAAAAAAGAAAGAAAAGAAAGAAAGAGAAGAAACACCCCAAAATAATTTTTTGTTATGGCTTGCGGTCCATCCAAAATGGGTTGTGGCCAGTTTTATGGCATCGGCAGTTGATGTCAGGCAGACAGCAAACACTGACCCCTACATTTGATGTAGCCAAGACCACAGATATTAGATAATTATACTCTGTTCCGAAGTTGGTATTCTATGCAACTCATTGTGATAGGTTACAACTAATGAGAAGAAATAAAGAAGTAATTTAAGGCACTATACAATCAGTATAGTGCAAAGTAAGTTCAAAACTTTGCTATTGTGGGAGATTTTCACCATCAGTGGGTGATTGACTTTCCATGGGTGAGCGGGTGAAGAGGTTAAAATGTGGGTATGGGTATCATCCGCTCAGTGTGGGTGACTTGGCAGGCCTGGAATTATATATCACGTGCACATGGGCCTCCGATAGAATGAGGATGCATGGATGCGAATGTCGAACGCAGTTTACACGTTCAACAAGGCAATCATTTATAACAGCGCTCCCTACTGTAACCCTAACTTAATCTACTAACCTTACTGACCTATCACTAAGCTTTACCCTAACCACAATTTGGTCCTTATACTACAGGGTTAGGTTTAGAGTAGAGATTGCTGTTCTAAATGAATGCTGTGGAGAAATATTGCAGAGATTATGTGTGGATGTTGTGAGTAGGTTTAGGGTTAGAAATCACACGAAAAATGAAAATAACTACATGTATTGAACTTGTAAAGTTGTAATAGTCCTTGGGCGGGGTTAATTAATAATACACTTGTTTATTGCTGTCTTTGGGACAGCAGTGAATTTGATGTGCCATGCTTTTAGTTGTGACTGGATATTTGCTGGTTCAGGTTTGTGTGAGCAAGGAAGGCTCTTGCGCACAGTATGGCATGATTGCATTGTCGCCAATCAGTACTGGTGAAACTCTGTTTGAAATTTCACGCAGCCTACTGCTCACACATGAAACAAGTGCCGTCTCTGAACTGCTTGACAGAGGTACTTTAAGTGATGTTAGTAAAGTGCTGTTTGGTAGTAACAATGTCGTAACCATGTTCATTACTGCATAAAGTAAAGCGCTTCCCGAGTGCTGATTTTTGTTTTCGTAAAAGAAGAAGAAGATTTTCACATAGCAGCAAGGTCCATTGCATGGGAGCTCATCCCCTTTAGCGGCGCTTTGAGCCGGCGAGGGTGACACCCGATTGAGCTAGCATATGACACATGTCGGCCAGATGGCTGGCTCAGTTAACAGTCAGCACCTTTAACTGACTAGGTTAGTATGCCAGCAGTCCTGGTAACATGGCCTACTGTTACGCAGAACTTGCTGTTTCTTCCCTAGCAATGACCATGACCATCACTAGTACTCACCTACCCACGAAGGGATGGCCAGGCTGAGTTGACCTGGATGGTTGATTAAATACTGAGACAGTGTGAACGTTACTCGGACTCGTGAACAGTCACCCATCCCAGTACTAACTGGGCCTAGCGTAGAGTAAATTTGTTGATGTGTGCAATGCCATTACCACTAAGCCAAGCTGCCACCTGTAGACACCAGCTAATACTGCAGAGCCACAGATACAGGGCTAATGTATAATGTGGTTTATGTATATACTGCACAGCATTTGATGATTCTCATTGCACGTACCCACACTGGGATCGCCAGGTGAGTTGAGTGCACCTGGGTGACTGGTTACAAACTGATCTATTTTACGGTTATTTATCTTAGTATGGCAGGTATGGTTCATTCTGTCAGCATAAAACTGTGAGATCCCTTGAGAATGTGTGCCATACAGTACCTGAGCGCCAGGTGTGTTCACGGTGAGGCACTATATAAATCCACGTTTACCTTTACCTTTACCTTTAGTACTAACCAGGCCCAACATAGAGCAACTATTGATCGAGACCAATGCATTATCACTAAGCAACGTTGCCGTCAGTGCTATGAACTACTAAATAATTGTCCGTAACTATATTATTGCAGAGAAGGCGTCACTGGAAAATGAGAGTGGCTGGGTTCGACTTCTGCTTTGTCTCATGTATGAAACTACTTTGCCGAGTTCTAGATGGAAGCCATACCTTGATTTGGTTCCCGACTACTCCGAATTGGATTTACCAATGTTTTGGAGCAAGTAATACTCACGCATAATACGTATGACAGTGATTAATTTGTTTTTTAACCACCCGCTTGTGAGGCGTAGTAATGTATTCAGTTACATCTGTTTGTCTGTCTATCTGTATGTAGTGCTGTAACTTTTGAAAAACTTGATCTTGAAAGTTCATTTTTGGTATGCAGGTGCATCTTCAGAATATCTAGGTCAGATTTGTATATCGAGGTCATTGAGTCAAAGTTAAGGTCATAGGAGCAAAAAAGTGTGTCACTGTCTGTGTATCGTCTTCGCTTGTGGTGGTCCCCATTCGATTGAAAAGCAATCTTGTTTCCTTTTTTGTTCATATTAACAATATCAGATATTGCACGTGTTACATTTCTGTGTTTGCTAGATCAGCAGTGGTGTTGTTATTAATTACTTACTGTTTTTGCTGTTTATGGAGTAATGTGATTTTGTTGCTGTAGAGACGAATTGGCAAAGCTGAATGGCACAGGGGTAGTTGAGGCAGTGGAGCGTGATCTTAAGTCGATTGAGAAAGAGTTCAACACAGTTGTACTTCCATTTATAATCAAGCATTCGTCTGTTTTTCCGTGTGTATGATTTTAGTCTGTTAACTGTCTTTTAATAAAATTTGTAATTATCTTCTGAACACCTTCAAATTCTAATCTAGTTGTTAATGACTATACTGAATTACCTGTGAAGTTATGGTGGGATAGAAATCTGAGTATTGTTTACTATTGTTGTTGTTGATGATGATGATGTGCAATGATGTAATGTGCACTTAAAAGCTGACTAGAAGCCACCTTAGTGTAGCACACAATGGGTGACTTTAACTTTCGCTGAGCGGAATCGATTATCACTTTCGCTCAGTGGAAACAAGCTGCTGAGTGCTAATTAATGCATTTTTTTCAAGTGAAGTTGAAATTATCGCTCAGCAAATTGATTAGTACTTTGGAAGTGATAATCGATTTCGCTAATCACTTTCGCTCAGCAGAATATGTGCTAATTACCAACTTAATCTCAGCGAAGCCAATTAACGACCAACCTCCGCAATGCATTTAGATAGGCAATTGATGTAAAACACTAGTGATTAAGAAATCGCTGAGCGGAATTCACTTTAACTTTCGCTGAGCGGAATTGCTAATTATTTTCGCTCAGCAAAAAAATTGAACTTAATCTGAACTCCCGCTGAGTGGCAATTTTTGTGCTCAGATTAGCGAAACCGGTGAGCGAAAACACTCAGCGAAAGTTAAAGTCACCCAATGCCTGACTGCTTAAAGTCACGCAATGCCAAAGTTAAAACCGACATGCCCGAGAAAACGAAAAACAGCTGGAATCCATGGAGTCAGTCTGGTGGGTGGAAAGCTAGAAAGAACTATGGAGGAAAGGATTTGTCAGTGGCGTCACTAAGGTTGGTGTCACCCAGGGTGGCAACTAATGGTGTCACCTATTCTTTACTGAAAAAACTGACAATATTTTTATTCATTGTCCTCTGCAAAGTGATTTGATAACCTCTTTGTAGCTGTCGTCTCCTCACCACTCCCACCTTCTGACGTCGTTTATCCAGTGTTCGAATTCAGCCACAAAAAAAAATTAATTTTATTCTGGTGTCACCCAGTCACCCGGGGCAGTCCGCCTGCGTCCCCCTCCCCACTTTTCCCTAGTGACGCCACTGGGATTTGTGGAATAGATGAGTTTTGAGCCTGAAGTGGAAGAGAGAAGGAGTAATGTATGGTGACAGTGGTGATGAAGGAAATGACGAACTGATGTGTGAGATTAGATAAGAAGGATAAGTCTTCGTGATCAGCAGGCAAGCCAAGTTCCTTGTTGTTGTTGGTAGAAATATAAAACAGCTACACTTTGGCTGTGGTTCACAAAAACATAGTAGTATATAATATATTTGACTGTAATTTTGTGTGGGGTGACCTTGCAGTTCCACGCTCCAGAACAACAAGATATGGCCAATGATGTTTTGTTGTTTCTGGTCCAACACTCTACAGAATTCACTCCCATTGTCTGTTCGTGATCCATCACTGACACTGACTCAGTTCTGTGCACGTCTGAAGACTGTGTTATTCTGCAGAGCATACGAAACACTAGCATAGCACCTATGTGACAGTTTAGGCTGTAAGTACTAGAGATGCACTGATAAGGCACTGGCTGATTATCGGTCGGCCGATAATCGGCGCCTAACAATCGGCCAGTCGCCCGATTATACAAAAAATTTATTTTGCTGTCTTATTTAAGTTATTTATTTAGGCTCTGATTGTTATCTGAGGACTCTTACTTACTTGAAGGACTGCAGAGTGCAGACAAAACAAAAACGCACCCAAAAGCAAAGTTACAAAGTGCACCAACTTTTACCAGAAATGGAAGTCACTCTCATGTTTGTTTACTTTTGGTAAAAAAAATAAAAACTTATACTTGCCAATTGTGCAAACGACAGTCGGCCGATACCAACGTACTAATCGGCCGATACCGATACCGATTATCGGTGCATCTCTAGTACCGGGTAAGGACTGCTGCATGAACACAAATTCACTTACTTACTTACTTCTGTTACATCTTGACCGATTTTAGTAGTTTTTTTGCAGTGCTGTAACCGAAAATGGATAAGGCACTTGTTACTTGTTATTTTAACTACTGACATCGTCATAGTGTTGTTGTTCACTGATGATGATACCAAAGTTTAAAAATTGCTTAATATTTTAGAGATTTATTACCATAGTTTTGATGGCCCACAATGTACATCTATATACTGGTACAGTAAGCAACAGAGTGGGACAGACTAAATTCCAGTATAAATTATTGACGCTTAGGCTAGTATATATCTCGGTGATGGAAATATTAGTCGATCCATGCTGATAGGCTGGTACAGTGCCGCAACAGCACTGAGTAGGATTTTCTTATAGAACTAAAACATAGCAAGCTCGATTGTCTCAGAATAGACACGATTGTTTTGTTAGTTGTGTCTTTCTGTTTGTGCAGTGCGGCCTGCACTGATTTGGAATTGTACAAACGCGCAGTTGCATTCGTGATGGCGTACAGCTTCACGGAGCCGACGTCAGATACTTCGAGGACAGACAGCGAGAGCAGCACAGACTCAGTGGAACAGAAACAGACTCATCCACCAATGATGGTGCCCATGGCCGACATACTTAACCACGTTGCAAACAATAATGCTAGACTCGACTTCGGTGTTGAAAGTCTGAAAATGGTTGCTACGAGGCCAATTGCTGAAGTATCTGTCTGCGTATAATTCTCCAGTAGAACTGAGTGATGTTAATTTAATGTAACCTATTTTATTTATGTAGTTACAGAGTGATGGTGTATTTTTGTCAGTGCTTGTTGTGTAACTTGTAGACAAACTTAATTCATTTCATTGCTATACACACTCTTTTAACCCTTTTATTTTTAGAGATGTGATAAAGTTTGATTTCCTTGCCAACTTCAAGCTCTTTCAGCAGATTAAATTCACGAAATTTTGACTTTTGAATTAGGTCATATGAACATTGCAGCACTACAAAATCATGTAAACATGACAAATGTAGCCAGTTTTCCTATAAACCATAACTATATGGTTACTGGTATATCTGTGCAGAATTGGACAAACATTTCAATTTTCACTCAAGTTTGCACTGCATTTAAATTGCACAAATTTATAAGTTGAAATCATCATACAACTTTTGTTTTATTATAATATTTTTTACATACAAATATCCCGGCCAAATTTAATTTGCACAGAATTTTTTTTACATTTGTACACCACAACCATACAACATGCACGCAACTTTATATCGCAAATTTCGCCAATTTTAGCACAATTTACCCGTCGATTTTTAGCGCAATTTTCCCATAAATTTTGCGCGATTTCTCACTTTTTCCGCACAATTTTCTGGGGTCTATACAGGTCCCGGTCCTGGTCCTGGACCTCTCTGGTCCAACATCACCTCGGTTTGGTCTTGGAACATTTTTTTGGACAAGACTCGGTCCATGTGTAGCATTTGCTCTGTTTTTTTTATTTCGTATAAACCACACTTCATATTAGCCACAAAATAAAGAAAGTAATTGACATTACTGCTAGCACTGGGCGAATATCTTACGTTATCGAACGGTAAGTGCGACCTTTTCAGCATCAAAAGTTAGCAAATAGCAATCTAATGCAGGCGTATATCAAGTCCTTGATTCAGTTTGGTTTGACTGGGACCAAAATTACTGATGTTCCTGAACCATCCCAGTCCATTTGTGGCTGGACCATACTATCACTGCTTGTTAGGATTGTCTCTGTCAGTGTGTTAAGTGATAATAATAATAATAATAATAATAATAATAATAATAATAACGTATGACAATGTTTATGGTGCTGTCATCATGGCATAGTCATTGGGAGAGTTCACCGGTTCATTTGACGAATGCAGACTGAGCGCTGGACCAAACCAACCGATTTACTGCAGTTATCAAAAGACACGCTGTGGTTAACTTACAGAATCAGTTGTTTGCATCACAGGGCGATGAGGTATTCAACACTTACGGTGAACTTGCTAATTGGCAGCTGCTGCATATGTATGGCTTTGCAGAGCCATCTTCTAACAATCATTACGATGCTGTAAGTAAAATCACTTTCTGACTTTTCAAAAGTAGTCTGGACAAGTGGATTTTGACCCTTTTTGGTTCTTATGTCCATTTAACTGCTCCATGACATGCTCTTTAGCCCCTGCCTGAAGTATGTATGAACTAATGATTAATGACAGCTACATATGACGAGAGATTAACTATGCTAACTGCAGATAATGTTTAAAATTTAAAAAAAAAACTTTCTCAGTTTTCCCATATTGTTTGTTTAGTAATTTAGTTAGAAACTAGATATTATTGGACAGTGAACTGTCGATTGGTGTATGTCCACAGAAAAGTGCATTTTCAGAAAATGCTGTCTGTGGCCTCGACCTTTGAACCCATGACCTCAAAGATGTGGAATTGGTCATGAGTAATTGTGCTAACTTTCGTTAAAATACGTCGATGCATTCCAGAGACAGGTGAGAAAATGCATCCAAAAGTGCTCATGTGATGATACGGGATCTTGCTGCGACCTTGACCTTTGATCTTTTGACCTCAAAATCTGACCACTTCATCTTTTGCCCAAGTGGACTGAAGTTGTAAAATTTGGTGATATCGCCAAAAGTGGTTTATAAGATGTGATGTTAACAAACTTTTAGTAGATGATAATAGATGCACACACAAGACAACCCAGAACAGCATACCTCCAATGTTCTAATGTTGGCAGAGGCAGAAAAAGCATGTCCCTGTCACTGTATTGATTGAGTGTGAAAGTTTCAATTAACAGCCTCCTGTAACTGTAACTGTAACTGAGGCACTTGTATTGCGCCGCCTACTAGAAGACCAAGGGCGCATCACAGAGTCAATCCGTATCTTGGTGCCCGTAGACAGAATGAAACAAAAATGTTGCAGCAATTTCAGCTCCATCGGTAGCCTGTTCCATGCTCACGGTGCAGCAACAGATGTTGTGCATCTATTTTTGACACCCCTTTCATTGTACATATCATCACATATTGTCTGCCATGCAATTACTGTGACATATTAGTTACTTTTACTAATCTTGGCAGAGTCAGTATCTGGGGAATATTTCCACATTCTAATAGAAATTATTGCTTAATAATGTATTGTTTTATTATACACAGCTGGAATTGCCAATGTCCACAGTACGAGATATTATTCTTGGCAATGTTGAGGCAAACCTGCGACAGTTCGCTGAACAGAAGTGGAATTTTCTCCATAAAGTGGTATACAGTTGTGTTTGTTGATTTTAATTAATCTAGTTATAGACATAGAAATATGCACAGACATGGTGCTGATGGAATATTTAGAGGTAACATTGAGGTTGGTTGAGGCAGTCAGTTTACATGTAATAATAATTGTAATGATGAGGATTGCACAATCTTGACTAAAACTCCCAAAACATATCCCAAAAGATTTCCAGCTCACAGAGCAGCACAGAACAAGATGGACAAATACGCCAGTTTGGCCAGCACCCACATTTTCTGTCCGTTTGCCATCGAGACAGCAGGTGCATGGCATGAGACAGCCATAGAAGTGACGCAGGAGATTGGCCGGCGCATCACGGT
>Ga0049105_1001125_pt1 | contig 11216 bp, 6 predicted proteins | sample WorMetvaBAHAMAS1_FD_61260 | JGI IMG/M metagenome (GOLD analysis project Ga0049105, IMG submission 61260) | Worm MetaG Olavius vacuus BAHAMAS.1 | ecosystem: Host-associated > Annelida > Digestive system > Unclassified | place: Germany: Marburg | collected 2013-04-09 | reverse complement strand
AAATCAGAGTTGTTTCAGTGTTTTATTTCAGTTTTATTTCACATGTAAGAGCGTCTGAAATAAAACTGAAACAAATTTGTTTTATTTCAGTTTTATTTCACATGTAAGAGCCGCTTTAGTTTTTCTACAGTGTCCCTGCAACAGTTTCTGTGACAGCGTCACTTAAATCATATTCATTAATTCATTCATTCCATAGATTTACCAGTGCCATATAACTTGCTGGCATTTTTGTTACTTGAACAGGAATTTTTTCATGCAGTCACGGTGTTATGTCACACTGCTTTAAGGTAACAAAATGTTCCATCATTTTCTATCTCATTTCTTCCACCGTAATCTTCCTTTCTGTGGTGCTGCTTCCTGCCATAACTGGTCATTATGTATAGGTCTACACGTACAGGGTGGGCCAAAAATGGTCTTTTAAAGTTTGTAACTCCTGTATATGGTGACACAGAAAAGCGTCAAGTTCTTATCTGTATATGAATGTACATAAATTACAGCGACAACAAGCAGACTGTGAAGTGAAATTATAGGCAGCTCATGAAGACAATATCACTGATTTAGTAAGTATTTCTGGCGTCAAGGTAAACAGTATACGGCTCTAATGATGTCCGGTCAAGCAGCCACCTCTGTAAGCTTACTTTCACAATTATGTTCATCTGTTGGGATCTCCTGGCCTTCACCTTTGACCGTTTTAATTAAAAAGCTCATTATATTGCACGTTTAAACGTGGTGCATTTACACAGCGCGGATAACTTCGCTTGATGTACGACACTACGACAGTTACTGTGGCGCGGCGCAATGCGCTGTCGGTCAACAGGGAGTATTAGCTCATAGAGCGCGCTGTAAGTAGTCTGAGTCACATGAAATGAGGCGAGGAGAGTGGGAGAGAGAGACAGACAACCGCGTGTTGACGCCGCTGCACAGCGCGCAGGTGAGGCAATCAGTAAGGCGCACCTGGCGCCTTACTGTTACGTCACCTACCTGTAAAGCATCCAGACGACGTATTGCCACAGGGCTTCTGCGCCTTTCCCTCACCTCTGCTGTCACATCCATGCGTCAGTTTCTCACTCCCACGCCTCGTTGAGACGACGTACAACTCGGCGTCGCTGACAAGTCGATCAGGCGTGAGCGAGTTACGACAGGCAACCGGCCTGGCCGCCCAATCAGCCGGCAAGCCGAGCATGTTACACAGGCGGGATTAAGTCACGCTGTTCAACCCGTGGCAGTGGGGAGACCATCACTGCTCTCGACTCTCGTGCTGCTCGCCACTACTCGCTGAGCCAATAGTACAGCTGCCTGTGCATGTGCGTGTGTCTGTGTTAACAGGGTGGCACATATCATTACCGCTGAACTCAGAAACTTGTAATCCTGCATGCACAGACCTACTGATAAACACTGATCACAAACCACGAACTACATCGATCTGACCTAGTTTACTGGGTTTATCGGTCATCGCGTTTATACAGCTGCCCTGCCAGCTGCGCGTCATAGCCCATGGGCTGCTGGTTTCACGATGACTGATGAATTGCATTATCTCTTTCAACGCATTCTGTTGTTTTATTGTCAATGTTTCTTTCATGGCAAGCTAAAATTTTACACTTGCACTCAGAGGTTGTTAGAACGGGGAGCAGCGAGCATTCAACATTACACAGTCGTTTCTCAGTGGCTGTAAATCAAGACATTACATGTACTTAACTCCGCCTTTTCTTCCATCTCACCGCCCACCCGTCAACAGATAACCCCCGCTGAGTCACATACTAGCAATCGACAAGCAACCAAGCGTCCGAGCTGCGTGGGGCAGCGAGCGAGGGGCGGGGCGTGCGGGCTACTAGCGACGCCACAGATCAATAGACCCGTGCTGTACATCTTCAATATAGTCATATGTGCCAGATCACATGGCCACAACGACCGACTATAAATCTTGTTTACATCAACTATTAGCTCCATGCGACTGCTACCTGGCTAGATTTTGCCAAGTGAATCAAATTAAAAAACACACTGTGATTCAACACCATTCCCTCACGAGTTTCATCAATGACGCATATTCCGGAAGACATGGCAGGACATGTCCGTCGTTTTGTAGAGTGCGAGTACGACGCCAGTTTTGCACTGTTTCCGCCAGAAATAAGGCGCGTCTGAGATGCCATTTGTAGTGGTCGAATGCGAGAAATGCATTGGCGGCCGGACTTCGGTGGAGACTGAGATTGCTGGAGCGGAGAGCAGCGAGACGTAGGCCAAAGCTCTCCGGTGGAGAAGCTAATTGCGAGGAGGGGACTCACCGTTCCCTCGCCTCAGCCTCCCGTTCAATTCTTCTGGTTGACAGCTTCTTCGTGCTTCGTTGGACCTTGCTGTACTTGGTAACGTAAGTTTGCGCTCGGTTTTTACAGCGCATCCGCATTGCTCGCAATGCAGAGCGCTGTTAGCTAGAGGCATTCTGTCCGTCCGTCACGTTCTGGTATTGTGTCCAGACGAATGAAGATATGATCGTGCAGTTTTCAGCGTCTGGTAGGACAATCCTTCTAGTTTCTGAAGAGGTAAGGTTTATCCGGATATTCGCAGGGATCACCCCACCCACCCCCCAGCGGAAGCGTTAAAGTGAGGCACTCCCATGTCGATAGCAAAAATTTGACCAACAATTGGCTATAACTTGGAAACGGTGCAAGACATGAGGTAAGTTAGTATTAATCACTACTAGGAAGTCGCATATGGGCTTTCACCTAATACCAAAATCGGTGACTTTGAATGACGCTGAACGGCGTAATGCCCTGTAGTTTGCGTTATTTCGTCCAACTGGGTAGCTTTTACGGCCCATTGTCTAAAAGTGGCTGAATATACACCGACACATTCTGCAGGTGAAATGTAGCCCGAAAATCTAGTTTTCGGTATATCACTTATGGCGATATTCACAGGGGATCATCACCAGCGAGGGCGTTAAAGTGAAGCGCCCTCCTGTCGCTAGCAAAAATTTGACAAGCCGTAACATGGAAACGGTGCAAGATAGACGGTAAGTAAGTATTAATCACTAATAGGAAGTCGCATATGGGCTTTCGATTGGTACCAAAATCGGTGACCTTGAATGACCTTGAACGGCGTAATGGCCGTATAGTTTGCTCTATTTCGCCGAATTCGCTAGCTTTTGGGGCCTGGTAAGAGATGCTGTGATGCTCTGATGTCAGTCTCAGCCCCAGGCAGTGCCACAAGACATAACCAGGTAAAAAGAAGCTCCGCTACTGCGAAGAGCACAGCGTGTCCGTCGTGCTTAGTTGGTGTACTTTATGAAATTTCTCGGGAGAAAATCTGATGATGGCTAATCAACCACTTTTACATAATTGGCCATGAAAGCTACCGAATTTGGCGATATAATGCAAAATAATGGCCATTACGCCGCTCAAGGTCATTCTAAGTCACCAATTATGGTACCAATTGAAAGCCCATATACAACTTCCTATTAGTGATTAATATTAATTCACTTACCTCCTATCTTGCACAGTTTCCAAGTTATGGCTGATTATATGTAAAATTTTCCCTAGCGACAGGAGGGTCGCTTCACGTTGCGGAAATAAGGATTTTGGATTTTTGCTCCTGTGACCTTGACCTTGACTTGATGACCTTCATATACGAACTTGACCCACATTCCGTGGAGATTACTGGATGAGCAAATATGAACCGCCTAAGTCAAAGATGACAGACATGCACACATGGTACATACATACAGACATAAATTAAATTATATACCATGACACTTACATGTCATGGTATATAATGGCCAATCACAATGACATGTGATCAATGACATACACGTGGTGCAACGTACACGTTACTGCAACAGTTTTTCTACAAGAACCAGGCAAGTTACAATAATGCACAATTCGAATTCTGACAGTTGACGGCAGTTCATGCGGCCAAAAATGTGTGCATTTTGGTGACGATCTATCGATGAGAAAACTGAGTAAATCATTCTACGGACTTTTACACGTGCTGACAATCTCAAGAATAACCTTTATCCCACACGTTTATCACGCTTACATCCTTTCTGCGGAAGAAATAATATGTAGTATGCATCATGTTGCTGCATTAAATGTGTAAATCATTTTCTCTAGTATTTTTCATAATATCAAAATATTTGCATTAATCCCTGCGTTAATTCTGACATTGAAACGCATCATTTGGTATAATTAGCACACATCATTAAACTGCACTATTGCTAACAGCAGTTCGTCTGTCCATCCATCACACTCGTGATCCACGCCTAATCGGTTAAAGATATTGAAACGCATTTTGCACGACACGATAGAGCAATGTTTCTGCTTTCCTCAGGTCAAATGTCGTGGTCATGAGTTTAGGGTTCACCCTGAACGAGTGTGTTGAAGAAAGGTACTCCCCGTCCAAAGCTCAAATTTGACCAATAATCTGCAGTTAATATTCATCACTAATAGAAAGTCGTATATGGGCTTTCGACTGGTATCAAAATCGGTGACCTTGAATGACCTTTAACGGTGTAATAGCCGTTATTTTACATTACTGTACCAAATCCGGCAGCTTTGGGGCCAATTACATCAAAGTGGTCAAAGACCAAATTCTTCAGACTATGTTAAGTCGTCTCAGTCACTTAACATAGAACTTAATGTAGTCTAAAGAATCTAGTTGAGCAATATACGACTTATGGTAAAATTTGCAGAAATTACCGTGAAAAACTGCATGAATGAAAAGCACAACCTTGACGGCTACTGCACAGTAACTGAAAATAATGCGAGCCAGAATATAAGTTAGTACTATTCGCTAATAGGAAGTCGCATGCAAGCTGCTGATAGGTACTAATACCAATGACCGTAAATGACCTGGAACGGTATAACGACTACTGACATGCTATCTCTGCAATAGCTGAGCTTCTTATCTTCATATAGTTATGCACGTAAAATGAATGTAAATAGCGTCCTAATTTTTTAAACTTTGATGGCATTTTTCTCACACTGACTTTTCACCAATGCAGTTTTTGCCAGCAACGCAGGCAAAACTATTAATTTAAACTATTAATTTCCATCTTCATACTGAGTGTGCATATCACAAGTATCTGTGAATCAAAACACATTTCTTAACACGAAAATTTACTGCTAATTTTCACCTTCATCTTCAAATGTTGCCAGACAGCAAAATATCACTCAGGCGAGCTAAGACAGTGGAGTTTGAGATAGAAAAACACAAGATTACTCACGCTGTCAGACTGTCAACTGCGACACTAACATTCAAAGATTTTATCAATGAATTTTATGCATAAAAGCAGACAAAGAGATACTGACAGCAAGTGTCTGTTCTAAGGCAGTACGTCTATGATGACGTCCTGTCGTCGTGGACTGATGTGGTTGATGATGTGACCGAGTCAAGCCAGCAGTATGATAATGATCAAGATGATGATCTTCACTGATGATGTCACCGTCACGATGATGACCGTTCCTGTCAACATCTGATGAACTGTCACCTGTTATGTCAGCATACACACAGTCAGTGGAAACAGCAGCTCCTACTAACTGGTCTGTCAACTGACAATGCTCCAGTAAGACAAACAGCCGTTGGCATTAAACTTCAATAACCGCTACATAATCATTAACACAGTAAAGATCAAACAAATCAAACAACTCACATTAAGCTAAACTAAAACACTGTTCAGTTATATTAGGTAACAAGTGAGCCTTAATACCATCAAATGTCACGTCTCCACCCTGATAGCTTTCACACGTTTGTACACACATGACCTCAACCACTGACCTCTGACCCTGAAAACCCACTCACATGATGAATATTTGTGGCAAGTTTTATTCAAATCCTCCCACTAAGTACAGAGATATTGCATTATGTGCAATAGGTGTTAACAAATAATAAACAGATGGCCTGATGGACAACCTGGCAGTTTATGCCTTTGCTGCCTGTTGTTTGGGGTGAAAACATAAAAATGGGACTTGCTGCCCACATCACCTACACAGGAACTGGATTCAAAACAGCAACAAGCAACGTGGCTTTACTCACAGTTCCCAGTAGATTGCTGCCATGAGTCTGCTCTGGCATCAGATGTCTACCACACAACACATCCACTGTCTTTATCATCATCCATAACACGGCTATAACACGATAAAGTTTAGCTCCACAATCAAAAGATGGTTGGCTAGCGGAAATTTAGTGCCAATGTTATATTATATAGTAACAGATTTGTACAATTAGCTTAGAATTATTACTCACAATTGATGTTGTTGTTCTTATAATTATTAAGTCATACACAGCATACAAAAGTAAAAAGTAGCCCTATTACCAATCGCTTCATGCTCTGAATGTCAATGGCATTAAATCACCTCCCAGACAAACAAAATACGACTATAACATCAACACTCTGATTCACTTGGACATCTGACACAGCAGAGAACCAGCGTCAGTGATTTGCTGATAATTGTTAACACACGTTCAGTTCAACGCACGTCACGTGACATGCATAACTAATCAGTGTTGACCAGCTGTGACGATGCAGCGACATCATTCCGGGGATCATGATTCATTATCCTCGGGATCATGACAATAAGAACGTCAGGCCATGCATTTATAGCTGATTATTGGTCCAAATGCTATATCAGGTAGATCAAATATATATACTGCACTGCAGTCATAATCTATGATGTAACTAAAGTTTCGTCGTGAACAGTTTTTAAAAAGCTGTCAAAATAATATAGTCGTTACATAAAGTTGGATCATGTTTCTCCTTTTGAAAGTTGAAAGTCTGTGAATTATGGGTTTGAATAAGTCGGTAAAGCAGAATGCAGAATGTGGTAGACTGAGAAATAGTGCAGCAGAAATGCAGAATTAAAGCCAACCCTAACTCTATTCCCGACTTTAACCACGGTTTCTCACCCTAACTCCGTTCCTACCCCACCCCTCCACCCCACTCCTACACCGTATCCCAAAAAACATGCCACCCTCTTGTGACGATAATTTCGTCAACTCTCAACCAATTTTCAAAATTCTCTCGCTTCTGGAAAGTGTGTTAAATTTCGTACAAAACAGTATGTAACATTAGCGACCACACCTAAAATATGTTGACGCACTACGTGGAGAAAGTTAAATGTTCAAATTTGATGCATTTTTGCATATAGACTGTATTCGAATAAAAAAGACAGCTATGGTGGTACTTTCATAACAACTCAGGTATTTATAAAATTTTCATGGACCGTTCTGTGAATGTGCGGCGTATCTTCTCGACTCAGAACCAGATCGTTAACCAGGTCAACATTTTCTTTAGTGCGAGTACTTCGTAATCCGCCGCTACCTGTGAAACTGTTGACTGTGCTGGTGTCGCCGAACTTTTTCAGCAGCCAGTTGATGCTACTTTTTTGTTCAGCATTTGTTTGAAAGTTTATTCATTAACTCCCAACGTTTTATATCCCTTCAACTGATACAATTTTTTTACCAAAATCTTATCTTCGTCAATAAACACCATGTTTACAAACACAGTGGTGACATCGGCAATGATGTAATTCTAATGCCATGACATAATTGATGTTTAACAAAGTTACAATCTTTCGAAAGTGGCACATTTTTTATTATACACAACAAAATGCAACAAATTTAAACATTTCAGTTTCTCAAGGTAGTGTGGCAATATATTTTAGGTGTGGTGAAAAATGTTATATATTGTTTTGTTGGAAAATTAACATGCTTTCCAGCAGTAAAAGAATTTTGAAAATCAGTTAAGATTTGACAAAATTATCGCCACAAGAGTGAGGCGCATTTTTATTGGGACACAGTGTACATCTACATCACTGGAATAACTGACTGCATTCTGCATGCCACATTTTACCAGAGACTGTGAATTACTTAACTGACATAATTTTTTTGCTGTTTTCCCGTGATATAACAAAACAAATATTGACTGTTAGCCTTGATCAACACCGAAAAATTATGCCCCTTAGTAGAGCAATGTTACTCTTGGGCCTTCGGCCCTCAGGCAACATTACACAACTGTTAATTTTTTCAGTGTTGACCTCAGCATTTGCAGTCAGTATTCGTATACTATTACACACATTGTGAAGTCTCATGAAGATAGGTAGCCTTGATGTTTGTGTGACAAACAATGACCAAAGTGACGAATTTTCAGTACAGTGGACTCAAGGCTAATCTCTCATTATAATATGCAAGTGAAGCAAATATCTAACAAAGAGAAAATTTGTGCAGACATTTTGAAGTTTTGAGAACAGCTTTCTTGCTGCTATTAATCAATCAATTGTAACACAGCAGCACAACTCCCAAGCACATCTGAGGCTCTACGCTAAATACATATTTAAGCTGTCACAGACATCACTTTTAGCTGTGAAGACAATCTCATTTGGCAAAATAACTCAATCTGGCAAGATTTTTAGTGCCAGATACTCAATACATTATGCACTGCGCCCATCCTATTTTACAAACTTACAATACTACTTGGAGACTAAAACAATGAGCATTTCTAAAATGTATTCAGAACCTCATAACACATATTAGGAAGCAATGAAGTTCAGTGAGTGGAATAACTGACTGAACTTCATATATACACATCTAGCAAATACTTGCAGGCCGTACTGAGAATAATGGCAAACATCATGCTGTTTATACACACACAAACTGCTGAAAAAACAGACACATGCACAGTGTACAAGCATCAACATACAGAGAGAATCAAGTAACGGAAAACAGAAGCAATGTACACTATGTTGTAGAATCTTGGAGGTGGGGACAACATTCGATGAACTACAGTTTTCAAAAGTACATATACTAATACCTAAGCCCTGCAATAACAACAAATACATCACTCAGGCAGGTATATAAACACATCATGATATACACATAATATACTGCAAACTGCTCGTTCTGATAAGCCATTCAAGCACATTTCAGTCGCCAATGAAGTCAAACAGGAAATGAAGACCGGTGACTACAGTAAAGCTTTTGCCTGCGACAAAAAAAAACTAAAGATTGTTCTGCTAAAAAATAATAAATACATGTACAAACAACATCAATGCAACATGAGTTTTCACCTATAGTATCGCACTATCTACAAGCAGGCAAGACACTTCATGCAGAACTGTCGATGAAAACTTGCAACCGCAGCATACGACTACTCACGTCAACCACAGTGGACTTGTTGTCAGCGGAGCAGCCTGACTTACTGGCAAGTATTACATAGAGACTGCTGACATAACGTGTGTCTGATGATGCTTCACAAGCAGATAGCAATTCAACTGAAGCACGTTCATCATCATCATCATTAACTCTGCTGTCGTCATTCTTGAAACTGACTGCTGTGGCTACTCTATTGCTGGATGTACTGCGTGAATTCTCCACAACTTCACTGACTGCAGAAGACATACTATCTTGAACATCTCTCTTATCTGATATATGATGCCTAATAAGTCTGTCATCTGAGATGACATAACTGCTGCATATATTCTGCAAATCTGTGACATTTCCATTGGCTACAACAGATGTGGACTTTTCAACTGACATCTGCACATTAACATCTGAACCAGCAACTCCATCACTGCATTGTGAATTGTTGGCAGCAGCAGCAGCGTCATCATTAGTGCCGCCATCAACACTTAGATCATTGCTCACTTCACAAGATTCTGCATCCGCATCTCCATCAACGTCCAAGTATTCAGCCGGCGATGAGTTTGATCTCAGTTCCTCGACACCATCATCACTTGGTGTTGGAGTCAGCAGGCGCACTGTCGTTGCACACAGATCAAACCTTATCACCTGGTAACTACGTCTATCTGACGATGATAATGATGACATCCAGTCGTCATCTTCTCCAACACTTAAGTCCTCTGTTTCAGCTTGAGGAGCAGTCGACTCCGGAAATGCCGCCAATATATCTTCGGCGTAGTATATGGAGGCATCTTCATCAACGAGCATTTCATGCTGCATCACGAGCAGTATAGCAGAGCCACACACAACAGCTCCAAGTTCTTTCTCACAGTCATTACATTACTGCACCAACTTCAAAATAATTAAAAACTGGAAGGCAGGAAACACTGGTAATGTCACAGCTGATAGAGAATAAAGTTTAAAAATGTACTGTGCAAACACACACTGTAGTAGTCAGGACAACTGTACATTACAGTCTTTAAAATGTGACTCCTGGTATATACCATTTGCTATAATTTCACAGTTCAAGGTGTAATGCTGATTATACTATTATGTGTAACTATTACTGCTATACTGTGCAATGTGAGAAAAGCTCAACACCAATAAATAATAAAACCCTCAGAAATCTGGAGACCAGAGCCACTGCATCACGTGATATTCACTAAATTACTTAGTAGAACACAACAAAAGACTTGTACTATCCACTGATTACTGGCTTGTCATGTGGCTTAACAGAAACTGTAAGTTTTTTTCAAGGTAACTTTACAGCACTAATAATTGGGTGATTATCAGTTGCAGATTATGGAATTCAACTAATCATGATATCTTTTACCAAATTCTTAAAAAAATTAACTAAAATTAAAACTGAAATCACCTCTTCAAAGTCTGTTTCAGCTGCAACTGGACAATCTTCAGCCTTGCATTCAACAATGTCAGACTCGGCGAGGAACTCGGAAGACGCCATGGTGGGAGTGTTGGAGACATCACTAACAGCATCAGTAGCATTACCTTCAAAGCCTCCGAGTATGTCAGCAAACTGGTCATCAAACTGCTGCTTCTGATGCTGAGGCTCTGAAGTCATCACCTCACAACCATTCACAGCTGACATGCGACTGAGTGGATCAAAGTCATCAAACATCAACTTGGCTTCACCATTCTGTGACGATTCACATACCTACATAGCCAGTCCACAGCAAACTTACTACAGACATGCGTCTTCACATGTCACAGACATGCGTCTTCACATGTCACAGAGATGCGTCTTCACACGTCACAGACATGCGTCTTCACATGTCACAGACATGCGTCTTCACATGTCTCCTCCACCTTCTCATCATTAGTATCATCATGCCGCCCGACACATATGTCAGAAGGCCTTAAACTTTACCGATTAACTTTCTTTCTTTCTTTTTTATCAATACACCGCGCTCAGCAGCTGTGCAGTGGATGACCATCAAATGTATTCCAAAGGTTTGGTCGTAGGTAAAAAGCTTCATTGATGATGATGATGATGATGATGTGCAATGATTTAATGTGCACTTAAAAGCTGACTA
>Ga0049105_1001124_pt1 | contig 11218 bp, 11 predicted proteins | sample WorMetvaBAHAMAS1_FD_61260 | JGI IMG/M metagenome (GOLD analysis project Ga0049105, IMG submission 61260) | Worm MetaG Olavius vacuus BAHAMAS.1 | ecosystem: Host-associated > Annelida > Digestive system > Unclassified | place: Germany: Marburg | collected 2013-04-09 | reverse complement strand
GTGCTGAATCGAGTGTCACTCCTAGGAGCTTAACGGAATCAGAGAAATTGACGTGAGCTCCTGCAACCATGACGCCTGGTGCACTAGAAACTTGTCCTAGCCTCCGTCTTGTCCCAAAGAGCACCGCCTCTGTCTTCATAGGATTTAGCAGTAAAGCATTCTCGGCGAACCACCGTGAGACGTCAGTGGCACACTGTTCCAAACTGGGAATCAACGGTTTATCTATGTGGGGTAAATCCACTCTGCTCCACTCAGTGTAGTTTCTAGAGACGAGCCTAACTCAGGAAAGTAGTCCATGAGCATACAGATTGTCAAGTACAGATAACATGGTGATGCCTTTGTAATTCTGATAGTCTGAAATGTCAAATTTACCACCAGAATCAACCCTGTCAAATTTAGAATGGGACTCAAAGGTGTAGAAGTATGCAATTAGCAGATGTAGGCATCGCTTATATTCAACACCGAAGCAGTTACACCAACCTTTTGCAACACTGACTGCACAACTTTTGTTATCTGTCCCACTTTCTGGTGACCGCTGCAGCAGCTGCCAACAACATACATCAACAACAACTATTACTACTACAGCTCCCACTATACTACTAAATCTGAGTGTCAGAACTTTACTGAAAGCACTAAGTGGTTATCTCTTTTTTGCCATCTCAGAAGTTCTGAGAGTCTACAGTGACGAACCTTACATCAAAATGTAAAATAATCAAAATTACACTAATATACAAACACTGATCAAAAACAAACGAAGTAATGCAATACTCAATACTTTATGTGAAAGTACATACACCGTCCTTTAAACTTTAAATGTTGTTATAGTTAAGTAGATAGAACAACTTAAATACAGTAAACTGATGGACCATCACTTGCTGGTTCAATGGTCTTAGACACCTATATGTACAGTGGTGTAGTGGCAAATTTAGAATGGGGGAACGCTCCAAAGTTCTCTTCCTCTCCCCACCCTTTTCCTTCCCTCTCCTCCCTTTCCTTCCCTTCCCTCTCCCCTCCCTTGCCCTTCTCTCCCATCCTTCCTCCCCTCCCTTCTCTTAGAAGTAGGGCCCCTCAAATCCAGCTAGGAGGTCGGGGGAGTGCTATAAGCTCCCCGGCGATATCTATGGCACCTCTATGGCAGCCATATGTTGTTGTTTAACAGGCATGTAATTTACACAAATTTTATCATTTTAACTAGTCTACATGATTCAGTTTTGCACCAGCAAGTTTCATTTTATGTTGCAATCACTGTTGAGTGGAGGTATTTCACTGTTTGCCATCCTTCTTGGAGCTTTTCATTCTGGCTACGTCTGGCCGACTACATCAGTCAGTTGTGATACAATGAAAACGTTCCAGTAATATAATAAAAACTATGGAACTCCGCGTTACATCTGTCTTCCTTGCTACAACTGTCGTTATAACTATTATTCTGATACGTTTGAAAAGTTTACCAGAAAGTCCTCAGATAGAATCTAGCAGTCGTAACATTTCATTTACATCAAATGACTACTTGTTGTCACTGCAAAGTTGGTCAGCCACGTTAAAATCGAGTTTACACATCTTGGATGTATAAAGCGAGGTTATCGGTCAGAAAAACAGGGCCTCGTTAACCTACTCAGCAAGAGGGTACGATTCAGCTGTTTGCTGCAGCAAAATGTCACGTGACACCTTCCTGATTGAAGCGTTTTATGAAGCAGATAAAGCGCTTGAGAAGTTCGCTTGAAAAGTTCGCTGCAGTGCCATGGGAGTGTGCATGTTTACAAGATGGTGGATGGAGCAGACGGTAAATTGCAAATGTAAGTTTCATTTTGTTATTTTGCGTAATATGAGTATTAACGGCCTCCATCTTTGTTTATGTCCGCTTTGTAGACTGACACATTGCAGCAAGACCGTGAAGCGCTAGCTTGCAGCAATGAGGATGTTAATGTGGCCCCAGTCAGGGCGTGTAGGCAAACACATGCCAGAATGTTGTCATACGACACTCAACCGTTTGTACATCCTCCACTGTCATCAGCTGAGCACGTTTTGATTTTGCACAGTTATTTGGAGGATAGACTCACTGGTTTACCATTGACAAATGGACTACAGATGTCACCGTTTTCGACTTGTATCTGGAAGTCTAATCCAGACATTTGTGTGGTGCAGTCAGTTGGTTCACTGGGACAATGGACTTTTGTAACAAAGTCTGGACAATTCATGACATCATCAGATTATTGTGTCGTACAGTCTGCTATATCAATGACCAATCTGGAAGTCAGATTCGAACAACATGAAACCAGTTCAGTGACTTCAAGTGATGACATGTCTGAAACTGACCATGATTTCTACATGGAGTTGCCTGCAACTATCTTATCACTAGCATCTCAACCTACGTGTAGCCCAGAATATGCATGACTGCATCCTAGGAACTTATGAGATAATCATTCATTTCATAACTATTTGCCTTCGGAGGGAAATATACTGCACCAATGAGTAAATGTGAAATCTCTCTAGGCGTTGAGTGTGGACGGTAAAGGAACCATAACACCTCTAAATTATCTTGTGTTAGGATATCCTGTGTTTTACATACACTGCTACACGTCCACCTTGACGCCCTCCTTCATGGTCCAACCATGATCATTTATTGAGTCTAGCTCACACATTTCTAGTCAATCAGTATCAACTACAGATTTTAGTACAGTTTCCTTTATCTCACATTTTCAACCTAAATGCATTACATGTTTTTAATTTCCAACACTTTTGCTATCAAATATACGTGGTGGTTTTGTCACTAAACTTGATGAACTGCAGTTACTTTTCGTGAATAACAACAGTGATATCGCCGTCATAACTGAAACTTGGTTACATGATGACATGGTTACATGCTTGAGATTCCAGAATACATGTTATTCAGGTTGGACCATGGAGAAGGGCATCAAGGTGGGCATGTGGACTATACATGCTTTCTTTTCTAAACATGGTTTCCTTTATTTTTTGTCATGTATATATTACACGTGGTTTCATAAGTAAGCTATCGCAGGAGAAAGAACAACATTTTTACAGCGTGTCCGCAGTGCTTGCAGACCGCAGTACGCAATGCAGACAGCTGTAACAGAGAGAGGATATCTGTCTGTCTGTCCATCCATCTGTCTGTCCTTCCATCACAGTCCGGTGTTTTGTCCAGACGAATTAAGATACGATCGTGCAGTTTTCAGCATCAGGTACAACAATCATTCTAGTTTATGGAGAGGTAAAATTTATCCAGATATTCGCAGGGGATCACCCCCAGCGAGGGTGTTAAAGTGAGGCACTACCTATGTCTTGAGACCGTCTCAGGAACAAAACGTTGATACTGAGATACTGGATCCAGATACCTGGATACTAGTAACTATAGATAACACGAGGCTGAGATGTGTCCATATGCAAAGTGGGACTTTTCCTGGAGAGGTTTTGGCTGGATGCTCTGCCTGATGCCATCAGTATCTCACAAAGGTCTCAACAGGAGTTGAGCCATAACTAATGAGAAACAGATGCTAAAAACAAACGTACAATACGGATATAATGTTGGAGCTCATGATGCCGCAAATGCTGCTGTGGCAGCTGACTCTGATCTGCAGGCAACTCAGACACACACCTACAAAACATTCAAAACAGTCATTTATCATCATATTAGCAATGATAAATGACTCTGCACCACTATGAATGAAAGACCAGGGTCCTGATTTACAAAAAGTCTTAGAAAAATTCCTACGATCATCTTAAACTCTTCTTAAGTTCATCCTAAGTTTATCCAAAGTTGCAAAGTTAAGATTTCCTCAGTTCATCCTAAGACTTTTCTAAGTTAATTAATGAAAGCAATCTTTTGAGTTTCTAAGGTTTTCCAAAGTTTGTCCTAAGTTATTGCACTAGAACAAAGTTACATAAAACTTAAGATGAAGTTAGGAAGATTTATGGAAATGCAAAATCTTAAACTAAGTCAACATTAATGTTAGTAAACACAGTGCAGAGCGATAATAAGCAACCAAAAATATTGTCATTTGCCACAAGATGTGTCATTATTACTAGTTATGTTTCTAATATTTATTTTTATGCAGAAAGTGACATAACTTGTCAAGGAAAAATAACAGAAGACTGAATTATGAGAGCTGAATTGCTGGCATACATTTTGCCCAAGTTTTTCCCAAAATTAATGCCCATTGTAAGAGTTTCCTAAGCTGAACTTTATCTAAAGTTTTTTAAAGCTGTCATGTGATTTTTTTTTGTAAATTTGGGACAATGAATTCATATGCTCTCCAGTAGCACTTGGAATTTGTTGCATTTGCCATAACATATTTCAATTTTCTGTTCACAATAGAACAGACACCTCGACAAATTAATACTAAACCTTCATATGTGACAATACTTGGAGAAAACAACCCAGTCTTTACAGGTCTTAAACAATAACATTATCTGTCTTGATAACAACAGTTCTATCCATGTAGTGGCTGGATGCAGTAAATGACAAAGGAAACAATCTTAACTTAAGCCAAATTTCACTGTGCATCATTCGCCATCAGTCGCAGTGTTGTTACGCAACATTCACATGACTTGCTTGAGAGAGATCAGATGTACTCATGTAAATAATGGGACTTTCATCTACAGCAATGGAGCAATTTTGGCCAATGTCCTTTCTGACACTGCAAACAAATTTTAAACAGAAATGAATTCAACCAAATAAAATTAAAATTCTTCTTTCATAAGAAACTAACTAAAATATTCATAAAAATTCAGCACTCTACTAGGAGGTGGCAAACAATAAGCTGTATTACAGTACAGATGTGCTGAATGATAAATACTGAGGTCTGTCATCACGTTGCATTGTTCTGGCATCAAACAGCTCAGAGCCAAGACTATCAGCACTTGTGTTTGCTGCTGACATGTCACGCTGCTCAAGTATCTGATGAAACAGTGACCCTGCACATAACACATCTCAAGTCCTAACATAATGTCACAAAACTCACTAAAATTACAGCTGAGTATCACGATTAACTACACTATAGGGACAACTAATAGTTTGCTGAATTTCTGTGTTTCTTGTAAACTCAGAATTCAATTTCATTTGGGAAAATTCAAATTCATTACATCATAATGGCCTTGCAATGAATATTCTTTGAGATATCAATGCATCAAAGACTGCCACACTCATGTATGCTCCAATGACCAGGAACAGAACAGAACCACAAACACTCACACAACACACTAAACCTAATGCAGGCACAAAGAACACAGCACTTACCGTGCACATATTAGTCTAAAAATTTTGGGCAGTTTTTCGCCCTCAAAGTCGGGGGTTACTGAGGTAGTAAACCCAGTGAGTGAGTAAGTACAGTGAGTGGTCGGTTGTGGCTGGGTTAGCACTTGTTTGTGAAACTGATACATCCTCAGTGTCCTAACGGTGACGTCACTCACCGGTCCGGCAGTAGGGGAGGGAGGATGCAGAGCCAATGTCATCATTCTCTCCTGGGCCAAAAACATCCTGCACTGCATCTTTCTCCCCGGCGTAGTGAATTATCCACGTCATCTCTGTTTCTGTTGCATGTTCACACATAAACTTCGACGATCAACAAATGTATTCCAGTTTTAATTTGAATCTGTTCGTTTAGCACTTTTTAAACAGGCACCGTGGTGGTGTGAGGGGTCAGCTATCAACAGCATGTGGCCTGGCTTGTTCAGCTGTAGATCATATAGCAATATACTCGCCGTCAGTGATGCGCAGTGTCAGTACTGCTGCACTGCAGACGGAATTGACGACATGTCAGTCACGCGACGGAGTGCGGTGTCGACTTATATGTGGATCGCCTTATACGTGGGAATATACGGTAGTACCCAGCACAAGGAAGCACAAGGTGGACTTGTTTCCCTGCTCGGAGCTGTCACCAGCACCTCTACACAACTATCTCGAATAATTTAAGTAATGAAATACCACTTTGACATATTTTTGACAAGAACTACGTCAGGTGATGAGGCAAACCAAGCCAGATAAGCTCAGTCTTCAACAGGTTGAGACGGAGTCGATTTCTGGCCATCCACACCTCAACCCGCGCAATGCAGTCCGCCATCTGCGTCAGGAGTTGAGCTGACTGTGTTGCGTCCACATGGCCATAGACCAGCAGGTCGTCCGTGTACGCATGCATGGAAACACCGCAGTCCTCGATGAGTGGAATCACGTCCACAGCGTTTAGCACAAATAATGTCGGCCCGAGGACAGACCCCTGCGGGATACCGCACGACACAGATGTGACACCAGAAGTTTGTCCGTTGAAACGGACAAACTGTGTGCGACCGGTGAGGAAAGAAATGACCCAGTCCAGCGATTCCCAGTCCGTTAAGGTCCATCGTGCACTTCTTTAGCAGTGGTTGGACAATGGCACTCTAGCGGTCTAGCGATGAGAATTCTGTCTGTTGGTCCGTCTGTCCGTCTGTCTGTCCATCAAATGTGTGCATTGTGACAATACGGAAGAAAGATCTATCCAGATTTTTATATCATACCAAAGATCATTTAGCCTAGTTTTCTGCGAAGAAGAATGGTTGGTGGGGGTGACCCTTCTACCTGAAATTTTTGGTCAACCGGCCCCCACTGGAGCGAAATCACCGATTTTGAACCGATATTTGTTCGTAGTGCCTCAGCCGTAACACCTAGCAAAAAAAGTTCAATTAACACTAATAGGAAGTCCACTACACGCTTTCAATGAGCCTAAGATGATCATCGTACGTTGCCCCTAAGCCCCCCAAAGGCTATCTCAAAAAACACAAAACGGCCGTTATCCGGGTAAAATCGCACTGCACTTGAAGAAAGTCTGCTACAAAGTTTCTTTCTGTGAAAATTGTCAGCGATAAAGTTGTAGGGTATTTATTGGCCTAACTATCCGTGTGAAATGATTGGTGGGGGACGTCCCCATAAACGTAAATTTTGCATTAAGTATACCAGTACCACTACTTGTCTCAGCTGTCATGCTTTCATGAACTGTGACGAATGCTCTATTTGCATTGCAATTATTACAATGGAATATCAAATTACTAACAATGTTCATTAACTGAACTAACAGGTGTTTGGATGCATTACATGATGGCGGATTAAGACGGATAAATAATGGCATTGCACGATACGCGTCTTGAGCACACGGCGTTAAGCTGCGAAGTGGGCAGCAGTGTTGCCACTGGACTTTTAAAAATCAGCCCAGATATCTTAAAGAAAAAAAAAACAAAAAAACCCAGATAAAGAAACCAAGTTAAAACCTCCAAATACCTCCAAAATTAACACCTAAATGCTGCATAATTTTGCATTAAGTACAAACATAGTGATCATTTGTCGACGTCGACGCCGTAGCATAGAGCGATGTTAGATGCACGCTTTTCTCACTTATATTTCTTTTATCTATTTTCGCCAGTAGCGCCTCAGCCATAACACCTAGCAAAAAAAGTTCAACTAACACTAACAGTAAGTCCACTACGCGCTTTCCAATGAGCCCAAGATGAACACAATAATTAAGTAAGTTAGTAAGTAAGTAAGTAAGTAAATCAACTTATACACAGCGCACTGAAATCAAAGTGTCACTAATGTGCCGCAGTCTTGCCAAACAGAAATGCCTTTAAAAGTCGTTTAAAGTGTCCAAATTCAATGTCAGGCTACCGCAGTGAGGCAGGTAGACTGTTCCAAATTCTCGGACCCGCGACTGAGAAACTCCTGTTGCCAAGTCGAGTGTCTGTTCTCGGAACAGTGAGGACGTTGGCATGAGCAGAGGAAAGCTGGGGGCATCCGGAGTCTGCGATCAGCTGGCAGTCATCGACCAGGTACGATGGAGCTTGACCTCGCAGCGACTTATAGACGAGAGTGGCCAGTTTGTAGTCGACCGACTGCTTCACCAAGCCAGTGCAGGCTACGAAGAACTGGTGAAATGTGGTCACGTCCGCTAGCTCCCGTCAGAAAGCGTGCCACCACATTCTGGATCGACTGCAGATGCTTAAACAGACTGTCACTGATGCCGTAAAGCAGCGCATTACAGTAATCCAGATGGCAGGATATGAACGCCTGGACTAGTGTTTTGGCAGAGTCCTCTAGCAGTGATTGAGCCACCGGATGCGGAGCTGACTGGCCCGGCAGAACGCAGTGACTTGGTCGGACATCGTTAGTCGACTGTTGATCACAACACCAAGATCACGTGCACTGTCAACGATGCTGACGGTCGACGACAGCACTGTGACACTCATGATGTTGATCTTATCAATCTGGTTCATGTGTCCCAGCCACATCACCTGCGTCTTGGACGAGTTGAGACATAGCTGGCTTGAGCTCGTCCATGCAACAACGTCGGCAACACATCCGGACAGGTGATCTACAGCCAGCACAGCGTCATCGACCGATGTCGTCACACAGACTTGACAATCATCCGCGTACTGGTGCAGCTGCAGACCATGACTGGCTATGACCTTGTTCAAGTCGACAGTGTACAGGACGAACAGGAGAGGCCGAGGACGGACCCCTGTGGAACTCCGAACTGGACTGGACGAATGGACGACAGCTGACCATTGTAGGAAACCTGTTGTGTCCGGCCGGAAACGAACGACGTCATCCAGCGTAGCACGTCGTCTGTGAAGCCGAAGTTGTACTGCAGTCGGCGTAGGAGCAGCTCATGATTGACACAGTCGAATGCTGAGGACAGGTCGAGCAAAGCGATCAACGTCATTTGTTAATTGTCCCTTACTCCCCAAAAGGGGGGTCTCAAAAACGCAAAGTGTCAAAAATTTGAACAATAAGCTACGATAACTCCGAAACATTACGAGATAGGATGTCAGTTACTATTACTCACTAATAGGAAGTCGCATACGGGCATTCAATTGATACTGACCTGGATGACCTCGAACATTATTTTGTGTTTTTTTTCACCGAATTCGATTGCTCTGCAGGCCAATTACGTCACAGTGGTTTGAAGGTAGACCTATGTCCGTAAAATATTGTCTCCCAGCTCCAGTCTTCCACTTTTGGCCATAACTAACCCACGCTGCAGCACGGTCTCTCTGTGATAGCTGAGCTACTTGTTTGTTTTTCTGGGCCACTCAGTATTTAGTGCACAGAAGCACTTCCTAACAGTACCTTCACTCTACAATGAACAGCACATTACGATATTCACATAATTTCCAATACTGCTTTCATTTTGCCAATGTTAACCAAATAAGCGACATGTTTTTCGAACACTGCTATTTCTTCAGGCAAAATTTTAAAACATACTAAATCAGAGCATCCAAGATAATTTTGTAGGATGTGTCATATGATACATACAATGTTACGATACATATTTAAACCTTACCAGAATTGTGACTGATGCCATCGTTCTGTAAAATCTGACATCGTTGGTTATTCTCATCTGGTGTCACAGAGTGTTCATGTTGAGGTGCGTGTGATACTGGAGAATAAAGCCTCATGTCACCGGCATAGTACTTACTGCCTGTGACATTGACGTTTGTGACCTGACTGCCAACATCAACTCCCACTGTTGGAACATGACTGCCAATACTGGCTCCCATTGTTGTAACACTGCTTGCAATTGAGGCAATTGATGTGTTCAGGTCAGCAACAAGTGGCTTGAAATCACGAACACTAGCAAGGAACTGAGAATATTGAGCTGACAGATGACTGGTAGCAGAGGCAGCGGTGGATGCTAGTTGGTTGGCTGACAATGATAATACAGGCTGTGTCTGTTCAACAGCTGATGTTAAAGACTGACTAACTGCACTTTGTAGACATCCTTCTATGTTCATTCCTGTACTGGAAACATTGTCATCTGTTGCTGCATGTTGACCATTACACTGACCACTCTGCACATTAACACAACACACACACATACCGTGAGCCATAAAACAAGAACTTTGCTATAGCTGACATGGCCGCTCAACGCTGAGCAAGTTGAATTTTCACTGTTGAGTGTGGGTGCCTGTCTTTAACAGTGCCTTTCTCGATAACCTTTGAAAATATCGCCATAAATCACATATTGACAGAAACTAGATTCTTGGGGCTACATTGCTGTCACAACTTGATGCAGTTTGTCCATAAAGCTATTGAAAATCACAAAATACAGCCATTATGCCGTTCAAGATCATTCAGGGTAACCAATGTTGGTACCGATGTAAAGCCTGTATGCGACTTCCTATGTGTGAATAACAGTAACTTACGTCCTACCTTACACTGTTTCCGAGATATGGCTGATTATTAGTCCACTTTTTGCCGTCTCAAGGGGGATGCCTCTGTTTAATGTAATTGTTCAGGATGAACCCCTAAATTCAGCATTGCAGAATTTGGTCTCAAGAAACTAAAAATATGTCTCTATCGCACAGTGCAAAGCACATGTCCAGTAGTCTATGGCAGCCGCAGTTCACCCTGAGCTTCACACCTGCGCACAGCAACCAGCCAGCCTGCAAGCTGGATCTACCATGCACGACCCGGCTCTCAAGTCACCACGACCCGCCTAGCCCAGGCCAATGGGCCATCATGAAATTTTAATACAATTCGTGCCTTTGATCGATGATATTTAATTGCCACCACCTTTAAATGTCACCAATGGTCACAGATTATAGAGGACACTGTTGAATCCTCTTTCCTGTCCGAGAAATTAATCACAAAGCACGTGTGTTAGTAATCCTGAGTTGGATTACTCGGCCGGACCTGGAATCGAACCAAGGAACTTGCACGTGCAACCACCCAAGGCCAACATACACCGTGTTAAGCCACCGGGACAGGGCTAATAGAATACATCTGTGTGTTGAGTGTTGACAATTACACCCATGTTGATTCTGCTATAGCCACAGAGACATTACACTCCAAAAATAACAGAGAAAGTGTGCAACTAACATCGCCGTATGGCACGGCACAAAATGAATTTCGATATGCTGAACCGTTAAAAGCATGTGCATCAATTATTGTCAATGCTGTCTAAACATAAAGTGAATTTAGTAATGCATGCCCGCTTAGCAAATGAATAAATAATGATTAAATAACGTCAGTGCACTGTCAGCGTCACTTTGGTAAACTGAAGTGCAGTTGATATTGAATTTCAAGTAGCTATGTTACTTAAGGCATACATGCTTATGGTAATCAACTGTAAAAAACTGGAGTTTTATAACATAGTGTAAGGGCGATCAGAGATCACACATAGAAAACAGCAAATATCATTTTACTGTGAAACTTTATAGAGCACATTAGCTGCCCTTA
>Ga0049105_1001123_pt1 | contig 11219 bp, 8 predicted proteins | sample WorMetvaBAHAMAS1_FD_61260 | JGI IMG/M metagenome (GOLD analysis project Ga0049105, IMG submission 61260) | Worm MetaG Olavius vacuus BAHAMAS.1 | ecosystem: Host-associated > Annelida > Digestive system > Unclassified | place: Germany: Marburg | collected 2013-04-09 | reverse complement strand
TTGAAGATAGACCTATAATGTCCGTAAAATATTGTCTCCCAGTTCCAGTCTTCTACTTTTGGCGAAAACTATAACGCACCCTACAGCGCGGTCTCTCTGCGATAGCTGAGCATCTTGTAACAAACAGTATCTCAAAATGCATGTCTCCGCTAGAAGTGCATACCTTTGGGGATAAAATCAATGATTTCACATTTTTGGGGTCAGAATCCTCAAAAACTCCCCAAAATTGGCCCGAATAGGCATTTCGCAGCCAAATTCATGAAGTCGTAAAATGGCTATATATCTAGGGTGTGAGAATTCTGCGCCAAAAAGAAACTGAAAATTCTGCGCACCATTTTCGTTAATTCTGTGCAAATTTTGCGCACTTTTTCAAGCCAATTTTTCCACTTTAAAATTGTCAATCGCATTGCTGTACTACCGTGTTTGCCACACTTGTATAATTTCTTAGTTTTCCTTAATGTGTAGTTATGTGTTTTCTTTTACTTTGAGATGTTATTTTATTTGATTACTTTTACACCGACATGCTTTGCGCTGGCTGTATTAGCCATCATTGCCAAACTAAGACCCATATTGCTGAACAAAATCTGCAAAACTTTATACTTTCTATGCCACTTTGTTAATTCTGCACATGACGGCCAATTCTGCACACGTTGGCCAATTCTGCACAAAATTCTGCACGCACAGAATCACAGAATTCTGACATCCCTACATATGTCGGTCATCGGTGAAGGTATTTGCATCAAATTTGACAGGTTGAGGCTATAAATTTGGTAAGGAGATTGACCACAAGAAGTTATATTGAAAATATGCAAAATTAGGTCAAAAGGAGTTATGAAGGGGTCACATGACCCACTTTTGAAATTTTGGGACCCCCTTGTATCTCGGGAACAGTTGAAGCTAGAAACTTCAAATTTGTCACTCAAATTGATTACCAGGAGTAGTATCAATAAAATGCAGAATTAGGTCAAAGGGGGTTGTGAACGGGATCACGTGACCCACTTTTGGAATTTGGGACCTCCCCCCGCACTTATATTTCCGGAATGATTGATGCTAGAAACTTCAAATATGTGTGTTCGCTAGCTGCTACCGCGGGTCCAATTGTTCGTTAGCGCATGCAATGGACGGCCACATTTGCGCTGCAGCACCATTGGCTCTTGCCGATCAACTGCCACTTCTGATGATTGTAAAGTGCGGCTGGTCAGGTTTCGTCCCTGTAAGACGCGCTATATAAGAATCTCTGGCTGTGGCTTCTTAGCTTTATGGCGCAGAGAGCTTTATGGCGCAGAGATTGACCGCAAGGAGTTATATCGAAAATATGCAAAATTAGGTCAAAAAGAAATGAAAAGAAAAATACCTACACCATTACTAGACATAATTGTTGGTTTGTTTTCTGAATGTTTTTCATGTATTAAATGGGAGGGAATTATTTCTGCGACATTTGAGATCAGATTTGGTATTTGGTGTTTGGTCATTTCATTTTCATGTATGCAGATGATATTATCATACTGACTCCTTCGATCACTGAAATACAGAAACTGTTGCACATGTGTGAACGTGAATTACAGTGGTTGGATATGGCAATTAATCACACGAAATCCAATTGTCTTGGGGTTGGTGCTCGAGTTGATGCTAAATGTACTGAGATAGTTAGTTTGTCAGGTCATGTATTGTGTTGGTCTTCAGAAATGTGTTATCTTGGTGTTAATATTGTGGCTTCACGACAGTTTAGAGTTTCCATTGGCGATGCTAAGCGTTCCTTTTATCGCGCTGCTAATGGTATATTTGGCAAAATAGGGAGGATTGCTTCTGAGGAGGTTATTTTACAGTTAATCAAAAGCAAATGCATCCCTGCTCTCTTGTATGGCCTTGAAGCATGTCCTTTAAAAAAGTCCCGACTTACATTCTCTAGACTTAGTTGTGAACAGATTTTGTATGAAATTATTCGATACCAGCGACATGAGTATAATTAGATTCTGCCAGACACAGTTTGATATACACCTACCAAGTGAACTGTTGACGAAACGTACTAATAAATTTGAAAGTACACGAAAAATTCGACATGGAATATAAAAATCATGCAAATTTGTTATGCCAAATGGTTAAGTATTTGTAGTTGATATTGTGAATTTAATGCTTTAGCTCATGTGTATTGTGTAGAGTGGAATTGTCAATATTTTTTTCTTTTCATTTGTCGTATTTTTCCTGTGTTGCTTGTGCTACCATATTATATGGTGAATAAAGATGAATATAAATAAGGATATATGGGGATATAAAAAGAGTTGTAAAGGAGTCACATAAGAAGACAGACCGACAGACAGTGATTGTGCAGATGTGATATGCAGGTAGATTGTTGCTTGCTCCAGGCTGATACCTGTAGACAAGGAGAACGAGTTTGAAATTAATTCACTCCCTTGCCTTCAACTAGTGCAGTTGGCGAAGAAGTGGACCGACGTGGTCGTACTGTGATGAGAACAGCAGCCGAGCAGCAGAGTTTGTCACCGACTGAAGTCGCTTGAGCAGAATGCCAGCATGGGTTGCATTCCGTAATTCAGCCACATCAGAAAGAGGCGTCACCAGTACAACGAAGCAGGCAGAGACAGTCTTCATGATGTGAGATGTCAAGAGTTGCTGTATATTTTGAGGTCTCAGACAATGGCTGTCAGAGTGACTTCATCAATGCCAACTTGGGGTGGGCGACTACGGCAGCTGATGAGAAAGGCAGCTGGTAGTAGACGGCAGGATCTTGGTCTGTGCAGTATTCAGCTGGAGCCTCTTGGAGTGCGTCTACTTTGACATTAACAATGCAGTTGGTGATGGTGTTCTGTAGCTCCAGAGACACAGACGGGTGGCAAAATCCATATATCTACGTACAGTCTACCAATGTGACAGAGACCGTGACTCTGGATCAGCAAAGTCAGGTCGGCAGTGTACAGAAAAAAAGAATGGGCTCATAACTGATGCTATGGTGCTCACAGGATCGATGCTGGAGATGGTGCCAAGTATCCGGTTCGGACATACTGGTGCTGGCTGATCAAGTATGTTTGGACCAAACCAGACAGACCATAAGAAACGTGGTTGCCAATCAGGATGTCGCGGTCCACCATGATGAAGGCCATGGACTGATCCAGCAACACCAGTGCAGATAAGTTGCCAGTAGGATGTCTGATAGGACTTTCAACAAAACAGTCTCTGTAAACTGGAGTTGCTACTGTGACCTTTTTGCACATGTTGACCCTTTTGATGAGCTATCAGAACTATCAGTTTTGAAATAATATTTCAGTTAGCACATGGTGTGTGAAGTTGAACAGTCATAATATTAGACCTAATGTGATACTATTTTCGTTAAAAAAATATTTTATCTTTAATTTTGTTATTATTCCGTTCGTTCATGGTAAGAACACGAAATAGTGCAGGGTGCCAATCCAAGTCATTTCAGTAAATTTTCTTAACTTTGCAAACTAGCTAGATTGCATTATATGCACAGAGATTATGATAGGTGTAATTTTGAATATAAATTGGTCTCGAAACTAGATAACCAAAGTATTTCCTGTGTCTGTACCACCATGCTGCAGGATACATCACTTCAAAATGCACCCCTATGGAAAAAAAGGTTGGGCCCATAGGAATATCCAAGTCATCAGTCTACTTTATTTATACACCTTTGTGGTATATGCCTAGCATCTAATGAAAAAAAGTGAAAAATACATCAGAGGGGGTCGTGACCTATTTTTCGAATATTTGGCCCCCTCTATCTCGGGAACGGATGACACCAGAAACCTCAAATTTGCCATGCAGAATTGATCACGAGGGTTTCTAATGAGAAAAAGTGAAAATTAGGTCAAAGTGGGTCGGGAAGGGGTCACGTATGCTACTTTTCGAATTTTGGGACCCTCTATATTTTGGGAATGGTTGAAGCTAGAAACTTCAAGGGGCACTAACGAAAAAATGCAGAATTAGGTCAAATTGGATCGGGTAAGCTCACGTGACCTACTTTTGGAATTTTTGGATTCTTCCATATTTCGGGATCAGTTGAAAATAGAAACTTCAAATTTGGCTTGCAGATTGATTACGACAGGCACTAACTAAAAAGTGCAAAATTAGGTCATGGGGGTCATAATGGGGGTCACAAGACCTACTTTCGGAATTTTGGGACCCCTTCATATCGGGAATGGTTGATGCTAGAAAATTTAAATTTATTATGTTGATGCAACATGCCATATACCCGTGACGATCAGTAGGTCAAATTGAAACCAGAAGTATATAATTCCAATATGGCAGATGCCCATTTTCACAAATCGGGTGCGAGTCGATTTTTACGCTGAGTGACTTCGGCTTTAGCACAACCTGCAGCCTCCTGTCGGTGACCTCGACTTTGCGGATATTAGCAGCCGACCAGAGCTGAGGTGCAGTGCCAAGAATGACGACCTCAGACTTGTCTGCGTTGAGCTGTAGGTCGTTACGCAGGAACCACAGTCGAACAGCGATTGAGCAGTTTCGAGAGCCGGTCCAGCATCAGTGATGTTCATGGCGATGAGCAGCTGCTTGTCGTCAACAACTGATGATATGAGACTCTGTGAGCTCTCCAACCGGGGACACTTTACTACACTGACCTATGGCATTGCTAAGAGTAGAAGTCTGGATATGCAGATTGGTGTCACTATGCCATGAACTTCAGCAGTTTCAGACAGCTATTACTTTTGCCTCATTAATGTACTGTATCTATGATGCTGCAGCAAGACTAGAACAAGGCCTGTAGAGGTGTTTATAATGTGAGTGAGCAGTGTGTCACATTAATGCAGTTGTATGTACTGGTAGTTGGCGACAACAAAGAACAAAGATTGATGATTCTCAGCTAGATAGAACAAGACGTAAGAGCATGGAAAATATGGAGCTGGTAAAACTCACTCCAGATAAGGTAAAATTCTTGTTTTTTATGCAGTGTGTGTCATTATTTCAAATCACTAATGATACAGAGTGTCTTGTAACAGTATTACAGAGTGATGGATGCTTAGGCCGAGCGTGGGAGCCGGTTTCGATAGTGAACCGGGACAAAAATTGTACAAAGCTGGATTGTTGCTCTAATTATGTATCTTGATGAGATATATGTGCGAAAAAAAGTTCTCGGCAAAAGAGATCTGGGAAACTTTTCTAACATCATTTAAAAAGCGGACTACAGTGTATATTTGTGCGCGGACGTATAGGCATACATGGGTGACCATTGCGAAACAGGGCTGGGACGTTCGCTTACTTTTTGTAAATTGAATATTTGCTGATTATTACTGGCTATTTGTCAAATAGTGCAAAAAATAACTTTGAAAATAAGTCACCATATTGAAATCAGACTTTAGAGATATATATGTTTAGCAGTTGGCAGCGAAAAATTACAAGGCTGGTCCATAATGTGTTTGGCAAGCTAACCTCTGGATTTACCATAATGCACATGTCGCGTGTATATTTTGCAAAATTAACACTATAGAGTACTTAAATATCAATCAAGCAGCTTTTGTTGCAGCAGTTGTGAAGAATAATGGTTTTTGTATTAATGATTTGATTGTGGTTATCAGTTACTTTTTCGGTGAAGTAACGGACTCTAAGCACTCTTACGAGCCCTATTGTGTTTGTTTGTTGTTGTTTACATTTGGGAGGAAGTTTATAGTGTTAAATGTTAGTGTTTTAGTAATTTGGTGATGTATAATTGATAACGGTCACATCATATAACATTGCCGTGTTGTACTAAAAGTAAAAACAACTAAAACTTTGGTAGACAAGCGCATTGTATTTTACAGGTGTGAAGTACACACGAACATCATAGTTACTCACGGGATGCAGCAAAATAGTACTTACTTGGCCGATGGTTGTTATACGCAAGAACCAGGAACGGTATAAAATGCGAAAATGACAACACTAAACTAAGCGTAATTCTACCCCTAATATTAATCTTGACCTAAACCTAATCCTAAACCTAACCCACATTCTAACCCAGTCTGTCTACTTTATGCCGGGATGCCGGGATGGTGTGGGTGTCACGGTGGCTGGCGGCAGCTTGCACGCGCTCACTGACGCCGGGACAAGCATATTACGTTTAACGCCGGGACGGACAGCGTGGTTAACTAGGCTTGTTAAAATCGTTTTTTTAATGTTTGATTATCGAGGCCTATTATTCGATTCTTTCGATTATCGATTCCCTGCATTGCATTATCTGTGACTGTCTTTGTAGGCCTACGTGCCTTCAGTCCAGAGCATTGTCATGGAGTTTTGTCAGCTTACATGTAATACATTATTTGAAGAAACGTGTTCTGAAGTAAAAGTGTTTGCTTTTTATGGCTTCAGTTAATCAGAAGACTACCCCTGTTACAAAATATTAATCTCACCGGAAAACTCAAAATTTCACTCCGCGGCCCACCATCTTTTGGTGATCAAGTAAATGATCGATTTGACGAGTCGCTACTAGTACTATACAGGGTCAATTATTTATAGCGGCCATATTAACGGGTATGGTTCGCTGCCGCTCAGGTCCTCCCACATTTACCGCCAACAGGCAGATGTTTTAATTACAACGTCTCAGACATGCATGCAGGTTCGAAAAAGTTATTATGTATCAATAATATCTTGTAAATATAACTTTGCACAGTTGCTCAAATGCTACAAAGGTAATATTGGATTTTGATATCGAGAATTGAAAATCAAAAACGAAAGCGATAAAAATTTTTGATAATCGAATTTCCGATAATCATTTAACAAGCCTAGTTAAAACTAAAAGACCAATACTGTTTGAGTGACGACGTTAACAATAACACATTAATTGTGCCATTTAATTGACTGTACTAACGGTGCTAAAATTCTGACAGACGTTATGCATGCTTACGTCACTGTTGACGCTCACTAGAGCGCCCTGGCGTCGGAGCTTCGCGTGGACGCTGACACCATGACACTCCACACAGTCCCGGCATAAAATATACAGACCCTTCTTGACGTTTTTGCAGGTTATGCATTGTCATTTTCACACTTTTACGGTTCTGCATTTATAACTGGTCCCGTAGAAGCACCGCACTGTCCTCACCGACCACACCAGCCCACAGTATATACCTCCATCCAGGATTACTAATCACTAATCATTTCCTTCTTGTGCGCATCTGCGACATCTGAACGTGATGTCTGCCAAGAAGTCGAGCAGCTCTTGCGTGAGCGGAATGCATTGACGATGTACCCAGCACGTGCACTGATTGCATTCTATGGTGTATCAACGGTGCATGGTCGATTGCAGAAAACACAAGGAAAATGGACACGACATTGATGCTTGGTGGTCGTCACTTCGGCTACTTCCTTTTGCGGCATTGTAGCCCAATAACGGGACTAGCAACTCTTCCATCTTGTCATGTGGTAGTTAGTTTTCAGCTGCTTGACATCACTGTCTCTTGTGAACCAATGAACGTTTCGCTACTGGACTGCTATTACGCCGTCTTGCGATGAGTCGTCACCTACGGCAACTCTGTCACTTCACTGGGTGGCAGCATAATAGCATCATTCACACCTATGTTGTGGAGCAGAGCTGCAGCATCCACCCGGAAAGAATTAATGATCTTGTATGAAGCATCATACTGTAGGCCAGTGAGGACGGTGCAGTGTTCCTACACGCCTCTGTCCCCAGAACAACAGTGGAATGAGTGGAATGCAGAATGTAACAGGTAAATTGCAGAATACTGCTGTGTAGGCATTCATTTAGGACAGCGGTCCCTACTCTAACCCTCACCCTTAAGTATAAAGAACCATGAAGCTTAGGGTTAGTGTTAGGATTAGGGTCAGAATGGTTAGTAAGGTGATCAGGGTTAATGGGGTTAAGGTTAGGCTTAGGGTTAGAGTAGTGACTGCTGTCGTAAATGATTGCTACTGCAGAATCAAACCCTTACCATAAACCTTACCGAGCACTAAACATACTTTCGGTACACAACACAGTTGTTGAGTAGACTGATAGCTTTAGTGGACAGGACAGTAGATGTTACTCAGTACTTTCAGTATGAGCTAATTACACTTGCCAGCAGCAGCTTTCTTCAAGGACTGTCCTGTGAGAAGGCTGATAAGGTAGGCTTCACCAACTCACTATTGCAGAATGCTGTTGAAACGTAGAGCTGACAATAGCCTGTGTACTGGACAGAGGTTCCTCTGCTGGCCAAAGACTGAAAATTACAGTGATGTTATTGGAACAAATAATGCGGTCAGCCTTCAGCGTAATCAAGACCCTGGCAGGGCATCACCATACATCATCACCGTGCACCTTGATCCATAAAGCCGATGACTCACCATGCAATTCCGAAGACGAAGTTTTGGTGCACTGGGCAGAGTACTTTACCATAGCATTAAACCACCCACCTGGCAGTGTAGATACCTCACTTAACTCCGTCTGCGTCTGCCGCTCCCTCACTCGAAACTAGGGTTGATGAACCGATGCTTGACGAGGTTGTCTGCGCCATCAAGAAGTTGAGAAACGGCCATGCCTCAGGCCCCGACGGTATTTCTCCTGAACTTCTCCAGTGCGCTGTCGGCCCAGTTAGTCTTGCTCTCCACACTCTGTTCAGTGTTATTCAATTTTTGATGGAATGTCGATCAACAAGACATATTCAATTTTTGACTGTACGAATTGTCATTTTTCACCTATTTGCCTTGTTTCTGTAACTAACCTATGTTTCCATGAAGTTATTTTGTATTTGAAGCAGAAATGTTAGCATTTTAACGGTTGTTTTGTAACTACAGTGGCCATACACTTTGCGAGCTATGTTGTCCATTGGTTTTGGCAGCCATCTTGAATTTTCATGTGTAAACTATGACTATGGCACCTATTTTGCTTGCTTTTGTAACTTTTTTGTGTTTTACAAGAAGTCTTTGTGTATTACAGACTGAAAACGCAGTGTTTTTCAAGCTTTTTTAGTAGATATGCTGATGCTGGGCCTAAGAATACCATTTTCCAGTGTTTTCGGCGGCCATTTTGGTTTTTCGGCCGTAAAAAAATTCCCGAAGAGAACTTTCTCGAAACTTTTGGTAGTTATGGATGGCATTCTGCTGCAAATGAGCTAATTTCCAGCTTTGTACAATTTTTGTCCAGGTTCACTTTCAATTCTACCAGCCTAGCTGTGTGATTAGATGAGCTGAGTAGCACCATCAGTCTGCTGCTCAGCTGATCTAGTCACTCAACAGTAGTTGAAAAAAAATTATATTTTGTAGAGGCACCTACAGCCATCTGACATTGACAGTGAGTTGGATCAAGACAGCTTTTTTGACATGCTTAGTCGTTATCAGGGTCGCCGCATAGATGACCAACGTTGTCCGCTCAATACGGCTGTTGAGCATCACTCGCCAGGCACGCACAACAAAGAGAACATAGATTTATGTGGTAACTGTCATTGTGAGTTTCTGTTCACAGATGTTATAAAATGCAGACCAGGCAATTAAATTAGTTATCAGGTCCTTAGGATTTATTTGACATCTCGCAATCATAAACAAGTTATGTGCATACGTTTTTGCAGCTGTGACATTGTGTAGCAGTCCTGGGTAAACTGTTTGGTCACTCGCCATTCATTGACTTGGGTCAGCAAATGAATTACTATGGCTTTAATTGTCTTTGGTTGCAAATAAAATGTAGTTGTGTAAGTGAATTTGCTTATTGTCTTTACTTAATTTACAGGGTGGGCCACATTAAGTGGAGCCACACTACATATTTGACTAACACTGTCACACTGTAACACTGTTAGTATGTATTGGTACAATTAGTTAACTGATTTTTAAGCTGCCTGACATTAGTCGGGAAGGCCTTAAGTTTTACCCATGAACTTTGTTTTCTTTTCTTTTTTATCAGTACATTGTGCTCAGCAGCCACGCAGTGGATGGCCATCAAATGTATTCTGGTGGTTTGGTCGTTTGGTGTAGAGATCTCACTCACCGCTCCCCTAATTTTCACAGGAGGGGGGTCAAAAGTGTGATTTTTGGCATCATTTTCAACATCACTCAGGTTTGAGCCACCCGCATTTGAAAATGCAGCAAGATGTCTTGAACTCTGAAACAAACTTCTTGTGTAGTCATGATCGCCCTATGTCCTTGCCAAGTTTGGTGAAGTTGGATCCATACACCCTGAGAACTGTGTGTCAGTCATGCCCCACCCCCTAAACTTACACGGCAAAAACATGTTAAATCGTCAGTAACTCCGCCGTGGATTATTCAGTTTCACTCAAATTTTTACAGAGTTTAAATGCATGACACCCAAAGTGCTGTAAAAGTTCAAGGTCAAGAAGTCAAAGGTCATTGTCACTGCATCACATAACGTGTGCAAAAATTCCCACAATTATCAATAATTCAGCAGGGGATTGCTCGATTACGCTTAAATTTTGTACATACTTTGATCACGTGACGCTTGATTTACCACAAACTTTCAAAGTCAGCAGGTCAGAGGTCAAGATCACGGCATGATATAACATAATTCAGGCACGGATAAGTTGTCGAAGGCAACTTGGTGAAAATTATCCCAAAGCCAAGTGCAACATGTAACACGTTCAAGGACATTAGGTCAAATATTGAAATAGCAATAACTCCGCCGCAGAGATCTCAAATGCGTTCGAATTTGGTAGAGAGTTTCATCACGTCACAGGCGATACACTGCAAATGTTCAGTGTCATAGGTCAAGGTCACAGCATAAAGTAATGTATCAGCAGCAAAAACGCTATATTGTAGTAACAGATAGGTTCAGCGACTTCAAACTTGGCATGGTATCGTAATTAAAGCGGGAAAGGACTGACGTGGCTCAGGCGGTCTCAGGTTGCAATGCATTCACAATTGCCACGTTTTCAAGTTATAATTTTTATACAGTCAATTGTAGCAAAAGTTTTCGAATAACTTTAAATATGTTTGTTGTCCAACAAAAAGCCCGCATGCAATAGTTTAGAGACAGTAACAGACGTGGTCCTGTAACTAACACGTAGTCATGCAGATACAAAATAATACCAGAAATGCTTCCGTGCAGTTTTTGCACTATCAGTAATAAAAGAGACGAATCTCGGCTTCGCAGAGAGACTGTATGACTGCTGCATGGATCAGTTTTGGCCAAAATGTAACTGGAAGAGTGTATTCTGTACGTGCCTTATTCTTTCATCTTCAACCAATGACGTAATCGGTCTCCTGATCTGTCGAATTTGGTGAAATAAGGCAAAATAAGGACTATTGTGCCGTTCAAGGTC
>Ga0049105_1001121_pt1 | contig 11225 bp, 8 predicted proteins | sample WorMetvaBAHAMAS1_FD_61260 | JGI IMG/M metagenome (GOLD analysis project Ga0049105, IMG submission 61260) | Worm MetaG Olavius vacuus BAHAMAS.1 | ecosystem: Host-associated > Annelida > Digestive system > Unclassified | place: Germany: Marburg | collected 2013-04-09 | reverse complement strand
TCATCTGAAGCAATTATGTCACACTGCTGGGTCACGCGCTCCAGGTCTCAATAATGGAGCGCCAGACCTATACTGCACTGCTAAAAAGAGAGACGACAGTGTTTACAGCACACAGTACATAGAGTAGACATGCTGTATTCGTCCTAGCTACTGATTGTGAATTCTGAAGGAACTGTGTACGTGTAACTGAACGTAATGCTTAAATTAATTGGTATTTTCAGCGCAGTGAGGTTTCTCTTAACTTATGCAAACAATATTTCAATATGGCGACATAAAAATACCAGTCTTACACTGATAAAGTGCTGAACATTTTGGTATAGGAAACGCCTTCCTGTCATCATACAAGGAGTTATAAACTTTTTAAAATGGTCCGGTTTTTGGCCCATCTGCAGGGTGGGCCAAGAAAGCTTTTTTGACCCACCCTGTAGATTCTACAGTTTCTTACGTTGGAGACGTTGTGCTGGCCAGCCTCATGCCTCGCTGCAGTGTGTTAGCATTACCCCATCTCCTGCTGTCACAGTGTTTGCTGTGAATGATGCCAGGCGATGTCTCTCATGGATAGGGTGATGTGCTGAAATTCTAAAAAGGCTGTAAGTTTTTTTTTTTACTTTTTTACTTCACTTTTTTATTTTTTTTCTGAAAAGAATGATTTTGACTGCGAACCGAGATCATTTTGTACATCATGAAAAACTTTAGTCAATCGCACTTGTTTCTAGGAGTAGAAACCGCAAAAATCAGTAGGAAGTGAAACAAGAAGAGAGATAGAAAGAACAGAAAAAAACAGAGCATCCACAGTAACAGTAGGAAGTGAACATCTCCAATGCAGACACAACAAGTCTTCACCAACACAAAGCATATCAAACACACCAGTGATATGACTAACGCACCAGCTCAGTACATCAAGCACAGCTGTTCTTTATTCAGACCTCTGTACATTGGATATGAAAAACAATTTTCAGTCAACACCTATCAGCACTCGCTTCGTTCTACACGTACTTTATTACTGCTTAGGTCAACGATGTGGAATGCAGTCGAGTCCAGCATCTCACAACCACACGCATCACACACAACCTGTAAAACCAACAGATTAAAACAGTATAAAAATACAATTACGAGATATTGCACATTTCAACAGTTACAATACATTTTACATGATTGGCACTCACTGCACAAAGTTACGACTACATACAATCTGAATATGCCCGACACAAAATGATGTTTGCTCTACAAAAATGTGAGTGGTCATTTCAAAATCTCTTTGGACCACAGTTTTCTGCAGAAAAATTCGGTGAATTCCGCGTGGCATTTCGTTAGTTGCGTGGCTTACTTTGGCAAATCACTGTTAATTCCATGGTAGACGGTCAACTGAAGCAAATGATCTCTACTGTTCAAAATATCAAATATATTGTTATTATTTAGTAAGTGTTGACTGCTGAGTGTTGACATCTTGTTACTGAAGTGACTGACTAAACAGAATGCTGCACACTAACTAGAGATGTCATGCATACGTACACGGTTGAATAACGTCAACTAACACTTGACCAGGCAAACACTGATTACTTATAGGCGAGCTGCTCGTATTAAACTGCTAAACAGAACATTTGTTTTCTAAGAGTATATCCAGAAATCTGACAGTTTCTGCAAAAAAAAAAACTTATTCCGTGGCTTGGCTTAGCTAAATGGCAAAACAAAAAATTCCACGGCTGAGCTCAAAATTCCACGGGTCACAGATAACTGGGCTTGCTAAAAATGTCTCCATACAGAACATATACCTTACATGTATATTTTTTAAAACTGGAATCACCAATAGCAATCAGGACAAAAAATTCTGCGAATGAAAAGTAAGAACTGAAATTACAGAAAAAATATCAAGAAATTAACATGCAGGAATGAATGATAATTTATCTGCACACTTTCTAAGAAACATACTCCAGCATCCAGCAGCTCAGCTACAAAAATTACAAAAATTACATACTGTTCTCAAGCGATAACGTACCACTGTTAGTCACACTAAGGTGGCAAGCAAACTGTCATCAACTCTGTCGTCTCTTTACCAATAATAAACAAATTCACAGTCACCACACAGCACTGAACTCACAATACATCACAGCACTACTCAATGCTATCCTATGGACGAATGTCATAGCTAGGTTGTCAGAGCGACTGTTGTCACTGTGGCTGGGACCGCTGCTGATGATGATGATGTCGCTACAAGTGACGTGGATGCAGAGCTGTCAGCTGACGCCGAGACAGTGGACGACAGAGGAACTGCAGCGACGTTACGCAGTCCATCATGTGTTGCTACAAGTTTCATTGCAAGCACCGGGTCCAAGACAAGACCACAGCCTGCTGGCAGCCAACTTGGTCTCACAACTGATCCAGTGCTGCTGCTGCTGCTGTTCACATCGGCTGATGATGCTGCGATATTTGCTGCTGCTGATATGACACCTGTATGATCACACATGCACACACAACAGTGCTGTCAATCAAGTGTTTATGTAGCTGTAAAGTAAGCTGTAACTTGATGGTCTTCAACCGCAAATCATCAGCGCCAAGCGACAGTGTTTTTTGTGCGCTGTGCACAAACTGGCTTATTTATCAAGTGGTGTGCCTCCGTCAAAAAGTGCATCTTCAGAAAATGTTGTCTGTGACCTTGAACTTTGAACCCGTGGCCTTGAGGATGTCATCAGTGTCACGTGGACCTGATAATGAGTAACTGTGATAAGTTCCATTACAGTACCTCCATGCATTCTGGTGACAGGTGAGAAGATGCCTCCCAAAGTGCTTATTTGACTGAATATGGTCTCGTTGTCATGCTGATCTTTGATCTAATCAGTCCATCTCTGTCCCCAAGTGCATCTTCATTGTAAATTTGGTGAAATTTCCACAAGTGTAAAATTTGCGTTCATAAACTTTTACTATCTGATCACACACAGTGGACAGATGCACGCAAGACGACCCCTACACAGAATGCCATCAATGTTCATGCAAGTGTTGTGTTGGCAATATCCTATTATAGACAGATATTCACATATTATTAGAATAAAAATATTACCTGATTACCTTCATAACACAATGCTAGGTGATTAAAACACTGTCAAAGTGTGCAACAAGCTTACACTATCTGCGCTGGAGATGCCGACATTATGTGTTATTAGCACCAAAGTTTACACTTGCTTCTCATCTTTGGAAACAAGTGTGACTGAACTGAAGCTTTAACACAATGTGCAGAATGGTCTCAATCACAAAATTACAACCCCTTGAAACGAATTTATGTTAAAAGAGCCGTCTGACAGATGGATACAATAAATAACCATGTCGCCTGCCCGTCCAACGCACTGTTAACAGTATCTCCAATGCAGACAGAATTTCTCTTCTTTAGAAACTCCAGAATCTAGTTGTCTTCAATGCTATAAAAATCATACTGCAAGAATTATCAATAAAAACATTCAACAAATGATGTTCACAAACTAAGCCAAGAACCAGCAACGAGATCACTCACAATTGAAAGTGAAAGACAAACTCTGATGAAACAAAAAATGATGAATAGAGCAGAAGAAGAAGAAACTTTGTTTGCTATTAACAATGACAGGCTGCCACAACCCATCAAAGCTGGCTGAGCAGTAATGAATGCAGTAAAAGCTGCTGCTTACTGAAAGGCAAACTCTGCCTCAACTGATCACCGTTCGTCCACAGTGTCGTTGTCAGGTTTGGTGCGAACCGTACATCAGCCACTGACGTTGCTGCTGACGCTGGCGATACTGTCGATGATGATGAAGTACTCTGTTGATGACTGGACGTCAGGGTTACAGCCAAGTCCACAGTGGAACCAGTTGTACGCTTGACTCGAGGCCTGATAAACAACAACAACAACAACGTTGAACGCTGTCATAGCCTTTATTTTGCGTTTTTCACCGAATTCGACAGATTTTCAGACCGATTATATCACAGTGGTTAAAGATAGACCTATAATGTCGGTAAAATATTGTCTCCCAGTTCTAGTCTTCTACTTTTGGCAAAAACTATGATGTACCCTGCAGTGTGGTCTCTCTGCGATAGCTGAGCATTTTGTTGGAACTACTTTCTACTTTCTAGAGAGTAGAAAAATTTTTGGCATGTACTTCTACTTTCTTGAAAACAGCAAAGTCATCTACTTTTGACAACACTGTGCAGATGACTACATACAGTACATTGTTTTGTCATGTGGATGTGACCGCCTTATCTGTCACGTTAGCTAATACAAGAATTTAGCATAAGCAGTTAAGACAAACTACAAAAATTTACCAAGGTAACGTACTTATGAAGTAAAAGTTAAAACAGCGAGCTGCGTCTGCAACTGGCCTCTTTGATCTGTGAAATGTAAGCATTCAACGGTGATCTACCTGACTTGTCTACTCCACATGACCACTCAACACTGACTGATGGCAGTACTAGTTACTTACTTATGCCAGAAGTTCTGCAAGGCTGAAGAACACAGCTGGAAATGGGCAAATCTTATTATTATTACAAATGTTGGCTCTGGGAGATGGCCTTACATTTGGACAATTAGTCCAAGCACACTACAGAATGTATCGTATCAGTACAGCAAGTAACACAGACAACACCTGGTATGATGTACCGCACAATGTACCTGTGTGTATACCTATATCTATAATTGGGATGGTTCTCCATGTGGATACGACTCAGTCGCGACTGTTCTTCGTAGAACGGCATCTTTTCTTCCGCCGACATTGACTTCCACTTGGCGCCTACACACAGTGTCACCTCAGCATCAACTACTCATGCTCAAGTAACTCATAATGCTTTGACATATTCGTTAATATACGTGGACATGAGAGATAGCAGCAGCAGATGACAACTGAGGGAAGAAATACTTATAGTCGCTAACAAGCGAGAGATTCCAAAAACAGGCACACATCATTACGACTCTGAACCAACTAATAATGTCGATTAATAGCATTTAGTGTTGGCTTCATGGTCATCACTCAGAAGCAAAGTAACATGTGACTTAGATCCAAATTGTCAGTTTTTATTCATCAGCATGCAAAATAGTTCTACAGAGTTTCAATCACGTTGATCACACTGACTGTTTGGCGACTAAAGTTCATGAGACTATTATATGCATGCACACGCATTTGAAGCATGTCTTGTTCCTGTGTCGTGTGCTCGCAGCAGATAAAGACCAGTTTTAAGAGCAACTTAAGTGTTACTTCACGTTTGAGTGAAGTTCATACAACACCATCTCAGCATCAACTCAGCACTGTAAATGCTATTAGCAGAGATTATCAGTTAGTTCAATATCATAACGACACAACTCTATTGTTCAAACTTCTTAATATACACTGTCTGCTGATCATTACAAGACTGTCTCACTATCAACTGATGCATGTCGATTTTCGGGGTTAAATTCTTTCAGAAAGAGGAGTGACTTTCTCGTGTTAGATCACTTAAGAACTGCATCTTCAGCTGCGACAGCTGATCTCAAAAGACAGCGAAAGTGCAGAAAGATTTACCGAGTATTTTGCTGATGGTGGAGTTGTGCATGTCTGGACAGGCTTTGAGTATGGCACGGCGCTCGTTGCGAGCCCAGACCATGAAAGCGTTCATTGGTCGCTTGACATGAGGTTCATCAACGGACACATCACCAGCACCAGTCCAACGACCACGTCGACGACGACGTCCAGCTGCTGCTACTGGCACTGCAGCAGCATCAACACACAGACTCCTATCAGTGCTCTGTGCCTCACTGTAAAGCAACCAACTTGACACCAAAGCCTCATGCTGGCAGCTTCTGTGTTTTAACAGTTTTCATTATGTGTTACTTACTTTAAAAAACAACGTTACCTGTTATTACCAGCAGATCATTATATTACATCTTTGTCTACAGCCAATAAGTTGCCCACGAATTTAAACAATAGAGGCGGTTTTTCGCAGACTTCATCCTAGTTGTACGTGACAGTGAATCAGCTGAACTCTTAGGCGTCTATCTCACTCACAGGCATAAAGTAAACATGCAAGCCTGTCATGCAGACAGTACGAACGGACTAACATACTTTCTCCACAGTAATAACGAATAATTATGTCCGTGAGTTATTTCAAAATATGACAGATGCGAGACATTTTACATGTCATCTGTACAGTGTAGTCACAGTAACACAAGGTGTCATCAGTGGCTGAAGCTGCATTGTGTGAGTCATGTAACTAACAACCAACTAACCGCGGCAATCAGTGGTCGTCATGACGTCACTGGACAATGACGTCACTGCAGTCACGTGCTGATGACGGTGAAGCGGTGTCATGACGGATGAGAGCACGTTAGCAGCGTCAACACTAACTGATGTGAGCCGCTGATCGCCGTACACGTCTGTCGAGTTGATGGCACTGCTACTGCTGGCGCCGCCTAGCGAATCACACACGACTGACTGCGCACTGCCCACCTGAAATAGCAACAACTCTAAACGAGCGGAGTTAATTATATCACGGTGAGTCAGTGAAAACAATGCCAGTGAATGCCTTACAACTTTGTCGCTGACAGTATTCACACAAAGAAACTATGTAGCATTATGTAGCAAACTTTCTTCAAGTGAAGTGCAATTTTAGACTGAAAACTGCCGTTTTGCGATTTTGAGCCCCCCCCCTTTGGGGCTTAGAGGCAACGTAGCCTACAATGTTCATCTTTGGCTGATGGCGCCACCGTTGAATGTAGGACACTAGTGCTTCTTCAGATGCAGTTAGCAATTCTATGCTTTTACGGTTGAAAAGGGTTGGAAGGAAAGGATGTCGGGAATGGATAGAGGCGAGTGCTTGTTAAAACGATGTTCTGAGTCCGGGTGGGCCTCACCGAGGTACTGGGGGCCTCACTCAGGCTTGCGGGGCTCTGATCTCAAACACAATCATGAGTTACGGACAGCTACTAAATTTGAACTGTCTGTGTCATTTCGTAGGCGTACTTGAGTTTTATGCTACAATGACATATCTTAAGGCAGCAATAACTTCAGAATGTTTAGCACTCATGATATTCCACGTGCACTGTATTTCTGCCAAGTGTGAAGTGCAGTCGTCCGTCTGGAAGTTATGGTACATTTCTTATCTGAGAATCATGCAACTATGTGACTTTGACGACTTTCAGTGCGTAAGTTTTCGACATGTGTGACTTGATGCCTTTGACGGCTATATCATCACCAGCAGCTAATGACCGTGCAACGGTCCCTTTATCAGACTATACGCCATACAGCAATCATTTCAGTATAGGCAAGTTAAACGTCCTGTCAGTCAGTTTCTAGAGCTTCTCGACCTCGAGTTTAGCAGCGGACACGCGACAGAAGAAAGATACAGTGCAGTGCATAACGTAACGTCATATAATGAAATGTGGTGAAAAGGTAAACCTAGAACAGAACTAATATGAAGAAGTGATATTTCAAAGCGCAATTTCACAGACGGCTTTGAAGGTCACGATACTCAAGCACTTGATGAGAGAATTCCAGAGAAAGTTCGACAACACGCAATGCTCTGTGCTTATCGTTCTGTTAATGATGCGAAATTACAGTCAGCCACAGACGCACATGGCCCATTATACACACAAAACGTGACACAAGTCTCACCTGACAACTGTTCACTAACGACGTCGACGTCACTGTATCAGCACCAGCTGATGACAGAACTAGTCGCCGATCCAACATCTCAGATCTGAGCGCGGCCGCCACCGACAGCACGTCCAACGACCTCAACGCGTCATCAGCGCGTACGTCACCAGAGCGTACGTCAGCAGCGCGTACAGCAGGCGTACAGCCAGTGCTAGGGTCGTGGCAACACACTGTCCACTGCGACTGAAGTCTAGAGAGTGCGTCTGTCGAGAGTTTAGAGTCGAGGACACCTCGCCCGACGACGCGGCTGTGTGCCGGTGGTGGTGGCTGACTCGCAGCCTCCGAGTACCTGGCGTCAGGCTGCTGGAGGCACGCTGACGACCCTGGCTGCGACAATGTGTCACTGGCTGTCTGGAACAGGCGCTGGACAGCGGCACTGGCCGACACGGAGAGATTGAGCGGCAGCTGATCAGTGTGACAGACTGACAAATCAACAGCTGCTGGTAGAGACGGCGATACGACAAGCGGCACGGGACCAACATCGACAGAGGACGACGACTCCAGCACGTACGGGCAGACGCCAGCCAGCGGGCCGTCCTGATGACATCGATCAGACAGTAGTGCAGTCGGCCATTGACAGCCAGTTGTCTCAGCAACGCTCACCTGCACAATCACACCGCACACCACGTCAAATGACAGGGTAAATATTCGAGCAGTCAAAGTCCACGTCAATACACACGCACATGCACTGTATTCACGGTGCGTATATGACTGCAGCGTAAATATTGCATCCGTTATAGCCTTTATCGCTGCTGCAAGAGTCGCTGCTCAAGATTAAACAAGTAGGCGTGAAGGTGGCAAATGCGTTGTATTGCAACCTGAGACCGCCCGACGTCGCGCTAGTTGTTGTCCGCATTCATTACGAGGCTTATCTATATCACGCTTGAAGTCGGTCAACCTATTCGTTCCATGACACAGTCCAATCATCGGTGCACACCGAGCTTAAAAAGATTTCGTCTCGAAACGAGGGCGGATCAAACTCGAGTAATGTCGAAAATCGAGGCCAAATCTTGCACTTTTTGACCCCTGTAACAATTATGAGAGGGGTGGAGAGATGTCTCTGTCAGGGGTACAACCACGGCTGAAAAGTTGAGGGGGACCAAGGTTTGGGTCCCAACACCGGCGGAGCGCTTGCCAAAGGCCGGGCTGGGTGTTGGGTGCAGGAGGGGTCGCCCCTCCCTCTGTGAGGGTCCAGGGGTATTACCCTGAAAAATTTTTGAAAACTCATATGCTAAATCCTGCTTTCTGGTGACTACTTGCTGTGAAATTCCTTGCTTTTTGAAAACTACGGCCAAGAAGTTGGGGGAACCAATACATTGTTGGTCCCCGACCTAAAAGTTGGGGGACCAGTCTCCCTCGGTCCCTACGGTTGTTGCGCCTATGGTCTCTGTACTTCCATACATTTGCTGGGCGAACGCTGCGCTGCCTCGCTGAGCGAAGGTCCGGTAAAAAAGTTCAACAGCAAAACTGTAAGGTCTTCCGACATAGTTCCGAGTCCGACAGAAGATAATGTCGATCATTCGCACTCCCATTTAGATGCAGACATGTTGCTTCCTTCCGAAACCAGAGCGGCGGGATCAAAAATAGAGGTCAAATTTCGCACTTCATCATCCTTATAAAATTAGGGTAGAGGCGTACCAAGTGTCCGAGTCGGGGTTTCAAGTTCAGCCTCACATACTTAACTTTAGGTGTGGGCCTACGCGGACTAGAAGATTCAACACATTTTCACGGCCCCGTTTTCGGGCGGATGGCAATTTTGTAGCCCAGCGTTTCCAGAGCTGGCGGAGCGACCTATATCAAATTCAGAGAAGAGGTAAAAGGCCAATCACTGCCGCTTCCAACGTCAGTTTCAGATTTTAGATACGTCGCTTCGTTTCGAAACTACAACGCCTCAAACGCCAAATTTACGCCAAATTTCGCACTTTTGACCCCACGTAAAAATTAGGCGAGGCATCGGCGAAATATCGGAGTCAAAACGAAGATCAATCACCAGCGCTTCAGGTGGATGTTTCAGTTTCCGATACGTCGGTCCGTTTTGAAGCCAGAGCGCGTCAAAGGCGATTAGGGTCGAAAATCAGGGCAAAATTTCGCACTCTTTGGTCCCTGTAAAATTTAGGGAAGGGGTGGGCAAACTCCATGAGTACTGTTACGACCAAACCTGACGCAACTGACGGGGCATTGCTTGGACACCTGGGAGATAACAGGTCGGTGTCACGAAAAGTAGAGCAGCATTTTAGAAGTCCTTCTCGATACACGTCGTGTGGCCTGTTTATCACGAAACACTTACATGTACATCATCATCATCATCATCATCATCATCAATTCATCATCATACATTTCATCCAGTGATGAAGCTCAGAGCTCACCGGTTCTTAACGCAATATTACAATAATGTCTTACAACCACGATAATAAAAAGTTATTCTAACATTCTAACTACATGAATGAGCTTCCCCGATCATCTTAAATCACTGGCAATGAGTGATCACAGCTCTAAATAGATCTCTTCTGAGATTTTCCTATACACGGAACACCACGTAGGGAAACAGATCCACCGACACCACTGCTTCGACAGAATTAGGAAAACTAACGTACGTTACAACCAAAGTGGGTTACAGAATGTGACACATGGAAAGAGCTGGGCGTCATGCCGTGAAACAGAGTTGATCACGTGACACTCACGCAGAGCGCTGTAGTAGATGTGTCCGAGTTGAGCGTCAATAAATGTCGTCTGATCGTCTCCAACTCAGCCAACATCTCGTCAACACGACGTCGTTTCTCGTCCAGCGTCTGAGCGGCAGCGATCACGGTCTCGATCTTCTTCAAGACACACGTCACTTCAGCACTCAACCACTGTCGGCGCCAACTCGCGCCGACACTCTGCTGTGTGACTGTGTCAGTTGGCGCTGGTGGCGTGCTCAGGTTCAGAGCGACGCGCGATGCCTCGCTCACACTGCACGCCGTGACGTCATCAGTGACGTCATCGTCGTCGGCGCTGAGACTGGACGGCGATGTGACGACTTTGAGTGAACGCTCGTGCGACTGGTCGGAGTCATACTCGTAGTCGGCAGGTGCGTCGCGGTCTACAGCGGCGTCTGATTGGCAGCTGTCTGTATCGACGAGGACCCGCGTCGGCGCACTTGTCTTGCGTTTAGACGACATCACTCAAGCACGCACATCTAACACGCCATGCACATCTCATCGTTTCACTCTTCTAAACGCTGTGTGTGATTAACAATAAAAAGATATGTGGTCCGACGAGCGAAACGATGCCATGCCTTCGTGCAGTTCTCAATGTATTCAAGCACTAGGGGTCATGACCTTAAGATACAAAAACAATGTGCTGCGGTTGATGCATTTAAGTATAATTTTCCAAATAGAATTATTGGTGTGTTGAACGAACTGCCGGATTGTGTTGTTAAAGCTTCAGCATGTTTTATATTTAGACGGCTAGTTGATGGTCTTGACTTGCAGAAGTATTGTTTAGTGTGCGACTGATGCACACAGTGTTTATTCATGTTTATTCATGTTCTAGTTTGCTTTGCACTTTTTGTTTTTGTAGGGTGTATGTTAGTGGCATTTC
>Ga0049105_1001120_pt1 | contig 11228 bp, 8 predicted proteins | sample WorMetvaBAHAMAS1_FD_61260 | JGI IMG/M metagenome (GOLD analysis project Ga0049105, IMG submission 61260) | Worm MetaG Olavius vacuus BAHAMAS.1 | ecosystem: Host-associated > Annelida > Digestive system > Unclassified | place: Germany: Marburg | collected 2013-04-09 | reverse complement strand
CGGAACGTGGTAATCAGTACTGGTAGCTGAACGGAGTCGCCGACGTCCAGGATCATCACTGACCAGTGACACAGTGTTACTCATGTAGTCAGGGCACTGGTGACTGTGCACTAGAAACATTATCAGTGCTAACTTGTATTGTATCCTGTGGGTGACAGGTGACTTATTATGAAGCGGTCACTATTGCAGCTATTCTTTACAGGATCAAAAATGTTTTTAAATCCACGGTCATTTACAGAATTGTACAGGCCAGCAAAATTGTTCTTCCACATTTCAGCAATGTTTTCATCTCCTGTGACATCATCAACACAATTGGCATATTTTGTAGCCTTACCATTCATTGCTCATACGTTTGACATCACGCCAAGATTTATTACGATCACCGAAATCCATAGATTTAGCACAAGCATCTGCCTTCAACTGGTGCTCATGCTGCCTGCAAAATAGCAAAGCGAGGTTAAATCTGGCCCTATACTCGACTAATGCTCAAATACTGCCCCAGAGCGTGGTCTACCACAAGAGACCCATTCAAGGAAGGCTGCTCTACACTGTGTCTCAAAAAAGTTCTCACCTTTAAATTCTCTGTAACTTTGTCAAATCTTAACCGATTTTCAAAATTTTTGCACTGTTTAAAGCGTACGAAATTTGACACAAAAGTCATGCAACATTACCCATCTCACCTTAGGCACGTTGCTACACTACACTGGGAAATTCAAAATTTAATTTTTTTGCAGATGTGGGAGAAATCGCAAACAAATTGCATTTTTAATCGCCTCTGACTTTGTTATTCGTCCAAAAGTTGATATTTTCGGTGTTTAAAATAGCGAGTCTTTCCCCATACTGACTGCAAATAAAATTTTCCATGTCGCTGTTCTTTTACTTTTTTTTACTTTTGCGATCAGTTTGTGGTACCGGAAATTCGTCACAACAGACGTCGCTGCAGTGTTTGTCAACAGTCGACAGGATTATTCAGCGACGAGGACAAGATTTTGATAAAAAGTTTGTATTTGAAGGGGTACACAGCAAAGGGGTTCACAGACAAATTTCCTGAAAAAATCTGGACAAAGCGTGGTGTTGCTATGCTGTTAAAAAGTTGCGGGAGACAGAGCCTCAAATGCTACCACACAACCGGCTCTTTTCAGAGCCACCCACATTTTATCGAAGAAAATAACCATCCAATCGTATGCTTAAATATTTCAAATATTCTGTTAACACATAAATACACTCAGCATACACATTTTACACACGTAGAGGAATTAAAATCTGTGCACTTAAAATGCAATTTGTTTGCATTTTCTTCCATATCTGCTGAATATCTGCAGAAAATCTGAATTTTTAATTTCCCAAGGTAGTGCAGCAACATGCCTAAGGTGAGATGGGTAATATCGTATGGGTTTATGCGTTTTGTAGCAAATTTCATACGTTTTCCAGCAATGCAACAAGTTTGAAAATCGGTTAAGATTTGACAAAGTTGCAGAGAGTTTAAGGCGGGGGCTTTTTGAGACACAATGTAGACGCATCATACTTATCTTGTACAGTATCACACCAACCAGGTACATTAAACTGGCTATTCTTCAGGGTTTTAAAGACAACGGCGCTTAAGTGTGATGGAGACTGGACCTCGGTTAAGTCGAGGACGATATTGTACGGTTGGGAACTTTACGCACATGAGGGGCCGCATCTGCTTCGAGCTAGAGAAGCCGGGATGATTTCAGAGCCGGCCTGGCCTGCGTGACGATGGATGTCTGCTTGCTCGGGGCGGTCAGAAGTCCTATGGGTCTGGATGGGCGTCCGAAGAAAAGCGGTACCGTACAAGGCCTCGCCATATGCCACCATATACTCAATGCCACTCGCGTCCCTCTACAAAAAGCCCACACCACGGACACACGTACGCACAAATATCGTCTAATTGCAGAAATCCTTATAGTGCATCTGCTAAGAAGACTTCCCTGTCCGACTGGAAAACTGCATTGAGTTGGAATCTACCTGGCCTGCAGCAAGCTTGTATTTAACTTACAAGCTTATGTCGCTGCCCTGCAGGCACACAGACACACGAACTCCATTGATCAAAAGCGATGGCGACACATACAAAGGTACTTTCATCGACCTATCAGCGACAAACCGCAAGTTCTGTTGTCGACATCGTTTACACTGTTTACGGCTGTTACGGTCGACGCTTATTCACATACACAAGCAACGACGAAGGCGGACGATGTACAGCGTGAGTCAAAAAAATAACCGGACCCCTGTTACATTGCAAATAGATTCTACAAAGTTCGCCCAACACCTGGTACAAAAAATCGCCATTTAATTTGCGATTAACGGAACCCTTGCACTTTTGCAAGATCTGTTAAACGGAGAACCTGCTGAGGTTTTCCAGCGGTGATCAGAGCAGTGGGTACTAGCGTCACTGGCCGCCAACTATGCTACCGCCGAACAGCTTCCCACTCAAAATGGCCGCCGCTACTTTACGATAAAGTTAATTGCCATTTAACTGCCGAGATAGTCCGGTAGTAAATTAGTAATTCGCATGTGCAATAGTTCTGAACAGTTTTGATGATATTGAACATATTGAACGTTCCTCAATTAAAATTTGTTTCGCTACAACACGACTTATTCGCTAGGTACTAACTACTTACATTCATATACCTACTATAAAATACCTTACACAATAACACATCAACGGAACTTGCCGTCATTTTAACTGGCGGCATGATTCGATACGAGGATACGACGTGAATAGCAGGTACAGCATCTAGATGTATTGTTGTATAGATCTCTCACAGGGTAGCACCACTCACTGATCGGCTGGTTTTAAGAGCTTAGAGAACAAATAGCTCAACGTAGCGTCAACCATAAAACAGGTTCAGTCATTCTACTTCAGAAGACATTAACAGAAAATGTTATATTGTAAGCCTTTAAAACAATTTTTTATGTTTAAACCAAAGCGTGATTTGCTGTGCTTTATGCACCTCCTCAATTACAATGCGTGAGCGCATTCTACGGCTGCCATTTATTATTATAACCACAGCTGGTTCCCGATTTTCATATTTCGCAAGGAAGCAAGTGTAAATTAAGCAAGTTAAGACTAAATAAGCACTCTTTATGTCGTAACTTATTTTTATACAGGTCGACGTGTGAAAATGTATCGGTTTTTCTGACTCGCAGTGTATGTGCAGTGCTCTGCGGTGTCGTTGTGCGGAGAAAATTAACCTCAGCGGAATCGTTAGCTATGGCTGTTTCCTCCGCACAAGCCGGCACTGCGCATAAATCGTTTCCGTACTTGTCGTTGCATTCGTACGAGAATATGCTACACTCGTTGATCAGTAGAGTTTGCAGTGAAACCGGTGAAAGCTTACTTGACGCAAGACTAATAAATGGCACCATAATACACCGTATTTCGGTTGCAAAGCAGAACAGAAAGCAGCGACTAATGAGCCAATAACAAACTTTCATTTGCTTTCCTGCACGGTGCCTGTTTCCTTCCCCATTTAACTCCTCTCTCTCTCCCCCTCACTCTCTGCATATATAGCTGCTCTGCACTCAAGTTCTCTCTGTGTGTTGTCTTTATGCTCTCTGGGTTGCACTGCAAAATGAAGTGCTTTTCTAAATGAAGGCGACATTCGAAGAGCTGTGGCTGACGTCGATCTGCTCCCCGGCAGAGCATCTGTCTCAATCTGTTCATGTCGTCTACGCTGACATCTAGTTCGCGTCTAAATACAACGTATAAGCCTCCTCGTCAAGCAAACTTTTAACGCCTCGCCGTTTCGTCAAAGTCGTCCGATGTAGCCGACTGTGCAACTGCACTTGGTGTATGGATCTTCATTTGCGGTAACGACGCCGCGGCCAGGCGACAGCGTTTGTTTTCGGCGAATTACAACGTGCAGAGCTTAATAACGTGTAAATACGAACATGACGAGAATTACTCTAATTGACAGGCCTTCGCGTGTTCAGTGTAAAATCACACGACCGGCTGCAGTGCATTGTTATCGACGAACTCGGTATAATTTAAATTAACTATCAAGTCGCCACCCAGATCTACTGTATTGACTCTATTCTACTCTATTCTAGCATTTTTATGGCAGATCAAGTAGCGTAAACTATCGCAAGGTACACACAGGTGTCACAACGTGGGATCAGCTTAACTGTATTTAATCCTTGACGGCTCAAAGTGTCGAAAAAGGGATATAAGCTTGCCGTAAATGGATCTTTGTCTACTAGCACTAATCTTTGTTCTTCTCTTCTGTAAAGCGTGTTGCAGATGCTGCTATGTACCTCGGTGATTGACGATAAACGACGGTACATTAATAAGACGAACGTCGACGATGACAACTGTGACACGCGGAGAAAATCCAATAGAGCAATTTGAGCGCGGAAATCAAATCTTATAGAGACACCCATGAATCACGCGAGTCTGTCTCGTTTGTCAAATGACGCATCGTCGCGTGAAACGTCGCTGCTGCTCGCGATGTAATGATGAATGGCAAGTCGGCAAAACTCGGCAGACTCCGTCGAGAATTGCTCTCATGGATGTGGCACGAAGTGGTGCATGAACCGATAAAGCAGGCATTGTGGACTGCACTGCACGGAGTTTCGGCAGCGGCGGATGCGATGTCACAAACTTTTAGGCGGACTGCATTTGCGCATCGTATAGCAATGTGTGTTCCCTGATCAGACCGAAACAACTTTAACGATAAACTGTTCAAAACAAGCATCTCTGGACTGTTTGGTGCCAATTAATTGGTCATCGGCCGTGTGAAATGACTAATGAGGGATTGATAATCACATCGCCTAGGCGTAGATGTACAGTATGACGGCGGAGCGCGGATGCTAAACAAGAAGCTCTGCTACCGCGAAGGGCACAGCGCGTCCGTCGTGCTTAGTTGGTGTGCTTTATGACATTTCTCAGGAGAACATCTGTTAATGGCTCATCAACCACTTTTACGTAATTGTCCATGAAAGCTACTGAATTCGGCGAAATAACGCAAAATAATGGCCATTACGCCACTCAAGGTCATTCAAGGTCACCGATTTTGGTATCAATCGAAAGCCCATATGCGACTTCCTGTCAGTGATGAATACTAACTTACCTCCTATCTTGCACCGTTCCCAAGTTATTGCTGACTACTGGTCAAATTTTCGCTAGCAACAGGGGGTCGCTTCATTTTAACGCCCCGCTGGGGGTGATCTGCTAATATCGCCATAAGAGATATACTGATAAAAATTAGATTCTTTGGGCTACATTTCACTTGCAGAATTTTTCGGTGTATCTTTAACAACTTTACGTAATAGGCCCCAAAAGCTACCGGGTTCGGCGAAATAACGCAAACTACACGGCCATTACGCCGTTCAATGTCATTTAAGGTTATCGATTTTGATACTAATCGAAAGCTCACATGCGACTTCCTATTAGTGAATAACACTAACTTACCTCCTAATTTGCACCGTTTCAAAGTTATCGCCGAATATTGGTCAGATTTTCGAGAGCGACAGGGTAGTGCCTCACTTTAACGCCCCCGCTGGGGGTGATCCCCTGCGAATATCCGGATAAACTTTACCTCTCCAGAAACTAAAATGATTGTTCTACCTGTCGCTGAAAATCGCACGATCGTATATTAATTCGTCTGGACGACAAAACACCGGAACGTAACGGACGGACAGACAGACAGAATCCTCCGGTTATTACAGCGACTTGCAGACTGTGATTGACGCTTATCGCTGTGATGTGCAGTTATTAGGCCTCCCGACGTATGATAAAGGACTTCCATTTTGCTGCAGTGCTTTCCCTTTTGACACCAAACCTCTAATCTCTAAGACGGCCCAGTGTCGCCCCGTCAAAAGTATATCGGAGATTTGGTCCTAGACTGAACTGGTGAAACCGAGTACCGACTCAGGCATTTTAACCACCCTCGCCTAATTTTTACATAGGGGCAAGACGTCCAAAATTTGGCCTCCATTTTCCACCCATTAACTTTTGAGGCGCTGTGCTTTCGAAGCTGAGAAACATATCGGAAATCTAAAATATGCACTTGGAGAGCCGATGATTTTCGCATGTTCTCCCCAAATTTGGTACAGTTCGCCTGACAGATCCAACTCAGAGAACTAAAGGGTTACAGAATTGCTCATTCGAATAACGGGCCGGAAAATTTGTTGAATCATCGATAACTCGGCCATACATTTGCGACTGCGCTGAAATTTGGTAGGCTGGTGCGTTATGGATTCCCGTAGGCCGTGGAATGGTTAAAATGCACTTCCGGTCAAATCCAATATGGCGGACGTGACGTCATGATGATCCACTGCGCATTCGCAAGACGTTGGCAAACCAAATGGCGGCTGTCTTTCTTTGCAAAGTGGGTTCCATTGTAACATCAACATACGCGGATGTGCCGGAGATGATTTTCATCAGTGTTTCTGTTACTTTTTAAATTTTCATATGTTTACTGTGACTGATGTCTGGCCTTTGACGACAAGGCGGGCAACGCAAACAGTGGCTCGGCGATATGACCGAACGGTCGGTAAGACAATGCCGAATTGGCAATATTGGGAGAAGACGGATCGGTAGTTGCGACGTTTCGTTCACGCAATCATCGATGCTCGTCACACGAGTACACGGCGGCACTTTGATCGATCTGCAAAGTTCGTGAATAAAGCTCGCCGCAAGTCGCAGTTACGAACGGGAATAATGGACAACGCCATGGGAGCGCTTTAGGGAGTGGTTGGGTTGGCAGTAATGCAATTGGTTCAACCATTATTGTCCCATGTGTTTGATTTTGCAACCTCTAGTAACCTCCCCCATGTAGACAATGCCGGGACGTTGAGCGCAGCAACGTACAGACGTCATCTGCGAGTATTGTCTACGTGACGCATACGCCGTTATAGCAACAGGAGACAGAGACAATGTTCCCTCTACACGCCCCCTCAGACATGTTCCCATGGCTGCCACTTCTTAAGCTGCTATTGATACCAATTTTGGGTTAGGGTGAGCGTCAAGCGCAGGAATAGGGTTAGCAAGCTTTTACGGGGAGAATATTCGACGGACGGACTCCAGGGGATGTCTTACACCCTGTCGACTCGACTCGGCTGTGATCAAAGGTTGTTCCGGAAAGTCGCCTTTCACTGCTTTCGTTCATGCATTCACGGGTCACGTGCCGGATGAGCGATTTAACGACGCCGGCAACGTGGTCCAGCCAGCCCGCCAGCTGTAAACATTCAGACCGGCGCGAATGAAGTCATCGACGGTCGAGACGTAAGAACTGCGTCAGATTCAGACTGTCCATCGCTGACACCTAAGTGACCAGCGGCAGTGCCATTGTGGTGGTTCAGTGCGCATGTGAGGACGCCGGCCGTACAGAGACCGTCTCGCTGGCAACGCCGTAATCAGCGGGGTGTTTTGGGGTGTTCAAACACCCCAACATGTAAATAATAGTAACGTGGAATTTAATAAGCGACTACGCGGTAACGTCAAGCACATTCAGAAACAACCATATTTAATTAAGTTTTTTTTTAAATTTCGATAGATACGACGACATTTGCAGCCGCCGAACACTTTCCCTCTGCTCTAAATACAGCAAAAATGCGTTTGCGGCCGGGACTCATTTCTGATGTATTAGAACTTAGCGAACTTGTCCGGTTGCTGCAAAATGTCGTTCTCTCCAGCTGCGGCAGCTAACAGCGCTCTCCCAAATCTCTTAGCTGGATTTGAGCGACCACTTCGAGGTGGAGAAAAGAGAGGAGAAAGGGAAGAAAGGCAGGAAAAAAGGAAATGGAAAAAAGACGGGAGAAAACACCCCTGAAATAAATGTGTGGCCACGGCCTTGCTCGCTGGTAACGTTCAGACCGATGACGGACGGACAGACAGCAGTGTTATGGAGACGTAATGAGAATCAATACGAGACGGCAGACGGCCGCGTGACGTACGGCAAGGATATCGACTGGAAAACTAAGTTTAAGACTGTTGCGTGCCTGTCGTTCAGCGCCTGCTATATTCCAAGAAATCATACGAAACTGTCGCGACCTGAGTACTCGGTACTAACCGAGTTGTTCTCACTGCGCGATTATACAACAGTTTAACTCACCACTTGTATAGCGCCACATGGGAAGATATGGAGGCGCTGAGTCAATCAGGTTCGAAAAAAACATGTATGAAGATGCCTTTCGGCGTCTGTTGTAACCAGATTCATGGTTGCACAATAAAATGCTGCTGCAAATTAAAATCTGGGGGAAAGCATAGGTGGCCGTCATATACCAGCGATGTATATAACTGTGTGATCCATGCCTGAGCGCTTTAAAGTGGTCTGTATACCATGCAAGGCGCTATACAAGTGCTCGGCTTTACCTTTTTTACCTTTATATAGGTAGGTTACACATGATTTCTACCGTCGTCGTTGTCGAAAACGTAGAAGACGTGCTGCCACTCGTAATGTTGGATGACGTCGATGACGGCGGCAGTGTACAGCGGTCTGACAAAAAACGAGAACGGCACCTCATCGTGCGCGGTCTCGTGTGTGCCGTCGCGGTCGACGGACGGCGGACCGCGGTGAGGTCGTCGCAGGCGGCGGCGCAACGACTCGTCGACGGCCGGCGCGGCGTTGACGACGGGAAGTTGGAACGTGGCGGCGAACTCGGAGATGACGTCGGACGTCGGACCTGACGTGAAGCTGAACAGCGCCAACATGCCGTCACGATCACCGGCCAACTTGCACACTGCACACAGCAACAACGCGCGTTTCACCCAGTCTGTAACGAATGAATATTTCAAGAGATCGAAGTTAACAAAATATACCAACTGCCAAAGGTAACACTGGCCCCAGAGTTGGATGGGGGAAAATAAGGTTTAGTAGTAGAGTTAGTAAAAGTGGTCCTTACAGACATTTTGAGGGCAAGTTCTACACACTTGTAAGCGTAAAAATCATCGTGCAGTCTAGCGCTTTCAAAACAAGATAACTGCGCAGAGGAATAAGTGACGGCGGAGGGCGGGGGAGGGGGGTGCGACGTACTTGATTACAAGTTGCCATTTATCTCCATTTTCCCATTATAAAGTCTCGTTTAGACTGGGGTTATACAGCCACTATCCGGGGGAGCGGGAGGGGAACGGGGGAAAGCTAAAGTCCGGTTACTCGTCCTCGCAAAACTAGAGCTGTTATCATGAATCTTATCTGGATAAGGTGCGTGTTTTAGACAAACCGTATCCCTAAACACACTGTGGTACTTTGTCGTATTCTAACTTCAATAAATTATATTTGTAATGTGTACGAAACACACTTCAACGATACGGCGTTATACACGCGCTCTCTGTAGCTCACATCGAGAGAACGCAGACAACCGACGCTGTTGGGGTAATAATGCTAGTGCTAAGTCTGACAGCCGGGGGCGAGCTCGTCGAACAACAGTCGAGAGTACCAACAGACAGACCGACGACCGCTAAGAACGGAGTTTGCTGTTTTTTTTTCTAGGCGGTCGCTAATCGAATCGCGTCGCGGCACCCGATGATTGTATAGCAAAGGTTGCAATAAATAAGCGGGGCTTTCAGTGCGCACCTGTCGTCTCCCTAGAAAGCTAAGCAGTAGCAAATCTATGGACAGCTGACGACTTGACTGATACAGCTCAACAGGTCTTGTCGAGCTGACGCGCCGTGAATTCTAGTCGTCGCGTTACTTGCAATCATGACGCGCATTTTCGACGACCTTAGAGCTATATTAGCTGTGTGTCATGCATCATCATCGTCATGATTATTTGTTCAGAACACGATGTCCAACAAGACAAACTGCAGCTGCACGAAGCTAGATTAAAAGAATATAAAAGCACTCCTATAATCTAATCACAGTCGGCATCCTGAAAGCTGTGTAAATAAAATAGTACAGTATACAGTAAAGTATACCACTATGCGAGCGTTTAAAGTCGTTCAAGAAAATTAGTAAAATCTGCATTGTTTACTGAGCGTTTGACCATTATAACAGACATATTACGAGGCTTGTTGTTTAATTTATTTATTTGCCGCCCGACGTAGTCGGAAAACTTAAGTACTACTCTTATTTTCTCTTTTTGCCACCCAAACTCTAATCTCCCAGACGGCCGGGAGAGTATATCAAGAGTACATCAGAAGTTTGCCCAGGCCGAACTCGTAAAATTCACTCATACATTTCGCCGACTGCTTCCCTAATTTGTACAGAGGAGGGACAAAAAGTGCAAAATTTGGCGTCGATTTTCGACCTCTATTGCCTTTGACGCGCACTAGTTTCGAAACGGAGAAAATTTCGGAAAACTAAACCGTATACCTAGATCGACGATATTAACCTTTCTTATTCAGACATTTCCCCTAACTTTCGGATAATGTTTACGGGGGTCAAAAGTCGAACATTTGGTCTACATTTGACCTCCGAGACGCTCTAGTTCCAAAACGAAACAACGTATCTGAACTCTAAAACAAATTGCGGGAGCGCAGATGACGGTTCTATGTCCTCCAAACATTTGGCGTAGCCGCGTAGCTCGAGTCCCCATTTCAGAGAAAATGGGGCAGCTATTTCGCCACTCCCTGAAAGAATGATCCTTAAAACCGTTAAATCTCCCAGCTTGTGCCAAAAGTATATAAGAGATTGGGTCCTAGGATGAGCTTCAAATATGGACCCAGACCTTTCGCCCACCCTCCCCTAATTTTTATAACAAGCTGTTACCTTGACATTTGACTCCTTGACCTTGAGCGTTTGTAGTAGATCGGGTATTACGTGATCAAACTTTATACCAAGCTTGAGCGAAATCGAATAATATGCGGCTGGGTTATTGCTCATTTAATAACTTTTCGCACATTTTCACCCCTTCTTCTAAAAATTAGAGGAGGGGTGGGTGGGCAAAATGTCTGAGTCGTGGTTCAAGCTCAGCCTCCACTTTTGTTGCGGGCCATTGCGCGGACTTAGAGATTCAACACATTATCCCTGCCAATCTTTTTCTAGCAATTTTGTAGCCACTAATTCTTAGACTTGGGGCAGCGACCTAAATCAAGTCTGGGGAGGAGATAGGGCAATCATTGCCGCTTCCAACGTTGGTTTCAAATTTTAGATGTGTTGCTGTATTTCGAAACTGGAACGCCTCAAAGTCCAAAATTAGGCCAAATTTAGAACTATTTGACTACTGTATAAAAATTAAGGGAGGGGTTAACGAAATGTCTCAGCCAGAACGAACTTCAATCATCGTCGCTCATAGATTTTCAATAGGTTCCTTCGTTTTGAAACCAC
>Ga0049105_1001119_pt1 | contig 11229 bp, 4 predicted proteins | sample WorMetvaBAHAMAS1_FD_61260 | JGI IMG/M metagenome (GOLD analysis project Ga0049105, IMG submission 61260) | Worm MetaG Olavius vacuus BAHAMAS.1 | ecosystem: Host-associated > Annelida > Digestive system > Unclassified | place: Germany: Marburg | collected 2013-04-09 | reverse complement strand
AAGACACATCGACACACGACGACATTGATACTGGCCGTCCTTCCGCGTCGAGCGGCATCGAACAATTGACTCACTCAGAGTCGGCGAAGCATGTACGCCACGCGCACACAGACACAGCAAGCTTAACGCGCCGCTGCTACTCAATAGCCGTCGCCGCACGCACACTTAAGCCTGATATTATTTATCTGCCCTAATAGCTATAGCATGTAGCATGGGGCAGATTATACAAGAAGCTCCGCTACCGCGCACAGCGCGTCCGACGTGCTTAGTTGGTGTACTTTATGACATTTCTAGGGAGAAAATCTGTGATGGCTAATTAACCACTTTTACATGGCCACGAAAGTTAACTCAGTTGCGCGAAATAACGCGAAATAATGGCAATTACGCCGTTCAAGGTCATTAAAAGTTACCGATTTTGGTACCAATCAAAAGCTCATATACGACTTCCTATTAGTGATTAATACTAACTTACCTCCTATCTTCCACCGTTTGCAAGTTATGGCCGATTATTGGTCAGATTTTTGCTAGCGACATGGAAGTGCATCACTTTAATGCTCTAGCTGGTGGTGATCCCCTGCGAATATCAGGATATACTTTATCTCTTCGGAAATCAGAAGGATTGTCCTACCAGACGCTGAAAACCGCACGATCGTATCTTCATTCTTCTGGACACAATACCGGAACGTGACAGACGGACAGACAGAGACACTGACAGAATCGCTGTGGCTATTACAGCGCTCTGCATTGCGAGCAATGCGGACGCGCTGTAAAAATCGGTTTGCGTCCGTCTGTCTGTCTGTCACTCTGTCCGTCTGTCAGTGTGCGTGTCCGTCTGTGGCACTCTTACGGTCGCATTTCTTGATTAATTTTCACCAAAATTGGCACAGACGTAAGAACCCCCAGAAGTAAAATCGAGTTCGTTGGGGTGACTATCGCACCACCCCTTCCACCTATTTTGCCCTCAAAACCCCATTTTAGGCCAAGAGGTCCTGAAAATCCATGCAAATATTAAGTAATCCTATATCTGCCTTAATTCCCTTAAATGTACGCGAATCGACGAAATTTTCGCGTCTTTAAAAAATCGAGGAACACGAAGGTGACGTCAGATTTTAGACCGGAAGTGGAAATACGGCCGTTTCGCGCATGCGCAATGTATCCGGCCATAATTATAGGAACAGTTCGGTCATTGTGAACTTGGCTGTGGGCAGATACCGCGTTCCACTAACGTATTTCTAGTATATTAATAAATTATAATATTCAACCATCCGAACCCTCACACTCACAATATTACCAGTACGCCAGTCTTCATTTTGCTTCTGCGGTTAGAGCTAGATTTTTAATTTACTTACAGAATAGAGTGATAGGCCTTCAGTTGTTAGTACTATATCCTCAAGGGGTAGGGCTAGAACAATACCCTTAATCTGTTTATGCGATGGTCCTGGGTTTAAATATTACCGGACTCAAATGTTCATTATATCGTATTCTGTAAAATCAGTACGCATTACACATTGATTCTGTTTCTGCTTCGTTCCTCCAGCAGGAACTAATTGCAGTTTTCAGTCCAGTTTGAAGTTCTGTTCTGGACGCATTACGCGCAGACTTGCCGTTTACTGAGGCGAAGCGTCTCTTTCAAAGTTTGTACGGAAGGTGCAGAAACAGTATTTTCAGACAAAGCATTTAAATCATGAGCATTTCTTGCGACAAAAACGAATATTTCAAGGTATCTGAGTTAGCTTCGATGGTGTCAAACTGTTAATAAAAGAAAATAAAATAAAAACCTCTTCAAGTGAACGCTTGCAGAGAGTTCTTCACTGAAGACGTTTTTATTTTCAGTTTACTCGTGTACATAGCGCATTAGAGCTTTTTGGACGATGCGCTCTACAAATTTACTTAATTACTTAATGAACTCTGCCTCATATGTTAAGTTGGATGACTGTGCGTGTACAGATGCCCAGTGACAACAGGTCGACAGAAGAACGTTGGAGAAACTCGTACGTTCCGGTGGTGTCGGCGGGTGTCGGCAACGGCAGCATCGCGACAGCGCCGGTTGTCAAGCCAAGGCCGTCACCGGTAGCACCTGTTATCATCCCAGCACCACGGGTCACCGCCCCGCCTGTTGCCGTCCCACGAGAACGTAAGAAGCGCCAGGCTCCGAAGCCGCCGAGCACCGGTGGACCTTGGAAGCCTCCAGTTGGATCGCCGAATGGTTCTGTGTCGAGTGGGTCTGTAGACAGTCCAGGACATTCGTCCACCTTGCCGGTTGAATCATCGTCACCGGTCAGTGACGGTAGAGCTACGGCAGAGGCAACTACCGATGTATCGGTCAGTCAGCCAACCGTGAAACCAGAGCCGATGAAACGACGTCCTGCTCCGTCGGTACCTCATCGACGTCCAACAGCTACCATGTCACAAGTTCCGCCAGCTTCAGAAGAGAAAGAGCAGACTGGCAGAGAGAAAAGAATCTCGGTGGTAGGCGGAGGAGATGAAATTCCGGTGGAGTTTGTTGTACCACGTGAACGAGCATATCAAATGGACAAGGCGTCTCCCGAACCAGCCTTTAAGCCAAAAGTGAAACCGAAGAATTTCGGTGACGTTGAAATTGCGAGTTTAAATTCCACAGAAACTGAAACCAGTGCAGTCTGCTGTAGTACTGAAACTCTGACTGAGGCGCCCCCTGGTGGTAGTGATGGTGAACGGTGTTCAGAATCAGGTCAACGAGACGACAAGAGCGGCGTCAAGTCTGCGGTTGATACGTCGTCTTACCAGACTGACGGTCTAGTTTCTGATCGAAGCCAAGACGTTGTATGTGTGACCAATGCAACATACGCAGAGAATTCGAAGACCGAGAGTGAAGAGGGCAACGACAGGGATTCGTTAGATGAAGATGATGAGGATATGGAATCCTTGCAAAAGTCCTTACACTTGTTCTCGTATAATGTCGGTAATCTGCCGTCTACATCAGAAACAATGCAGGCAGAATTCCAGTCAGACAGAGGACGCGATGTACATACAGAATCAGCCTTTCCTAAACCGAAGTTCGACGCTGCTGAATACGCCGTGGAAATACCTGAAGAGGAAATGAACAATGCTGTTGTATCTTCTGCCAGCACGTCTGAAGAAGTAGCCCATGGTGGTAAAGAGGGTATTAACAGTATGGAGAATAACAGCCCGGTGACCAGCCAGGTGGAACCAGTGTCTTTCAGAATCTCGGAAAAAGACGTCAAACAAAAGAAGGACGAGCTTGCCTCCACCAACCAGCCATCCTTTGACACTGCGTGGCAAAGTTCCGGCGACGGTGGAAGGTTCAGGATACGCAGTGTCGCGAAAAACGTCTCGTATACGGACGTATTTGGGGAAGATGCGAATACGAGAGCAAAAGACCTAAAGGAAGGTCGAGAGTTGAGTGGAAACCTCAAGACATCGACCGAGGTTACAGCTGATGCCAATCGAGTTACTAGACCAGACATTACAGTGCGTAAGAGTCAAAGATTCGAGATAGATGAGCAGAAATTGTCTGCAGAAGTTAGTGTACGTAATGAGATTGTTTCGCATGATACCAGAAATTCTCAGCATCAACAAAGCGATCACGAAACTGCTCCCAAGGTAGCACATCGCAGTATGAAGGCCGAACTGGGCTCTTACGAGGGAAGAGATAACAACAGTGCATCTGCAGATGTTTGTAAAAGCCCATCGGTGGACAGTGAACCGGCTGTCAGCGTCGAATGTAGTCAACACGTGCAAAGCAGTTCCGATAATGTTTCCAGTCCACAAGCTGACTTTAACAGGCCAAAAATACCCCCAAGGATTACGGCTTCTTCTGATGTAGTTAGTGGAGAGATTGTGCCACGTGACGACACGTCTGTACATAAAAATTCTGGTAAAAGAAAGACTGCGTCGATAACGCACTTCCTGGACATGGAAAAATCTTCTGCCAAACAGTCCGATCGCGTAGAAGCTAATCCCACACGGGACTTCGGTAGTCTGTATGATATCTACAAAGGAAAAACAGTTCGGCAGCCGGAAACTATTGTCATCGATAAGTCTAACCTGTCTTCTTCTTTTGGCAGTCTTAACAGACGTGTGTATGGAGCAAGCCGCTCACCCAGCGAAGCGAAATCGGCAGCTCAGTCAGCTGGGAATTCGTCAGACATTTCAGCTGCTCCAGCGGCGAGTGTCGCAGAACTGCCGAGAACTGAACTAGTAAAGTCCACAGTGGTTACTCCAGTTGCGGTAGCAGAACCGGTCGAGACTGTCAGCAAACCAACTGTTGTACAAAGAGAGCCGAATTCGACGTCAACGGTTGTAAGAGTGGTCAACGGATGCATTGTTGAGGAGCCTGCGTCCGCATCATCTACGTCCAGGCCTCCGCCAACTGCGCCCAAATCGGTTGGAAAGCATAACATAACGGTAGTACGCTGCGAACAGTTGCCAGCTGATAGACCTCCGTCGAAGTTCGAAACAGCCGGTAATGGCTATAGTGGAAGAACTGCCGACGACGATCTTATGACGTCTGCCAACAGTAAAGCAACACCGGTTTCTGCTGCAAAAGATGGTGTTGGTTTTCAGTCGTGGAGTACAGAATCTGTCGACGACTCAAATACGACCGCGACAAAACGGTCTGCTTCCAGCGAAATTCCGTCTGCATCTCTCAGTGGAGACACAGATGGTAAAGCTGGTATGGAACACCATACAGCAAAGAAAGAAATAGTGATTCCGGAGTGGCGCAGAGTGACGACAAGCAAGAGCATGCCACGAGCTGCCCCACGACAGGCAGGTCAGATGCCATTTCCGGTTCCAGATACGCCGGTGGATTCCGAACCTCAGTTGCAAGCTAGCAATTCCAACATCAGCGAAACTGCTCCGAATGCTGTCCAGCCAACAGTAGGCGAGACACAAATTCAACAAGCCGGAGTCATTTCGACGGCGGTGCCGCCAAAACCGTCTGGCAGAACCGCAGTGCCGACAAACGAGGCATCGATGAGGTCGTCGTCAGGAGCTGATTCCGGCGTCGAAGAGACGAGCTGTGAGTTGGCTCAGGCGCGAAGCATGCTGCGACCGATGACGCACAATCCGAATGCAAGCGAAGTTGCGATCGGAAACGGCGATTCGTCAGCGTCGATGTTCATTCTGAGGAGTGCGTCGTCATCGTCGGCGAGGACGAGTCACTTGGTGACGGACGCCGAAGACAGAAATCTGGTGGAACACAAACCGGCGCAGGTTGGAATTGGCTCGTCCAGAACCGTTGGTAACGCGATAACACCAAGTCAATCCCACGGCAGAACATTCAAGTTTATGACACCTCCGACTGCCGGCAGAAGTTCGACTCTGCCACCCGCGGTTAAAAAGAGAAGTTCTGCGATGTCAAGTCCTACATTGGATGAGGCTGACGTGGTTCAGACGTCAGGTTTCGACGTAAAACCAAACTTACAATCGAAATCCGCGACGTCGACGGAATTGGGAACGAAGACGCCATCGCCGCGTTCTGCTGTCACGTCTAGTCAAGATCCAGTCAAGATGTCGTCACCAAGCTCAGAGTTCGAGGCAGGAATTGGCGCTGTCCATGCTAATCCAGCTGCTGCCGCTTTAGCATCGCTGCAGCCGGCCAAGTTGCGTCCAGTTGTCAAGCCACTGTCACCACCCAAGCTAACGTTACACGAACAGCTGATGATCGCTATACGAAATGCAGGCGGAGCGCTTTCGACAACGTCACAGAACGTACCAGAGCGTTCCAGATCTGTCGACGCGTCATCGTCTGTCGAAACTTCTACCGCCGTACCCATCTCTCGGTCAACGTCAGATGAACCGCCGTCCTCACGTGCTGCGGCAGCAGATCAGTTGCCGGTAAAACCTTCAGCGTCGGCCCCAGTCGTCGCGGCGAAGAGGACTTCGAGAATTATTGAGCCGCCGAAGCCAACGCCGCACGAGCAGTTGATGATGGCGATACGCAGTGCTGGCGGCATGACTTCGAAGAAGTCAGCGGACACGGACACAACTCACGACGACACTACAGCAGCTTTTCCTTCATCAAGTTCGAATTCCACCGTGGCTGAAAAGGCCGAGGTATCAGTGGCAGAACCGTACTCAGGTATCCCACAAATTTCAGTTGACATTCATTTGAAACATGAAAACGGATCGTCAGTACCTTCTGCAGATCACGTTCCACCAGCTCCTGATTTTCCACCTCCGCCTCCATCTGTCAGCCTGTCGCCTTCTTCGACGGTGGTAGGCCTGTCAGGAGTACCAAAAGCTGCTCCTCGCAGGCCGGTACCAGCAGCCAGATCGACAGCAACAGGTGCTGCTCAACATCAGCCAGTAGATACTCGGGAAGCTCTTCTAGCAGCCATTCGCGACGCTGCTGGTGGAAAATGTCTCCGAAAAGTAAGTGAAAAATATTGCTTTCTGGCTTGCTCTTTTGTAGCGGTCGTAAACTGTCGCAATATTTTTCCAGTTTACAGTTGTGGCTGTTAGTAGCATGTTTAAACTATTCCGAGTCATTTATAGCTTATCTTACTTCCTATATATGAACGTAATTAAATTGATAGTCATATCACTGCAAGTGCGATGCAATGCTAATATTTCGTACGAATACAGGTTAAATTGTCCGAAACGGACTCCAGTTGGCCCAAAAGCAAAAGCGTATAAACTATTTGAGCCAAGACGTATACAAGTTTCTGCCAAGAAAATATTAAAAAATTCAACTCAGAATTGCTGTAATAGTATAATGGACTGCGTACTTTTCTACAGACTTGTTATTATGATGCAAGCTCTGTATATAATGATATTCGGTTTTGTTTTCGTTGTAGCTTTCTGTATACCTTTTATTCACTACTATCACAGCAAGATTGAGTAGAATTTTTGAATATTTTTTTAATTCTCTTTGAAAACGTTATGCTTCTTATAATTGGTCCAAAAATTGACGCTGGGATTTTTTTAAATAAGGGACAACAGCCTAGAATCTCCCAACCCTTACATATTTGCAGTAGGAAAATGATGCTTCAAATGTAATATAAATTAATAACGCTTTGTATCGATTTTTATGCCTGCGGCTTCGTGCTGGTGGCCTAAAATAATAAGAAATATAGCGCCATAGGATCGTAACGTTAGGAAGCACTAAAACGCTTAAAATGCTTTTCCTCAGTCAGGTTGATAGTTCAGACAACCGCCTCGCAGAATTAGTCTCTGGGAGCAGCCGCACCAGTTCCAGCTCCCTGAGCGATCTGGCTGCCTATCTGACTCAAACTTTGTCAATAGAATGCTATATAAAGACATATACTAACTTTTTGATTATTAACGACTCTACGTGTTATATAGCATTCATAGTTCACAGACATTGAAGTATATTCATACCTTTTCTACTATATACTATGTACACTTGTTTTCGGTATGTCAAACAATTAATAAAATACTACTACTACTACTACTACTACTACTAAGAAGATTAGAAATTTTGAATAACTAGTGAATTATGTTTGTGTGTGTTGAAACAGGTGTCAAACGTTGAGAGATAAAAACATCCAAGTCGCTAATGTGCCGTGTGTTGTCTTCCGATATTTCGCGTTCATTATTGCACTTTTTCTGCAGACTTGTTATTACGACGTATAAACTTTGTAAAGGAAACGTTCGGTTTTGTTTTTGTTGGAAATATGTATATAAGTTACGCTGAACGATGCGCGGCATTTATTATGTGTAATTTCTATTTTTGATACTTCGTGTATAGCCAAGCCATCATATCATTGCATCTGTGATTATTGTGGATATTAACGAAATAAATTCTTAATTTATGACGTGCTATGCGGAGGCGAAGACGGGGTTGCTGAATGGGTAGGAACTGGGGAGGGATGACATCCCCTTCCATGTGTGAGGGTCGGGCGTGGCCTGCATGAAATTTATGAAATTTAGCATTTAAATCTGTATTTTGTTGCATGTTGGAAATATAGTCCATTTAGTTTCTGTATTATTCAGTACATTGGCTGTAACATGGGGAATAATTATGCCTCCTTAGGGATTACACAAATTTCTCTGTGGTGTTCTGCAAATCCCGTGAGTGGCCCCGGCGTCAAGTGGGGGTTAAACCCCCTGAATCTTCACCCAAAAACCCCACAGATTTGCCACTGGTGCTACAAGATACGGAGCTGTGCTTTATGCAGTTGTATATACTGTACTGTATATAAAATAAATTATTTTGCGATAAAGCTATCATGGCAAGTACGTTTGTACAGTGTGTCCGGAAAAAAAGAGACCAAAATATTTTTTGTAATATCTTCTATAAAGTTCGGTTGATTTTTGATGAAATGTGGTATGTAGCTTCCCGAATAAATTTGCTTCAAAATCCTTTAAACGTTTTCTACCTCACCTAAATAATGTCTCTACACTACCTCGTGAAACTTAAAATGTTCATTGCGCACGTGCGACAACTGAGTTGTTGATCAAAGAAACTCCAGAATTTATCTCATCTTCATTGTGGGCTCCAAATTCACCAGATTTGAATCCAGTTGATCATACAGCGTGTGGGAAATACTGCAAAGATGGTGTACAAAACACGCATCACTTATCTGGACGAAATGAAACGGCAACTGAGAACAAAACGAGCCAAGCTGGATCACGTTGTCATTGCGGCAGCCATTCGTCAGTGCCGTCGTCAACAGGTCCAGATCAGTGATGCGTGTTTTGTACACCTTCTCTTGCAGTTTTCTGCACACGCTTTATAATCAAACGGATTCAAATTTGGCGAATTTGGATGTTACAGTTAAGGTGGCATAATTTCTGCAGTTCTTTGCTTTAACGACTCAATGGTAGCACGTGCGCGATGAGCATTTCAAGATTCACAAGGTAGTGTAGAGACATCATTCAGGTGAAGTGAGAACTGTCTATATGTTTTTGCAGCAAATTTATTCGGGAAACAACATACCAAATTTCAACGGAATCGCATGAGTTTTATGGAAGATATTATGAAAAAAACATTTTGGTCTCTTTTTTCCGGACACAGTGTAGCTTTTGCGCGATAAAGTGTTTCCGATCGAAAATTAAAACTTATTTTTGTATGAAATGGTGAAAATCAGTCTATTTCGATATGTTTCATGCTGTTAATGATTAGCACTTGGGGTGTACAACTGTACATACTTTGTCATCTGAGTGGAAATAGAAGATTTTGTGGACCCAGTATATCATGCGAGTTTCATAATTTGATATTATTTGAGAACTTGAAGTTTTCTACTAATTCGCGTAAACTTTGTCTCTGTATGTTGTCATAGTGGAATCAGTTGGTTTCTGCTTTTCTGATTGTGACTGGTTTCATCAGTCTAAATCGATAATTGTAATTTATAACTAGTTTCTTTGTGTAAAGAAAATATTCGAAAGGAAATGTCATTAACGTAATGTTTATCTGATGGTTTCTGTTGTCCGTTTGCAAAGTTTTCTGTCAAGTTTTTGGTTAACATGGTTGGGAAAACTTTTTCATGTATGACGTTATTTTACGTATAGTCTTCCATTTTCTTTACAAAAAGACAACAAACTGTCAGCCGCGTGACATAACTCGTGAGATTTTGCATATGCAATTTTGTGTTTAGTGCTAAACGTAATATTCAGATACCTTCATAATGGTTGATCTACAGTGCGAGTCAAAAATAGCTACCTAAAACTTTTTGCATTGTTTTTACTTAGGCTAAATATATTTCCGTGAAATTTTGCCAGTTTATTGCCACTTTATATCCACGCATGCTTACCAATTTTGGTGAATTTTTCTTAATATTTAAAAAAATGGCGTTAATTTTTCTAAGAGTACTTATCGTTTTTACTGTTTTAAGTTTCCAGTTTCAACAAGTCTTCATCGCTAATGATGAGTGGCCTCAATTCATCCAATCTCAATCCACTGGATTATCAGGTTTGGGGGCTATGATGGGAGTCTTAACAAAAGCTGCAACAGAAGCCAAAACCAGTTCCCGAGTTTTAAAATGCACTTTGGTTTGCCTCACCGGAGAAAGCCGCTAACAACGCTGTGAAAGACTAATTTATATAACAGATACTGACTGTTGTATTTAACTGAAATACGATTCGATGTGACTTGCTTTTTAAATGAAAAATTCGTGAATTTCGCAACGAACTAAATTGAATTGTTAAAATTTGTGTGGTCTTACTAGTAAAAGTGATACAATTGAAACAGATATTCAGATAAATGGACCAAAATGGTTTGAACGTAGAAATATGTTTGCGCAATAACCAAGATAATTTTCAATTACACGGGTTTACCCCAAGTGAAAATATCACAAAGTTTTAGGGGAGGGCTAGTTTTTTGACTCTCACTGTAGTTGTATTATAATGCATTTTTCGTTTCTTGCATTTGTCGACGTCTGTCATGGATATGATGTCTGCACTGACGAACCCGTGGGCCCTGGTTCTGTGCAATTTAACCTTTGTGACCCGAAAGTCAGGCGCTCTATAATTAACATTTTTATTCGAGCAGGTTACGCATTCAGCGCGTTAGAGTCGCTTTTTCGTTTAGTTGGCCATACAATACAAGCGTGCTTTCTCGTTCTAAGTGTAGTAAGTTTGCGTGGCCAATGTTTCGCGACCCAGGTGCAGTTTTTTTCTGTTATTATCAGACGGTGCGTATCATGCGTGTTTCAAATGTGGCAAGACTTGTGGCGGGTAAAACTAAAATAATAATAATAATAATTTAGTTTCACCCGCCACAATATATTACGCTGTGAAAGTGTTGTGCGAAATGTGCAGGTTAACCCTTTTTCTACATGGCGTTTGCATGTTGCGCGAATGTATATATGGTGAGTGTGCACACGAGCAGCACGTAAGGAGAATCCTAACCCTAACCCTAACTCACACGATCACTGCTTACTCAGTAAGTGGAAAAGTCGTATGTGTGCGCATACTCATCTGTGCAACTAGACAAAAGCCGTGTAGAAAAAGAGTTTACCCAGTGTGGAATCAGTGTATTGTTGTTTCGATAACTTATCAGCTGTAGTTTAGATACGCACAGAAGTAATAGGCCGTCATTGTGGGGGTAGCCAGGGAGTCTTGCGCAGGGATCCTAGGTCAGTATGACGAAAAAAATACAAAATAAAATACAAGTAAAAATAAAAATAAATAATGCAAGCACGATAGCCTAGACAGCTCTGTGTGGCATCGTCATACATTTCAGTCGAATGAAAGTCTAGTGACCTACAGGGTGGCTCAAAAAAAGTAAGCTGTTGTACTGTGTCAACAGCTTACTTTTTT
>Ga0049105_1001118_pt1 | contig 11231 bp, 5 predicted proteins | sample WorMetvaBAHAMAS1_FD_61260 | JGI IMG/M metagenome (GOLD analysis project Ga0049105, IMG submission 61260) | Worm MetaG Olavius vacuus BAHAMAS.1 | ecosystem: Host-associated > Annelida > Digestive system > Unclassified | place: Germany: Marburg | collected 2013-04-09 | reverse complement strand
AAGTGTTGTGTTTATCCATCTTCACAGTTTATTACGTACATATGGAAATGATGTGTACTAGTTAAGACAGCAATATCACTGTAAAAACTGTTATTATAGCACTCAACATAAATGCGTACGAAATTTTATGCCGTGCTGACAGAGTGTAATATTTTGTAGTTTATTTTTTTTCTTTTTCACTGTATGTAGTGTCTGCCTCCTGTCTGTCTTTCTGTATCATTCTGGACTGTCTGGCTTTAGTGAAATAACACGAACAAGCATAAAAAAGCTGAACGTTATCGGCGTGATCGTTGGACTGTGATGTGACAGGTGCCCGGGAACGAACGTAGTAACAACACGTGTAAAGTGAAGTGGATCTAGAGCGAGAGGCGCGTCAAGTCCGTGGCAGATGACTGCCATCTGTCAACCACTGTGCCGTGTCCATCGTCGTCTCCCCGCCACGCTGCCCGGCAGCCGCCCGCGCCTTCACCGACAGACGCCGGCGTTAATGCGTCGCCGTCGAAAAATCGCAATTATCGAAGAAAAACGACTTCGTAAAACTCGACACCGGTGCGCGGCGTTACGGCGTAAATGCGCCACTGCAATTAAAATCTAAACGCGTAGCGGGAGCCGAGTTCACTCCAAATCTAAGCCCGGTATTACAGCCGGCTCGCTCGGGCACTCTCCCTAGATGATACTGTCGGACCGTGTGTGTGGCCCACGTGTGAAAATGAACGATGATAAATAACAATCGCAGACAACGACGCACCTGCCTACAAGCGTCACAACACTGTGCTCCAGAGCTATAATTTGACGCAGCTCACGTCGAAAGAATATTTTCAATTTGTTTCAGTCCTCTGTCATCTGGCGCTATCGCACGCGGAGATAATACGAACGCATCGTAATTAAAAGCTTGCTAGAAGTAGATCGGTCTTTATAACTACACTTCCCGAACGAGCGGCGCGTGTCCAGTAAGTAAGTAAGTAAGTAAGCAAGTCTTGCGCTGCTCTTTTCGGTATCAATCACTGTATGGTAAATAAAGATTCTCAAAAGATCAAATAAATCCCAACCGCACTGTAATTATTAAGTCATCAATGAAAGTATGCGATTGCCACGGTTCTGGACGGAATCGAACACTGGCGTATAGCCAGAGGGGCTGAGAGCCAGTCAGAGAACGAAAGATACCTTCATGCGAGCAGGGAAATAACGCACAGATAGCTGTGTGTTACAATCTTCGTCAAAAGTAGTTTTAGTTCCGTTCATTTGATAGCACATATTCGGCCTTTTGGTTTTTATTCTCATGCGTTCAAATCAGTTTTAGACTTCAGTTCACATAGCTACTATATACAGTCTACCAATAAAAATACTACCTGCGCCCACGGAATCCGATTATTAAAGAAGAGGAAAACCGTCCGCGCTGTCTGCATAGTGGATATCAGTTACTTATAACATCATCAGAACGACATGACGACGTTGAATTCACGATAATCCGGCCGCGTCGGCGGCGGATAATCTAATATTAGGCGCAGTGATGCGAGAGCACGCTGCCGCTTGTACGGTAATTAAATCGCCCCGGAGCGCTTAATAAGCCGAGGCAGTCGAGCGGACGAGGGCAGGCAGGGTGACCGTGCGACTGAGACCCGCCGGCAGCGATCGGCATTTCGCGGCACGACGACGGCAAGCAGACGGTCGCGAGGTCAAAGGTCGCGACCTCCAATTGACTTACAAATCACGCGGCGTGGGCGACGGAAGCCGGGGTCAAACGATGACGACATCAATGACGCTCAACGGGCCGAAAGGATCGTCGACGACCGGATGATCGCTCACCTGTTGACGTCATACCTCGTTTACTCACACCTCTATACTCCCATACTCTCGCCCTCAGTCACTCCCATTGATTCTGCGGCGCCAATAAACCATGTAATATATATTTTGAAACGATCTGTCATCGAATAATAAAAATATCAGCTAAAATTATGTATTCAATTCGCAACATTTTGAGACAAAACCTTGCAAAAGACAAATTCCACAATATAAACTGTAACATTAACAAGTTTTTGACAAATAACGACTTTCGGCAAATTGCATGTATTAACACGACTCAAGAGATATGCTTACTTACTTATTGCTCTGTTATCATTGAAGGTAGTGACAATTAGCTAAATTATAAACGCTGTGTGTTGCGCATAACTGAGAAGATGAATCCTAGAAAAGACAACGCTCACCGTATGACTTTACACAAATTAGATGCATTATTACAGCACGTTTTGAGAAATTTTTGGCAAATGCTGCTAATGACGATAAGGTTTATTAACGCTAATTACTGTTAATATTTCTGCATTGCTTCCTAATTAAGATTATTTTTGTTATTACTGTATTTTTCTCTATTTTATGTGTTCTCTACCATTCTGGTGAATAAAGATAATCACAGCGTGACAAATAGATCAATGGACTTTTCAGTTAACCGGTTCTTTATAAAATTATTTAATACAAGCGATATCCATACAGTTACTGAATGCCAATTAATATTCGGTTTTAAATTACCTAGCGCTATAATTGCTGATAAAACTAAGAGATTTCTCATAAAATATGACTCTGTCAATAATCTTTTGTTCAAACTTTCTCGATTGCCCTTTTAGACTTGTGATACTTGATGCTTGTTCGATCTGACGATAGTCTGTCGATGATTTTCGTTTCTTTGTGTTATATTGTATAGTTGTTATAGTTCTTTGCTACCGATATGGTGAAATAAAGATGAATATAAATATGAGACAGAACAAGAAGAATAACGTCAATGATGATGAACAAACGAAGTTAAGTTGCTGAAACTGAAACATCGACTCGGACATTAATTATCATAGATTTTGTGACATTTGATGCCTGCTCGATCTGTCGCACCGTTGATATTGCCGTTATTTGACATAGAGTTTAAGCTATATGTACGAAAGTCTGTCGATGCTTTTCGTTTCGTTGTGTTGTATTGCATAGTTGTTTAATTTTGTGTTTTTCTCTCTTTTTCTACCACTTGCTGATGAAATAAAGCTGCTCAGAACTACGATGATTATTATCATTACTGTACACCTGTATTATAGTTGTAACGATTGCAGCGGTCGTCGCAGCGACGGTTGTAGCGACCATCCGTCGTTTCGAGCTCCCAAGTAGTGTTATCAAAAAACGTGCCATAAAATTTGAAACCAGTTTAAAGTATGCCTAATTGTATCTTTGAAAGATAGTTATTATTTCATACTGTATTTTTTGTTGCTACCATGTTTATGGTGAATTAAAGATTATCATTAACATCGTGCTGGTCAACCAGATCAACAAAATGGCGCAGCAAAGTGACTGGTGGTCGTCAGCGCGTCGTGCAGTGGACATGTTTCATGTCGTCTCGCACGTTCGATAGACCGACGCGAAACTCTACGCGGCGATATCTCAACGAATCACTCTGTCGACCGCCGCTGCCTGCCTCCACAAAGTTACCGATCTAATTAAACGGCGGGATACCTCGAGGGCCTGTCCGCGGCTCTGGCATAAATGTTTGGATTAATTACAACATATCGGCCGTACGCAGAACACATGTCGGTCGGTGGCAACAATGGCTACTGTGGCTGATGGCGCGGCGTGTCATTCACCGACGTCATTGAGATATCCCGGTCACAGTCGCCCAGGTCCACTAGACTCATACCCAGAGGTTTGACGATGCGATTCATTCCAAGGAAAAAGTTGTAAACAGGCCGACGTTCTTGTCAGTTGCGTAGCTATCAATGCATAGTGATACAGTACGGTGTAGGTCACTACCCTCGGATATTACTCCACGGCTACGGCTAACATAGCAGACTTGCTAACCCTAAACCTAACCCTAACCCTGACCCTAAACTACATGTAATATCATTCAACGTTCGAGTAGTGGGGGGATTTCCAAAATAGAAAACGTGCAGGGAGGGAATGTCGGGATGACGGCGATGTAACCGAGCTTGGTACAGGCCGGGCAACGATGACGGGACACGACACTTGCTGTTGCAAGGATCGCGGTTACAGCTAATACATACGGCGGGCGGGGAGGCGGGCGCAGATAAACAAACACTGCGTGGAGCAGGTCGCCGTTAGGCATGACACCCAGTAATGACATCGTCGTCGACGACTGACCGCTCGCTCCCTCGTACGTCGCCGCCCGCCCGCTATATAATACCAACAAGCGGTCAGTCCTGATCGCTGTCGTAGCCGCCGGCGCCAATTAACCAGTTTATTGCGAAATTTCCATCATCTTACGATGCTCGTATCCGTGACGGCGCAACAGCCGGCGTTCGAGAACTGCAATAATAAACTACACAGAGCGAGCACTGGAGGCCACTGACCAGCATACACAGCGAGTTGTTACAGAAATCAGATCCATCTCGTTTTCACGTCAAAATGACATTTGCGTCGCGTTGCGTACATGATGCACCGTGATAAAACGCTTGCTTGTCAGTCATGTTTATTGACGAATAAAGTTGATTATTAGTGTAACGAACCAAAACAGAACAAGTTCAGTGTTACGGTAGAGCATATAATATAACCTGAATAACAAAAGAATATTTTGCATAGAACAGATGTTAGACAGGCACAGTTAACCAACTAAATGATTTTAACAATTAGAAAACGGATAACATTTATAGCATCCTTGCATAACTAGTGATTAATTCGCAGAGCCCTAGTTGCACATATTCAACTTGAAGTTTTAACAGTAATGTTTCGGAAGATTAAGCAGGATAATTATTCACCTGATCTCGTTTGTGAAACCACTTCGTCGTAACTTCGACATCAGAAAGTGACAATAATTAAGGTTTCGTGATCTGCTTATCATGTACAACCTTGTCCGACTTGTGGTGCATAATAAACAAATGGTTCTGAATGACCTGTACTGGTAGAATATTGTCCTATATACTATACAGCGGTCTTCGCAATTTAGTTGCAGTTATGACATCTGTCACGGTGCGCTCGGCAGCATACATTAAACGTATCAACTAGGGCCTATATTGTACGACTGCATTCACTTCGCGATCACAGTACGCCACGCTGATAGTACAAGGTGTCCAATAAAACCTAGAGGGCACGATGCGAAGAGATCAGCAGTGTCCGGCCAGAATGTCACGCGATACATGTGATAATATCCCGTGTTCGCGTCTGCTTGTATGGCAAGATAAAGCGGCCCAGTCGAACGAACTTCCAAGTTATTCCAACCAGAAAGAAAATCATTCTTGGTTTGACAGAACAATTCTTTTTCGTTGCCACGGCGTTGGTTTACGGTCAAGGCTTGGGTTCGGCTTAAGCTTTCGTTGTGGCAGATTTCATTAATATATCGGTATCGATATCGGTATGTAACCAGCCACCCAGGTTAACTCAGCCTGGCCATCCCTTCATGGGTAGGGGCAATGAGTACCAGCCAAAGGGTAGTGACGCCTTGGGGAGTAAAGGCAGGTATGGTTCGTGTGTGGATGGCAGGTAAAGTTGTATGATCGCCTTGTTACACACGGGCCATATCTGAGCACTTTAGAGATGTAACATTATAAAACGCTATATAAGTTCACGTTACTTTGCTTTATTTTACTTGACAGAATTTAAATCCAGACCGATACATTTTATATTCCATCTGCACAACAGTATAAAAGGACGTACACTTCGTTTAATTCATTCATTTCGCGAATGTTGTTGTCGCCAGTTCAGTGCGTCATCTTTAGCATCGCGGAGTTGCAATTTACCTTGAAATTTCGTTAGTTTAAGAGACGAAGTTCATGCTTGTCTATGGTTATCAGAACGATGTCAATGCGATTACTCACCTTTTCTAAACAGATTCAGATCAGCCAGTGCTGGTCCGTGTTTCGGCGTGGCCAGCAGTGGCGACGGTAAAGACGCTGGAGGAATGCGCGACTTGTTTAGAGCTAGTTCTGCCGGCCAGCCGCTTGACATGGCCGCGTCGTGGCCATCCAACATCGACCCGGACAACGTCGTAGGTGACGTTGACGGACTGCGGACGCCTGCGGGCGGTGCTCGACGTGCGTCCACGCCGGAACTGAGCCGCATCAGACTGGACAACGATGATCCATGATCGAGGACAGTCGTCTCTGACGAACGCGGTAAAGTGAGATCGAGGGTCGTGTTGGTGTTGTCGTCAGGGGGACGCGAAGATGACGCTGCCAGTGCCGTCGCCAACTGTCGTCTCAGAGCCTCGATCAGTTCCAACTGGAACATCTGCTGCTGATGCAGCGCGTACACCACCGACTCCAGCATCGCGATCTTCGACGCCGGCGACACGTTGTTGTCAATCAACTGCGTCACGTTTGTCAGCGTCGAACTCGACGTCTTCGGCGGCGACGGTCCTCTGTCGTTCATCACGTGACCTTCCACGACGGAAAGTCGCTGACGACCCGTGAGTGTGGCGTCGGTTTCCGGTGCGAAGACCTTGTCGAACTGCGCGGCACTCTGGCTAGATGACAAACTGTGAACAGCATAGTCGTCGGATGCATCGAAATGTTCATCATCGTTGTCGTTGTCTCCGTCGAATGATGGCGAAGGTCGCATGTTGGACTGCGGAAGCTGTGGCTGCGCGGCAGTGTCCAACTCTATGTCGGCGTCATGGATGGCGTCGTTCACGTTGCTGGTATTCACTGTCGATTCTCTGCCGCTGTCGTCGTCATCAGCGGCAGGAACGTCAGCAGACGAAGCGGCACTGTCTACGCGGTCGTCGCGTTCACCGAGCTCCGACGAGCACTGACCGCCGTCGACTTGTGACGTGACGCACTGTCGAGCAGAGTGTTCTGAGAGTTGATCGACGTCAGAGAAAGTCACGTGACAGCTAGAACAGCTCAGTGTCTCTACGACGTCCGCTGCTACACATGCACACACAGCAACATCCAGAATGAACGTCAGTGTTATATACCACTGTTTCTTAAACTCGACGCATTGGCATGTCTATCTTTTAATTCAGGTTCGATCAGAAAATTTATGTGAGATTAAGTTAACGTCGTACAACACGGAAATAGATGATTAAATTGAAAAAAAGATGTCATACATTTAAAGATTTTTATTCGGCCAAACAAGTAATTTTGTTATAAGAATTTAATAATAATTAATAATAATAATATCAGTAACTAGATTCTACAGTTTCCACGAGAAGAAACTCTGCGCTGTACTGGGCGTGTTTACCTAACACTGCAGCGAGGCATGCGACCATGGCTAGTTGCAGTATATTTTCGTCACCCCCTGTCTGAGAGATATGCACTAGCCATCACAGCGTTTGCAGCCAGGCGGCTCGATATCACAGACAGGGGTATCCAGCTGAAATTTCGACGGGCTCTTAATTTTTATGCCTCTGCCAATGACAGGCAGTAGAGGCAGTTTTCAGGATGTCCGTCCGGCTGTCTGTCCTTCTGTTGGTCCGTTAATACCCATTTCATGTGCCGTAATCTCTTTACTCAGTGCAGGAATTTCGATGAAACTTATCGCAAATATTCACCAAGATCAAGTTCACACGTGTAGAAACGTATAAATGTTATAACGCGGAGGCATACATTTTGACGGTGTGACGTCGAGGCTTACTTCTTTATCTTAAGTCAGATTTGCGACAGATTGAGCTCGACCGCGAACTGAGACCATTCTGCACAAGTCAAGTCACTCGCGCTTGCTTCCAGGGCAGAGAAGAGTGCAACTTCCCGTCGGTAAATGAATTAAGAAGAAAGAAAAAGAAAGAAAGAACCAGTAACAACAGATGTCTGCAGTAATGATAATAATAATAATAATAATAATAATAATAATAACTGCGGTATACGGAGACCTTCACCGTTCATTTCGTCAGTTGGCCACCTTCTAAAAGATCTTCACAGGATAACTTCTCTCAAAACTCTTTGGAGTATAGAGATCGTACGGCATTTTAATTAATGTTGTTTTGTCGCGCGACAGTTTGCACTTTCTGAGCATCCTTTAACAACTTTTTTTCTAAAGTTTTAAACTACACTGATATGTTTGTTTTGCGAATAAAAATTCTCAGTAATACAATATAATGTATTGCAATAATGACACACTAATTTTGAAGGAATTTTTCATAATGCAAATAAGCAGGCATGACATGGTGGTCTCAGAAGTGACTGAACTCTTAGAGTTATCGGTGGCGTCTTCGGTATCCAAAACTGCTCAACGTACAACGTTTAAAAGAATTCTAATAACTTGACTAGGCGAGACGCATAAATTTCAAACCGCATAACACTATACGCCCGTCGTCGAGCTTTATCACTACTATCCCAATACCGCGCTCGTCGTGGCAGTTGGACGACTGGGGACTTTATTATACTACAGACGTGGCGGGTTTGTCAAATGACTAGCAATTAACATTTGAATGCGTCGTTTGAGCATGCGGGTAAAAACGGACGACAACCGGCGACTTTGCATAATTCATAAAACTTCGCACGCCGCACGTAGCTCGTTTCAATCGTCATCAATGGCAGAACTCAAGTGGCCAGGCGGGATTACTTTCAACGGTCAGTCTGGCCACCGAATGACCACGCAGGGACACCATTCAGTGCCTCGAGGGCGTCCCGTATTATAGACACTCGGCTACATCGCACCATTGTTCGTGCTCGAGTCCGCGCATGCGCATAGCCGTGTTTCCGCATCAAAATTCATGCGCCGACCAAACAGCAGAAATGCAACAAGGTTCATTAGACACAGTACATCTCCGAGTTCGTTGACAAACGGCCGTTTCCGCTGGCCTAACACATTAAGTCGGAAACAGCACCTCGCCTACGCCTAACGACATCCTCCAGAGCAAGCAGGCCCCGCGACAACGCTAGTCAGCAATCATTATAATGTCATAAGCACAAATCAACCAACAGTTTTCACGAAACTTACGACATTAATAACACCACAAAGTGGACGGCATAACAGCCGGCGGCTAGTTTGACGGTGGTCATCAAAATCTCCTTCAGGGCTACTAAAGCTGCCAGACCATAAAATCTGCACCGACGCAACAAACGAATCCTTTTATTTATGGCCGCGTTTTCAGACAGCGCGTCCATAATATGCTCATTAATATGTCTGAGTAAAGAATTCGAGAAAGAAATGACAATGACAATTTTAGCACCGATGACTGACATGGTTGAGACCCTCCCCGTTATTTTAAGAGATCGTGCTCAGCCTTGGTGTCTTTATTACCCCATACCTTGACGTCTGACCTTTTTACTCCAGAAGCTTATCACCGTTGCGAGTACACTACGCAGACACAGTCTCAAGTTCGTGTGACTGTCTGATGAGCTAGAATGATAGCAGTGATGGGCATCAACTACTCATAAAGTAGTTTAACTATACACAATTACTTTTAATCAATTACTTAGTAGTAAGTTAAACTAAGTAGTTAACCACTTTATTTACAAAGTAATTTAATTACTTAGGGTCAACTACTACAAAGTAGTTAACTACTTTTAACTGATTTTCTTACAGTTATTCTCATAATAAAGCCGATGAAATAGTGAGCAAAACAAATTAGTTATCCGACAAACAATGTTCGTGTCCATGGACACAATAATTGTTTCATTCGACTGTATTGTCTTGTATCATGTATGTCACTGACTAGAGCTTATATCTCAGAAATACTAATTTCTCAAACATGGAATCAAGAGGTAAGCCCAATGGCCTTCACCTAATTTTAAGTAGTTTAACTATACTTGGTAATTAACTACCTTAAAGAGTAATTCAACTACCACTCATGCTGATTACTTTTGCGTAGTTAAATTCTTCCAATTAACTACTTCAGAGTAGTTTAATTACGTACTTAACTAAAAAGCAGTTAATTACTGCCCATCACTGGCTGATAGGCTTGCCGCTTGCCATTTACCTTTTCTCCACAGCGAGAATACGTTCCCAGTAGGCCTACGTATACGACCGTTCACTCGGAAATCGACACGTTTCCAGCCTCAGCACCAAGCGACACTGTGATGATGACCTTTGATCTTTTGATTGCGCCAGTTTGGATGTGTGATGATTCATGGGTACAACGTTACAGCCAAGTTTAAAACCGAAATGACCGTTCGTCAGTTATAGCGCATTTTGTGCCAGAGCTTCGTAAGTGGTATGTAACCAGCCGCCTAGGTCAACTCAGCCTGGTCATCCATACGGGGGTAGGCGCAATGAGTACCTGGGATCGCATTATAAGCTGGTGTTTGGTCGAGGGCTACTGAAACATGAGACCATCGCCACGCTATGGGTCAATGCGGCTAAGAAAACTTTACTGCAGAACTGACAGACGGACAAACTGGGTGCAATATGTAACGGGGGATCCGACGGGGGCCGCATAACAAAATCTGTTATTCTTTATGACATTCGCATTAATATGTAAGCGTACAGCGTGTAGTCGTTGCAGCGTTCAGTTTTATGGAATTATATCGTCGACGATCGTTCTGTACATAAACAGTGAGCGTTATGCGAATATGAATTATCGCCGCTCAACAACCGCAGTGCAGCGAGAAGACAACTTCCTGCGATAAAATTATGAGCACGGCACATAAAGTTGTCAGATTCAATGCAGCATGACAATTACGTGGTCATGAAACTACTGTGAGTTACATACACGCTTCACGTTATGTGTGAAGGTGACGTGAAACATGCCTCAATAACAAATGTGAGGCGAGAGAACTCGGAGAACGCACACCCCCGCCAGGCCGAGGAAAAATTGTGGAAAAAATGTCTTACCATGCAATGTTGACAAATCGTTCAACGGAAAGATCCGGATCTAGATATGGATGACTTGCTAAATTTAATGGGAACTTCTTTGTCCCAAAGATACACCTCTTTGTAAAATTTTCGTGAAGATCCGATCAACAGATAGACAGACGTGCAAATGCCGGACAAACGTAACCTCTTTGTTGGAGGTGATGATACATCATCGAAGATGCTCAGTTCTCCTAAGCCGACTAAGACGACTAACTCAAACAGCGCAAACAGTGAAACGTACTTCATGAAATATGTTAATAATTAATAAACAAATGATCACTTTTGCTTCAGTTTAGCTAAAAAAGAAAGCGCCTTTAACACCATGCACTTCTCTATTCAAGTTTTTTTTCTGTAATGTAATTTGTAATTTTTACATGTAAAGCCGGTGTACCACAGGGGCGACTGAAAACGCGGGACTGGAAAACGCGGGACTGGAAATCGCGGCACCAGACTGCAGGGGTGGAAAACGCGGGAGTAGCACAGTATGGAAAGCCGAAGTCTCCGTTATTTAACAT
>Ga0049105_1001117_pt1 | contig 11237 bp, 5 predicted proteins | sample WorMetvaBAHAMAS1_FD_61260 | JGI IMG/M metagenome (GOLD analysis project Ga0049105, IMG submission 61260) | Worm MetaG Olavius vacuus BAHAMAS.1 | ecosystem: Host-associated > Annelida > Digestive system > Unclassified | place: Germany: Marburg | collected 2013-04-09 | reverse complement strand
GCGGAGAAGGGAAGGGGGAAAGGCTGAATGGAAGGGAAGGGAAGTCCCGTATTTTCGCCTCACGCTGTTGACAACCGTATACACATCAGCTTTCGCCGACTAATTATAACTGTACATTTCTTTACGCGCACGGAAAATAAGGCATGGTTTGACTATAAGCTTTTGTAGTGAATGTTCTGAATGTGCCATATATCTAACAAGATGCTCAGGTAGCACGGAAAAACCACGCTACAGGGTGCGTTATAGTTTTGGGAAAAAGTCGAAAACTACAACTGCAACACACTGTTACACGGACATTATAGGTCTGTCTTCAACCGCTGTAATATAATCCACCTGAATATTTATCAAATTTATTTTCAAAAAAAAGGAAAATAACGGCTATTATGGCGTTCGAAGTCATTCAAAGTTATGGAGGTCGGTACCAACTGTGGAACTGAGTTTCTGTGAGAGACCAAATATTTGTCATGCATACGTGGGCTCATTAGAAAGCGTGTAGTACACTTCCTATTAGTGTCAAGTGAACTTTTTTCTGTAGCAGTTACTGCTGGATCGCTACGAGTGATAAGACATCAAAAATACACAATAAAACTTCTGTCATTTGACTCGGTTTCCGTAATATTTATCGGTTGTTTCATGTAGAACAAAAATACAAAAATATCCAAACGTGGCGTTGTGTTAGTTCGGCATAAAGGCTTTCAGTACTCACATGGTGCGAATACATATTCCAACCCATTATTCAATATTCCATATGCCAAAAATCAGTTTGCACAGCTCTAATAGTACGTACGTCTTACTGTCATCAATATATATTCTTTGCATGTTTACATAATACGTTGATGAAAAGAGAAATTTCTAACAATGAGTTAGTTGGGTATTTAATTTATCATTGGTTACTGGAAGAACGAAATAATAATAAGGTGATCGTAGTCTCTGTAGTTGTTACCGTTAGCACGCCCGGTCAACTACGCGCGATATCACTTTCTATAGGTAAAATCCAGATGCGAGGATTTTCCAACGGGTAAAATGCAGACATTCCTGCGAGAGGAAACGAAGTTAGAAAGGCACTAAAGACTTCACTTTTTATTGGAAAATCGACAATGTATACTGTTAAACATCTTTGTCCTTATTTCGTACAGACTGTTTCAGTATTTAACATTCAGTAATAGTGTGCAAAATGAAAGTTAGCTACATGTTGATTCTTCAGAGCATAAGTATCCTGTGTGTAATATACCGAATGTTTCAGAGTAACAGAGACGAATTGTAGTAGTAGGAATAACAGTAGTAGTGCTATTTATTGACCTGTAATTGTATTCAAGTGCATTTGTGTTGATCATTGATTTCATGCAGTACTGTTACCAGCAATGAGTCACACCATTGTCATATAACCCGAGGAAAACAAGTCCAAAAAGTATGACCGTCAGTTCAGGTAACTTATCACAGGACATTATTGTCTGTCCATATGTACGTAGAGTATTATTACTGTTATTTACTGAAGAACCATACCGCAGTAATACACTGTAGCAAAACTTCTACTGTCATAACTCTGGAATATGTTGATCTATTTTAATAACTTTTACACGCATGAAAACAGTAATGAATATACTGTACATAACCTCTTTAATTTGTTATTGCTGATGTATCATGCAGCGTGAAGCTGTTGATGGTTCATGATGCATATGACCATTGGCCAGCTCACTAGCAAAGTTGTATTTGAACCACAAACAGACACTTTGAACATACGTTATGACTATCAATTTTTACTTCATACTTCATAAGTCGTAGCCAGCCGTAGCCGTAGGTACTCGTAGAATTTTGGGACGCCGCGGCTGGCTGTGGTGGCTGTGAGTTGTCCATCTTTGTTCAATCGTTTATTTTATGAGGTCTTCATAATAAATTTACCAATTAAAATTCACCGACATATTACTGTTGATGTACGTGTGTGATTTGCCGCCTGCACTAAAAATTGTGCCAGTGGTGTCTGTTCAGCACCGCTGGGCTGCTGCTGAACTCGAAGCATTCTGCTTTGGTACCTTACAAGGTTCACATACTCACATTTAACCATGAGAATTACAAATTTCTGTAGGTTTATGCCTAAACCGTCTAACTGTAAGTGACTAACTGTGGATTGTTACCTAGCTTTAGTCTGGCTGCCCTCGATTAGTCAATTACTGGTGTCATGAGTGATTACTGTTACTACAGTGCAGTAAGGTGCAGTGTTATTTGAGCTCAGTTGTTGTCTTATTACTATTATTATTATTATTTTCATTATTATTACGATCATTCGTATAACGCAAGGTCGCACTGCCGCAAATGCGCTCACATTAGTAGCATTAAAAGTTAAACAAAAATGTCATTAGTCGCCTACAAAATGTTTCGAACATGAACTTCAATAATCGGCTGTCTGCCAATTTCAGCCGTAAACCGCGGCTAGCCGGCTAGCCAGCCGTAGGATATCTTTAGCCAGCCGTAGTGGCTTACAGCTACGTATGAGGAGTCTAACTGGATGTATGATGTTATCGTAAAGAAAGTTAACTTTTGCTATATGATCCCGTCATCAATTTGTTTTCAATAATATCAAATAGTTCTCACCACTTGTGAACTACGTCATCATTGTTCTGTGGAATGCATGCGAGCAAAAAACACATTGATTTTTCTACCAACTATTTCAATCCAGTTACTTTACTTTTCATTACTGAATTACTAATGACTTTAATATATGGTTTTATGAAACATTCTTGTAGTTTCACGTCACCGTGTATGTAGTACATTTCAGTGTCACATTGTATGTATGTATGTATACATACAGTAGTGCAGTGTCACCCTGCGTTATTATGATTCCTGTTTGCAGCAATAACTCTGAAACTATGAAATGCACAATTTATGCTCAGTAAATGTTAACATGTCAAATTTAATAATCCAACAAACGAAACATCTGTTCATAAACGTCAGTATAGTAGTAGTAGTAGTACAGCTGGTGATGGTGGTGGTGGTCGTGGTGGTGGTGATGGTGATGGTACTAATAGTAGTAGTAGTAGTAGAAGTAGTAACAGTGACTTCACTCGGTACCTATGGGGCACTGGAAAACGAATCTCCCCGTGAACGTTTCACATTAATCTTTAAGCAGACTTCGTTAAACTATTGTTGTTGTTCTGAGCATTCTTTGTTAACCCCTGTAACCCTATTTCTGTATGCCTTTAATGGGATTGTCAAAAAGCTCCAAAAAGGAAGCACAAGGTGGTACTACTTGATAGTAGTCCCTCATTGCAGTTGTAAGCATTAGTTACTTGTTACATAGATATTTTGTCTTATACTCGCAACATACTGATAAGTTGCTCATCAGATTTCATGCCATTGCTGTAGTTTTACTGTATATATTTTCTCTTTTCGTTATTTGTTGGCTGTTACCCTACGTATTTTCTGTATTTTAATTATATTTATCATAAATTCTCTGACTAAAAAAGGACTGTGTTTGTTTGTAACAGCCGCACCGCAGGTAAAATCCGAACAACATGAACAGCTGAAGAAGGGCAGCCGCGAACTTCCCGATAGCAACGGAGTAAAAGTTATTCCAGTTGAACACTGTGTTATGTTGCAAATTAAACGTATGGCGATGATCACATTTTGGGACTTTTGTTTCAGTCGTCATTAAACAATTAAAGCATTTCATGCGTGTGCATTACGATAACCATAACAAACAATTTATTGAAAATTGCATAAAACTTTCCGTACGAACAAAATATAAAATGGTGTGCTGAAAAAGGAAGAGATGTAAAAAAGTATAAACATATGATTCATATTTTGCTGTATTATAAGCCTTTCATATCTGAATATTAATTTGTTTAAATAGAGAGAAAATACCACTGACTTATTCTTATTAATGCTGCATATGCTGACAAGGACGACACTAGACAATACAAACTTGAGATTAACAATGACAGTAGTATGGGTACCAGCGAGAGCCCAGTCAAGGTGAAAGGTCACTGTCCTCGATGGTTGTTTTTGCCAGTAGTTTAAAATTACAGTCAATTTACGGTTAAATATTGAGTAAATTATAACGTAATGTAGTTTTTTTCTTCTTTAAATACTTAGTCTAATGGCACAAACAGTTTTCATTAATGCATAGTGGAAAATGTTGGAGATTTTCCGGTACAATTCAGTTATTCATGCACCTATAATGAACTGTTTACTGTGATTGCTTGTGACTTTCTTCACGAAATGTTTTCAAGCGTTGATACTCAGATATCACTATGTCAGATGAGCCATAATAATAATAATAATAAGTATGACAATGTTTATGTTGTTGTCATCATGACATAGTCATTACAAAACTGCAAGCTATATCCGTATTGATCATGTTAGTTACAGTTCAACAGCTCCTATCATATAGTGTCTGTAGCCAACATTATCATAATTACGTAATAAAGGCTTCATTTACTTGTTACTCATGTGTCAAATGAAATGAAATCAGAAATTACATTTGTACAACGTATATACGATAGTCTCTCATATACTAAAGTACCACAGTATGGCCTAGTAAACACAAACAGAAATGTCTTAAGTTGACATTTAAAACAATCTACATATCCAATGACTTCAGATAATCTGATAATATGGTATTCAGTGTTATAATTGAGTTCAGTTCTATAATGTTGAACACAAGCATAGATCAACTGAACATATACGGTACGTGCTGGTGTGCTAACAGCAGTGACGGTGTCACAGATCGTTCAGGGGCTCAAGAATATCACTTGTGCTCAGGGCAAAACCGCAAGATATGAAGCCGTCATTCCCGGTCAACCTTCTCTGCAAATAACTTGGTTCGATCTGTTAAAATATTCAGTTCTTTCACGCCTTATATATATTTTTGCTTTCATTCCAATGCTTGAAATTTTTATTCCAATAAACATCAAGTCGTTCCAGGCAACTCATATGAATAATAGTTTGGTATGAAATGTAAAAATCGTGTAAACTGATTATGGTTAATGGTTGAATACTTGTAATTGATCGCTTATTTTAATGCAACACAGTTTTTGTACATATGTAGACGTGTAAGTATAGAATGGAACTGTCATAACAACTAAATCTTTGCCTGTCGTTTTTTCGTTTCTGTCATAATTCTGCTTCTTGCTTATTTGCTAAATGTGCTACCATATTACATACTGAATGAATGTGAATATTCAGTAACAATTAAGGTGAAAGTAGTAGTCCTTATATTTATCCTTATTTTATGAAAACCATGGTAATGATAGAACAGAACAAATAGATTACAACAAACAAATAAACAAACAACCAGACAGATAAACAAATAGAGACTTAACTACCGTACATGATGCTGGTAATGATAGTAACTATGACTAGTGATTACTGAAGTAACTAAGTATTCCAGACAGTGGAGTCTATGGTGGTGCTCGTGGTAATGGTGCAGGTACAAAGGTTCACGAGAGCTGGCACAGAGCGATAAGTACTCAATGACCAACGACGCTGTTACATACGTGCTGCTACTGAACGACGTGTTTGCTGAAGACGCTGATGAGTACTGTGTCAAAGCAATGACAACGGCAGGCTCACGAGCGTCGACGGCAGATCTCGTCAGCAAAAGTCAGTATTACCACCCAATAGTGATTACTGTAAGCCGCCGATACTGATTGATTGATTGAACTACATAAACGTAGGCTCGTGATTTTCATTATTCCTTTAGTGTATTTCGATTGTATTTATTTAACAACAGCGCTCCCCCAGACCCCCTAGCTGAATTTAAGACGGCCTACCTCTAAGGGAAAGGAGGGGAGTGAAAAGGAAGAACTGTGCTATGTTCTGTGTTATCTGCGATCTATCACGACTGATGTTATTTCACTTACTTTGTGAAATTCTCTTCAGAATGAAGGTATCACTATAATGTTGTGATATGTATGTTTAGTACTTTTTACATTATCTCTCTGTTAATAATAATTTACAGTAATACATTCGGCAAACTATATCTGTCCGTCTACCTCTCTCTATGTCGATGACTGTTGCAGTTGTACCGTCAGTACAACAGGAAAATGTCATTACATCATTTTGATTCGTACATATCTATACAGCATTAAAGTTTCATGAACATATGACCTATAACACATGTGTGCATATATATGGAACTTCATTATTAATGTCACTTTACAAATACTATTGATCATCCTGTATCATCATAATGATCTTGATAAACTAGTTGATGTAATGCATATAGTTCTCACAGTAAACAACTTCTACATATACACTGTCACTCAAAAAAAAGTAGCCCCCCTGCAACTTTTTGCACTATTTTCACTTAGGCTAACTATATTTCACTGAAATTTTGCACATTTATTGTCAGTGTATATGTCCACATACGTACCAATTTTGATCAATTTTTCTTAATATTTAACAAAATGCCACTAATTTTTGTAATAGTACTTATCGTTTTTACCATTTCAAGTTTCGAGTTTCAACAAGTCAGACTGCCTTGACTTCATCGCTAATGATGAGTGGCTCCAATTCACCCAACTGCAATGCACTGGATTATAATGTTTGAGGGCAAAGCTACAGTGTTAACAAAAGCTGCAACAGAAGCCAAAACCAGTTCCTGAGTTTTAAAATGCACATTTGTTAATTTAGTCTGCGCTGCCGGAGAAAGACATTTAGAACACAACGCAAGACTATTGCAAGTTTCACATCACCGTGTATGTAGTACAGTTTAGTGTCACATTGTATGTATGTATACATACAGTAATGCAGTGTCACCCTGACAATGTCCATAATGACGTGCGTCTTCACTGACCGTTTGACAGTTTCAGTTTGTATAGTTTCATGTCACGCTATCTGTAGGATGTAGTTTAGCATCATCATATGTGCCAGATGTAGTTGTCTGTCACTCTGTATGTATGTATAGAGTGATGCAGTCTCACTCAGACAGTGTCCATGATGACATGCGTCTTCAGCACCTGTTTGGCAGTTTCACTGCTTTCTGCAACTCGCACAACTTTCCTTCAATAACCATGAAGGTTGGTAACATGAACTAAATAACCCCCCAACTACTTTATTTCAAGACGATATTGTCATTAATACCATAACTACCATATAGCCAAAGTACATATTTAATAACAGTACCAGTAATAAACTTTTTGATCTGATCACATATATGACACCATTTCTAGTCAACAAACTGTCATTAGTGCTCACAAAGAAATAATAATTACCTGCTGAAACATTTTGTACTGTACTGTACATCATATAATGCAGATGTCGCCAAAAATTACAATTAAATTTGGCACAACAACTTATGTTAGTATGATTGCTGTTTACAGCAATAAATCTGACAATATCAAATGGACAATTTAGGCTCAGTAAATGTTAATATGTCATAACTACGTACACGTTTGATTATGATTTCGATCCAGGAAGTAAGGTTTTAGCTGGTCTATTCTTGTCTTCAAATTTTCATGTCTTTGCTAATTGCGTATAATTAAGAGCTATCTGACATGCTGTGATATTTATTCATCTCTGTGTCTGTGTGTGTATGTCTATGTCCATCTGTCCCTCTTTATGTATGTGTCTGTGTGTGTATGTCTATGTCCATCTGTCCCTCTTTATGTATGTTTGTCTGTGTCTGTATGTGTATGTCTATGTCCATCTGTCCCTCTTTATGTATGTTTATCTGTGTCTGTGTGTGTATGTCTATGTCCATCTGTCCCTCTCTATGTATGTTTGTCTGTGTCTGTATGTGTATGTCTATGTCCATCTGTTCCTCTGTATGTATGTTTGTCTCTATCTGTCTGCATCTCTCTGTCTGTATGTTTATCAGTGTCTGTATGTCTGTATATGTCTGTTTGTATTTGTCTGTGTATCTGTCTATCTTTCTCTATGTATCTATATGTCTGTTTGTATATCTCTGTGTGTATGTCTCTCTTTATATCTGTTATGTCTACTGGCTTGAGATTGAATGTCTGTTTGCATGTCTCACTGTATATTTGTGTGTCTCTCTGTGTGGTAGGAGCGTGCTCACGTGCCATGGCTGATGAACCTCTGCAAACATCTGCACCTCTGGAAGCAGCAGATTGTTTCATGTGAAATACATTGATGCAATACATCACAGTGTTTATGTCTTGAGTTGTTGCTAAAGATCACAGATGTAAGTCCTCTCCCTGCCTCCCTTTCTCTCCCCTCCCTTCCTTCCGTTTTCTTTCCTTTCCCTCTCACTGCTCTCTTTCCGCTTTTCTTCCATCCTTTTCCTGTTCCTTGTTTTCCGTTCCCTCCCTAGCCGTTCCCTTCCCTTCGTGTACCCCTCTCCTCTCACCCCTGTCTTACAAGTTGTGCTCCTTAATTCCAGCTACGGGGTCTGCAAGAATGCTGTGAGCTCGTACACCAAGGTCTGCGACGGAGCCCCAACCGAAATCAAATTTAGCGTATTTTCCTTCTTAAATGTAACATAGGGTAACTACAATTTCAATTATTCTCCTCAGAATCTACTCACCAAATCTCCTTTCTAGTAAACAATACAGACAAATCCGCACCCAAGACATAACAGTGAGAAAATTGTTATTTAGCATTAAATTATATCTATTTCTATTCGGAACCTTCAACAACTAATATGACCGAAATTACTGTTATAACCGAAAGAAGGAAGTTTTCTCAGACAGCGCAGCCCAAAGGGAGAAGCGGCCGCGTGGTCCGTCGATAGCTAGATCCGCACTTGCAGTGTGTATGAACGGTGACGGTAACTTCATCATCGGTAAAAAATAACTTCAACTTGGCCAATGGTTTCGCTGAATATAAAAGAATTACCGTCGATGATCTCTGAAATTATAGGTAAAATGTCAGGGATGTCTTTTCTGAGACACAGTGTATATTGAAGCTACAAGGATAAAGATTATGTGAACGTTCCGTAATTGATGATATTCGTATTGTGCATATTACGTATATATTAAGACAATCAACGATTTCGCTCTAACATGGTCACTTTGATCCAAAATTTCATATAGAACGGTACGTCCCGCACTAATAATGTTTTCACATGGATAGTTACGCCAATCAATGCCTTACAACTTGAGCCCGTATAAGAGTAGGAAACGATGACGTCTAGAAATATGAATTGTTTTGATTTCCTAATCATTTACATGATAATAAATAGTTTCGTTACAGTAACTGGAATAACAAGTAATACGCTGCCCACGTAAAACAAGACCAAATCTGCATAGTAGTTTAGTTGCGTGGGGCCCGATGAGCAAAAAATCATACGAAAAAGTTAGCAACAACTTAGGATTTTTCCTAAGATTTTCGGAAAATCGGGCCCCTGGTCAGTCATAATGCTTGGCATCGTGCAAGACGAGACTACATCGGCTTCGCTGTGCGGCTGCTTGTTGCGAATTGCCTGAGCGGACAAGAAACAATTATCACCAGTACGACACGACCAAATAAACATGACGCCATGTCTACACTATTTTAAGTCGACATAAGAAAACCAGAGCCGACGATATAACATGGTGGTATATTTGATTTACGTATTATTGAAAAACATGCAAATTTTACAACATGAAATTCCATATTTACCACTTAAACACTCACATACACCTTACGGCTTGCCGACAAGACATCCAGTAGGTAACACCATTGCTAAATATGGCAAAATCTGAAAATTGACCTCAAGTCACTTTGACCGCCATTTACTCTAACGAGCTTACTTTGTGGCTAACAATTTTGACACAAAGAAAATTTGTACCAGACTTTCTTCAAACAAAGTACCGTGTTACATGGAAAACGGCCGTTTGGTGTAAATCAGCCCTCGTTTCGGGGCTTAGGCCCAACGTACGATCATTATCTGACGGTCATTGGAAAGCACATAGTGCACTTCCTCTTAGTGTTAGCTTGAAAATCGCTAATTCTGATCCAAGGACGACCGGTTGACTCAGAAATTTTACGTACAAACCGTTGTCCTTACGAACCATTCTTCTTTTCACAAAACTAGACTAAATGATCTTTCGTATAGTGTAAAAATGTGGACAGGTATTTCTTCAATTTCGTCAGAATGCACTGGTTTCACAGACGGACGAACACACAGACAGACGTAAACCTACACGGAGAAACACAGAGACAGAATAGTCATCACTACAATGGGGCCCATATTTGATTAATAGCCATTAAGCTAAGCAGTGATAACTACTGTTGTAATACTGTCTTTATGTCGTATTAGTACTGCCTTCGCTTAGTATACGTGACCGACATACACTAGACAGCCTACAGCCGTCATTGTTTGTTACACCTTCCAGCCTATGAAACTGACGTGCTGTCAGTGAAGGTCAGTAGAACGACTGTTTGACAAACGGACAGAGGGACACGTGCGGAGACTTCGACGTATAGGTACGTTGTTAATATATTGGTTACATTACTGTTTTTCAGAGTTGTACAGTTTTTACGGCGCTGCATGTAATACAGACGCGGTATATCAATGAGAATTCTGACCGTCCGTCTGTCTGTCCGTCCGTCACGCGTGTGAATTATGACAAAAGGGAAAAAAATTATATAAAGATTTCTACAGCATTCGTAAGATAATTTAGCCTAGTTTTCTGATAATAAGAATGGTTGGTCAGAAGCGACCCCTTCTACCTGAAATTTTCAGTCAGCCGACCCCCGGTTGAATCAAAATTGCCGATTTTCAACCGATAATTGTTCGTAGTGCCTCAGCCGTAACAGTTAGCGACAAAAGTTCAACTAACGCTAATAGGAAGTCCACTACGCGATTTCCAATGAACGATGATCGTCGTACGTTGCTCCTAACTCCCCCAAAGTGAACATTCAAAACGTAAAGCGACCGATTTTCATTAAAAATTTACTTCGGTTGAAAAAACTCTGGTATAAAGTTTTTTTTTGTAAAAACTGTCAACCGCAAAGTTGTAAGGCATTTATTGGCGTAACTAATGGTCCACAAATTACTGTAGGGGAGCGACCCCTTGTAGCTCAAACTTGGAATCGAAATAACCGTGTTCGTATGAAATCGGCGACTTTTGATCTATTTTAGCTCGTAGCGCGCCAACCGTCACACACGTCCGCACAAATGTCTAACGTATTCATTGGACTAACTATCGGTGGAAAAATGATTGCTAGGGGACGACCGCTTCTACGTAAAATTTTGACTGAAAGTGACTGCGTTGGAGCAACATGTGAACAATAAGCTGCGATAACTTCGAAACAGTACGAGATAGGATGTCAGTTACTATTAATCAGTAATA
>Ga0049105_1001116_pt1 | contig 11239 bp, 7 predicted proteins | sample WorMetvaBAHAMAS1_FD_61260 | JGI IMG/M metagenome (GOLD analysis project Ga0049105, IMG submission 61260) | Worm MetaG Olavius vacuus BAHAMAS.1 | ecosystem: Host-associated > Annelida > Digestive system > Unclassified | place: Germany: Marburg | collected 2013-04-09 | reverse complement strand
GTCCATGACTGTGAAGCCTACTCTGTATTCAATATAATCGTTCAATGATTGAGAGATAGAGAGAGAAATGTATAGTTCGATCAGTAGAATTTAGCTAGTTGCGATAGATGAAAATGATACACCAGTTTGTACCCCCTGTACCCCCCAGGTGGGGGGTACACCTTTGAAAGTGGGGGGTATTTGTACCCCCCACTTCCTATGGTGGCGCCGCCCATGTTTCCAGCGTGTTCACGCGGAGATCAACGAACGCGATTCAACCAAACTTTGCCACATGTTCGGCAGATTTGAAAACGGACGTCAGAAATTTAAGGGCACTCACCCATAATAACTTCATATATTTTGGGTGCTTTACGACGACGTCGCGACTCAAGCGCGAATGTCTTCGAAACGAAACGAGTTATTGACAAGCGGAAAAAGACTTGTTAACTGCGAAGTGTCCCCTACATATCCCATAATTTAGTGAACTTTGGCCCACAAACGGCTAACACTAACTGCATGCACTATGACATGTGGCGCGCAGGGGCGGCCATCAAACTGCAATTGCCCCAGTTGGGTTGCTATTTGTCTACTTATTTATTTTCTTGACTCCTTTAGCTTTACACTACAGTTCATGATGTGGCGCTCTTTCACATAGATCATTTCGTTTTCCGTGTCTGCATGAACGCTTTTTCCACATCGCCATAAAGAGTGTATAGGCTTCGTTATCGTCTCGTGGATGTAAACGTTTATTACGCTATTTGTTTATAAATAAAATGTGTCTATAACTAGTTTTATTTTCAAACGTTTTTATGAATAAACAAGCCGGTAGGCGACTATTCCGGCGCTGCTAGATCTCATACGCCGGTGTAGGCAATATTTCACAACAAAGACCGCGGAAAGTATTTGAAGTGGGGAATCAAATTGGAGTGACGACGAACGGGACGGCCGTGCTGTGGGTGAAAGCGGGAGGGATCGCTGCCTCCCTAAGCAGGGGGTCAGGCACTGCGTCGGTATCACTCCGGAAAATTTAGGAAATTTTGTGTGCAAAATGGGGCATGGGGGGCAAAATTACACTTTGTTTTGATTCCAAACAAAGTTTTGACCCAAACTTTCGATAACAAATGGTTATCTGAGGACTGGCGTGCCTCGGGCGGCCTGAAGTTGCAATGCATTCGCAATTGCCACGTTTTCTATTTCTGATTTCAATGCCCATACTTGTCGCTCTACCTACTGTTACATACTTATTGTCATGCATGTGTTTGTGGTGGTGAAAACTTGTAAAATGTGGTGTCGAACGTTTTGCAATGACTTCGTCAACTGTTAACAGATTTTGAAATTTCTTTCACTGTTGGAAACAGAAATGAACTATCTACAAAATGAATATAATCTTTCTCGACATTTCTTAGAAATCTCGTTGCACTACGGTGTGAAACATAAAAGTTCTAAAATGTTGCAATTGCTCTGCTCTACCAATTCTAGATTACAACTGTGCCGAACTTTTGTGAACCGATTTGAAAAACACATGTAAACGAGACGTTGCCGTCCGAGACCGACTTTTGATTTTAAAAGTCCGATTCTTGACCGAGACATTTTTTGAGAACTGTAAGCCCCTATGTTTTTTTCAAGGTTACCACGACGATGACCAGTTGCATTCACACATTCATTCTTTACAACTGGAACAAACACAACAAAAGTTCTTGGCGTCATATTATCAGGAATTCACTCATCGCATTCTCACTGTCATTGACGTCAACAGCGCCGAAACGGTGAGTAGGCCGTATAGATAGCTGCAGTATTAGCCAGTGACTTGTTACTTATTTTCCAGCACGTCTCTGGTATTAGCTAATTAGCAAAACAAGCGTGAGCTCATTTTCAGCATTAAGAAGTATATTCTTAGCGAAGTTCAACTTTAAACTGTCAGCTCAATGTCAGGAATACCATAGCTGATTTCTCGACATCCGTGATTCGGTCGACCTCATAATAAGGCCAGCTTGACTGATTAACGCTAGCGGGACTGCATGGTACATAAAATAACTGCAGCGCAATAGGCTGAGGTCAAAGATTAAATAATTAAATACATCCAGTTGGATCGCAGTGCTGTCCAGGAAACACCGTTGTTTTCAGTCTTCACGCTACGTCTCCAGCAGCATGCACTGTAGTATCAGAGATGAAGTCAAAGAGTTGAGATGTCGCAGTCGTTTGCAGTCCTATAACTATACAGCGGCTGCTGCTGCTGCTGACTATAACTTCGTTGCAAGTTGTAGACACGATATTCAAAGTTGTGTCCACTCATAGTTGCTGTAACTTACATGACGTTTCACTTTCTGTCATTCACGTTTCTGCGTGAATAGCGACGTCATTACCTCTATCTAATTCATGTAAGTACGAAATAACACGTCATGAATTTAACGACTAACGAGTCTATGGCGTAAAAACAGAGACTGCGTGAACGGCATGCAGTGCTGTATAGGCCTACAGTAAGTCTTAGCCTATTAGCGGTACTAAGTTAAGTGAACTTTTGTCGTTGAAAACGAGCGCGTAAAACGAGACGTTGAGGCCCGAGACCGAGATCTTCGGTTTTCGGTTCGAGACGAGACCGAGACCGAGATCTTACCAGATTTGCACGAGACCGAGACGTTCCAAAACTAGCGTCTCGAGACCGTCTCAAGACCGAGACTTCATTCCTGCATTCAACGAATTTGGAACATTGCTTCACTGCTTCAATGACCGCTCGCTCAATCAGCATTTTATCAGAGCTCAAAACATTTTCCTTTGCTCTGTACGCAGGCGCGAAGACGCGCTCTCCATCAACTGCACTCTGTTGAAGGCCGTGTCAATGTTCAACAGTTCCTCAACGTCGTGAATTCGTGACTACACTACACCTGCTGCGAGACAACTTGGACAATGCAAGGCAGTAAATAAGTAAGTAAAGTAAAATGTTTCTTTAAGTGTTTAAATAATAAAAAAAATGGTGGAGTTCACAGTATAATGTCGTCGTCCGTCCGTCTGCCGGTCTATGTAACGTTCGTGCGCCCTACTGAGGCGATTGTAATTTTCGGCAATGTTTCTACGCCATTTGGCAGTTTTTGCACTTTGGCCATCTGTAACCTTTCGGTAAAAATTTTACGGAGATCGTCTCGGAAAACCCCTCGGTCGGGGGTTAAACCAAAGAGGAATGCCAAATATAGCGATTTTGGACCTTTCCAAAATTATGTATGGGAAACAGTGCAGTGTAAGTTAATATTAATGACTAATAGGAAGTCGCATATGAGCTTTCGATTGGTACCAAAATCGGTCACCTTGAATGACCTCTGCATAATTTCACCGAATTCGGTAGCTTTCTGGGCGGATTGCGTAAAAGTGGTTGAAGATACATCGATACTTTCTCCGGCAGAAATGTAGGCCAAATAATTTAGTTTTTAGTGATATATCACTTATGGCGATATTGGCAGGGGACCACCAGCACCAGTAGCGAGAGCGTTAAAAATGAGGCTCTACTGTTTCGCTAGCGAAAATTTGACCATAACTTGGAAACGCTGCAAGATAGGAGGTAAGTTAGTATTAATCACTAATAGGAAGTCGTATATGAGCATTTTGATTGGTACTAAAATCCGTGACCTTGAATGACCTTGAACGGCGTTTCTTACTTTGTGTTATTTTAACAAATTTGCTAAACCTATACGTTCCAACTCATAACCGCTTCCTCAAGTCGGCTTCTGTAACACTATAACACATACAGGGTGGCTCTAAAAAAGTAAGCTGTTATCACAGTACAACAGCTTACTTTTTTGAGCCACCCTGTAGAGCGGTGATGATAGTGTGCGTAACAAAATTCACGCATTCGCGGTGGAGTTAATTTCACCCTTACTTACTGGTAATTTATTGTTTAAGTTTCGCTTTACCGTTGTGACGGTTTCTTGTTGCTTCCGGTTTAGAGTAAACACAGTGTGGCCTATGTCTGTGCCAAAGTTTCTGCACGAGTCTATTGTACTTTGTAGTAGGCCTACCACTAGTACGTGCAGGATTTCGTCGTAACAGTTCACGTTTGCTATCTCATCTCCTGATGAGCTTTTTATGTCATCAAGGAGTGGTAGAGGAATTGCAACATTTTAAACTTGTATGTTTCACACGGTAGTACAACGAGGTTTTAAGAGGCGGCGAACGGGCGAAAAATACAGGGTGGCTCAAAAAAAGTAAGCTGTTGACACAGTACAACAGCTTACTTTTTTTGAGCCACCCTGTATATTTATTTTGCAGACTGGCACGATTGGGGGCCGTGCCCACCCACTTTGTAAGTAGCCCTGCAAAGCTCTCGAGTTGACGAAAGCCCAAGCGGTAAAGGACACAACGTCATCTGTCTATCGCACCTATTTCTGCTGCACGTTTGTCGTCGGTTCATTCATTTCTTCAATTTTCTTGCAGCAATCAATGCCTTTGCCTCTCTGGCAAGTTGGCAAACTTGGCAACAACTATAGCCTGTGCCCATTATTCGAAAACGGAAACAATAAAAACTAACTGGCGTTGTTGCCATAGCAATCGGAATATGGCGGGATTGTTGATTGGAAATAATTGTCTGTGGAAATAATACGGTGTTTTATGGCGATTGCTCAGAGTCATAGGCCTGTCTGTTGCTCAGAGTGTATAGAAAGACTTTGCTAACATTTTTTAAAAATCAAAATAGATTGCGAAACAACCTCTGAGCAGCATATCAGTGATGTAAGCTACGGTGATGCCGTTTCTGCAACCAAGCTGCAAATTTTCTGCAGCCGTGTGTTTACTACACGATGAGCAATTATGCAGATTACCCCCGCCACCGAGTTGCGACATGATCTTAACGCAAAGTCGAGGATCACGCGCCACTCGTTATCACAAAATCTAAACGCACTACTGAGTCTAATCGTAGTTTTTTTCATTGTTTCCTGTATCTCTTTTTTTCTGGCACTATATTAATCCCGCATTCTCATGTTCCACCTTCTTTTTTGCTTTTAGGCTTTGCTGTGCACCTGAAATTTCAACAAACCTTTTAAACAATTCCAATAAACAACCAGATTCCAGTTAGTGATAGAGTTAGGAGTCCACCAGTCCACCTGCAACCACTAACTAACCCTACTCTAAGGCTGTAAAGTACACTAAAAATATTCCAAAATGATCACATTCCCACCTGTGATCTATTTTACAGAGCATCCGCAGACACATAGCCACAGGATATCTGTCTGTCTGTACTTCCATCACATTGTGGTGTTTTGTCCAGAAGAATAAAGATACGATCGTGCAGTTTTTAGCATCGGGTAGGAAAATCATTCCAGTTTCGGCAGAGGTAAAGTTTATCTGGATATTTGCAGAGAATCACCCCCAGCGAAGGCGTTAAAGGGAAGTACCCCCATATCGCTAGTGAAAATTTGACCAATAATCAGCCATAACTTGGAAACGGTGCAGTATAATATTATTCACTAATAGGAAGTCGCATATGGGCTTTTGATTGGTACCAAAATCGGTGACCTTGAATGGCATAATGGCCATTATTTTGTGTTATTTTGCCGAATTCAGTAGCTTTTGTGGCCAGTAACGTAAAAGTGGTTGATTAGCTATCAACAGATTTTCTGCCGAGTAATGTCATAAAGTACACCAACTAAACACGACGGATGCACTGTGCTCTTCACAGTAGCAGAGCTTCTTGTTGTTTGTAGTGAAAAGGAAAGATGGCAATGGATTTATCATTTGTATTACACGAGACACACACTCGTGGAATAACTGCTTTGGGATATAATGCTGCTCGTCGAGAACTGATGATTGGCTATGAAGGTACAATAATTGCACTGCACTGCACAAATTCACAGTTTATTACCATATTGCAGCTGAAAAGTGGATTTAAAATATGGATTTGTAAGTAGCCAACAAAGAGTCTGTTCTCTAAAGCAAACTGCTAGTATACTAATAAGAAGGCATGAATTTTATACAAGAGTTACACTGATAGCACTGTATGTAAATTTGTGTATAAAACAGGAACAATATGAACAGTTGTTGTATGAGCCTTATCTGCACCTGCATGCCTTAACCATATGTAGCTAACGACTGTCACACTTGTTAGTGAGACCATGTTATAATGCTCAGCATGATATGCAAATATTTGATGTGCGCTCATGCAAATAGGCAACTAGAAGAACCGACAAATATTTATAAGCTTTTTATTCTTAAACAAGTGCGTACCTTGAGGAAACAGTAAAAGACAGAGCATAGTTACTACAGAAAATTAACATATGCAAATCTTTATTAATCTGATAGAAAATATAGGATGTAATTAATAACTTATGGAAATTATACATAGGATATCATTTGAGTTTTAGCTGTTGTACTTGAAACTAAGAGATGGCTGAAGATAATTGGCTCTTGTATATGCCTGTAATTTATGAATGAATGGTAATAAAAATGAAAAATGAAAAATGAAAAATGGTTTATTGCATATAGCAGCTCAATGCTGGATTGTACACCATTAAAACATTAAAACAGTAAAACAAGAACATGCAATACAGAATCACAATACACCTGTCACTCACAATATACAGTAATTTAGCTGATTTGAGACTGATTATGTAAAGTTTTTCAAACAGTAAGGAGGAAAGATTTATAGAACTTATTTGTGCGGGCTCTGATTGAGGGAAAAGGTTGGGAATTTCTCAGGCTACGAATAGTGTCATTGTCACGTAAAGTGTAAATTACAGACCATTAATAAGAAGTCATGTGTGTTTTAGTAATTGGCAGCATTATTGATAACATTGAGTAACTTTAGGGTTATTTTAGCATTTTGATGTGCACTTTTTAAAAATTATAGCGTAAATGGCATCAGTAAACAACCCACTAGAAAGTATTGATTTCATACAGAAGTAGTGGCTGCATAAGTCTGTTCAGTGTTATTCGAGGTAAAAATAAGAAATAAGGAGAAAGTTGAATATGAAATGTATAAAGACAGTCTGCATATTAGGTAACTTTTTATGGATAAGAAAATTTCTAAGTAATGCGGATCATCACAATGTTTCTGTGTGACAGTTGTTACCAAGTCAGAGTCAGAGTTTGTACTGTACAAGTGTCTGCATGGCAGATGGTGCAGTGAAGACTTTTGAGGGAGACACTGGAAAACCAGTAAATACATTTTTTGAACATTCTGGATGGGTCACAGAGTTCTTTTCCTGGTTTGTTCAACTGTGTTTCCATGCATATATGCAGTTCCAGTTAAATAAGTAATTAACTAAGAGTACCGGTATTTGTGTAGTGCAAAAAAATTGAACGCCACAAATTACAGTTAGTCATTTTAGTTGCACTTCTTATTTTTAAAGTTAACATTCTTATGTAGGCTGTTTGCCAGCATTTAAATGAAATGCATTAGAGTTAGCAGAATGCATCTGTTATACATACATACCTCTGCATTCATGAATTTGGCAATTTCATACTTATTTGTGTTTTTATTGCATCTAGAAAGCAGTTAGTTATTCAAATGTTTAACTTGATGGAGTCTGTAGCTGAACCCAAATTGTCTGCTGTTCACTGCTGACACTGTATTGCATTATATTGTACGATGTGCACACTGGTTCCAGAGGCTAACTCTGTAAATTTTTTGTGGCCAAAAAGTGAAAAAAATCGCGGCAAGAATCGTAACAAAATTTGCAGTCAGTTCAGGGTTTGGATAGTACCATATTATGAAAGCATTATATTTAGGTTTTAGGGTTAAAATGAACAACACTCATTCACCGCTTAATAACATCTTCACAATGACGTCACATCAGATCACTCAGTTAATGAACACTGACATTTTAATTTTAAATTTAATGATTGTGCATCAGCGCATCATTGATAATATTGATGAATTGTTGATGATCGATGATTGATGTTAGGATGAAATTGTCAAATTCGTAGTGATTAAGGCAATTGCAGTAAAACAGTGAAATTCACAGAGGTAGCTCAAATTTGTCAATTCTGCAAATCTCACGATGCCGCTAAAATTTGCAGCCTTAGCAATGGTGTGGTGTTGATATAGGGTGGATATGAAGTTAGTCGTATCATGTGGACATGATGGAAGGATAGTGATGTGGGGTGCTGGTGGAGGTCTTATTGATAAAATACAGGTTATTTATATTATTTGAATTGTTTTCCTTCATCGTTTTACCACTTGCCAGTAGTCAAAGGTTTGTTGTGCTGAGAAATCTCTTGATGTGCAAGATGCTCGTTGTTTACTCGTTGTATTTCACTGATGACCAGTTATTTAATTGTACATAATTAGTTCTACTTGGTGGTTGTTGTTATTATCATTACTGAGTACTGACACTAGTTTTAGTTTTTGCCGCAGCCAAAGCTATGCGTTGAAATGTTGAACGTGTTTAGGTTGACCACGCTGTGTTTTGCATAACACTGAATTTGAAGCGCAAGCTGCTGATCTGTGGCATGGACAGTTTAATTCAAGTGTATCGACTTCATGAAGGTTTACACTTTTTCGCTTGTCTGACAGATTTTGCATGTACGGCTCTTCTCAGTGAATTTGGACCTGTATTCGTTATAAAAGTTCTACATTCTTCCAAAGTTCTCGCAGTCACTCAGCCTCCGTACCTGCGTACGTTCATCATCGTTTATCACCTTGCAGCAATCATTGCTCATCTCTTGTTGTTTTAGCTTGACCACACACAGTTTTATTTTTAAAACCACTACTCACTCATTTGTTGTTGGAATCAACTTCCTGACTCATTTTATTAGCTTAATTCATTTTTTATTTTGCAAGTGCAGTAGTCACAATAACAAAATACACTTGCAGTGCACTCCCTACAATGACAATGAAGGTGCAGTCAACAGCCATTAATCACAGTAAGTGCAGCTAGTTACAGGCCATGTGAAATAGATTTTAAGCTCTCAGATATCTAGTTTCCAGCCAGTTATGTGCCTTGTCTTCTGCTTCAGAGAGTGATTGCAAATCCCCATCAGTTTTTGTTAATGGACATGTGTGATATGGTCTGCTATTGGCCACATTCACTGACAGCTGATTTGGCAAGGCTGACTGTATCTATGTAGGTTTGCAAGGTGTGGGCCTTGATCTGTATAGATGCAATTGAGCAGAAACCAGGGATAGGCACGAGACGTAAAAGTTCGAGACCGAGACGCTCACCTCTCGAGACGTTGGCTTCACCAGCCGAGACGAGACGTTAAAATTTTGAGGCGAGGCGAGACGAGACGAGACGTTTGTAGCTCTTGAGATGTGATTGAGATGTTAAAGTACAAGTTTTATTGATTGCAATAACAGGCCTAAATGTTATCTTTCATGTTCATTGTTTTTAGCGTGTTAATATGATGAGCAATAGTAACTACAGCATAGGTTTACAACGTCTAAAGCCCGTTCACACTGCATACTGTGGCCTGCACAATTTGGCCGAAAATTGGTCTTGGGCACAAGACGTAAATGGCCGAGACTGAGTCGAGACTGAGACGTCTGCCTCCCGAGACCAAGACGAGACCGAGACATTGACAGTTTTTCTTGAGACGAGACCGAGACATTGACAGTTTTTCTTGAGACGAGACGTTGGTACGTCTCAAGACCGTCTCGAGACCGAGACGTCGAGACCGAGACGTCGAGACCGAGACGTCAAGACCGAGACCACAACCCTGGCAAAAACCATGTATGATGACAAAGGTTAAAGCCTGGCTGCCAGGTAGTAGGGTCAGTTACAGTAGTGTGGTTGACCACAGAAGCTGTCAACCAGTCTTCTGTTTACTGTGTCAGCAGATGTCATGTCTGGCGGTATTGGGCATTGACATGCATGCCTAGAATCTTTCAATTCATTTCATTTTATTTCACAAACGCCAGTTTGTCATTCTCATTCTCACTACTTTCACTATCCATCACTGAGCTCTTCCATTCTAGGCTCAGTCAAAACTCACCACATCTTTTACAACACATTAGACTGCTTATACAGACTCTTGGGACTGTTTTCAGATATCTGATTCTCATAAGCTTTTTTTTGTTTTTTTTTCTTTTGTTTGGTTAATTTTTAGGTTTGAGTTCATGCGGTTTTGTACTGGTACATTAGTTAATTTTTGACCGTATGTTAAATATTTGCCCATTGTATCGTATTGTATTTAATAACCTGGAAAATTTAATGTGAAATGCTACGCTGTATATTTTCTTTATAGATGACGGCTGTTTGCATGTGGTTGTGCGTTGGGCAGATAAAGAAAGTGGCCACTACATAAGCCCAAGGGTAAGGTATTCTGCAACACAGCACACCGATGTGGTCAAGGCAGTCGGTTCTATGGACTCACGAGTCTATTCTGGCGGGTAAGTCAAAACATGTTGCTGTAATGTTTTGTGATTTCAGAATTTTAAAAAGTCATTTATGATTGATGCAGCGATGTTCTGTTGTGTGCATAATCATTTCACTTTCATATTGCTGTAGTTTCGCTAAAGTAAGTAAACAAGTAAGTAAGAGTATTTTCGAGGCACAAAAAAGCACAGTTAGGATGCGCCGTGGTTAGTTAATCCCAAACAGAAATGTTTTCAGTTGCCGTTTGAATTGTTTGTCGCCGATATCCTGTCATAAGTAACTGGTAAAGAACTCCTTTTGAATGTTCGTTTACTGGTATACATCAATGTTTCTCATTAAGTCATGTGTTGTTGTGTTCTCAGTGACACATGATGTGATACATTAATGTGATACATTGTCGTAGAAGTGCCTAACTGCCTTCACCTACTTTCTGATTACTTCTATACCCAGTTTGGCTTATTATCTGAGCTTAACTGTGATTTAAATTTAATTTGCAAATGAATTTTTCATTGAACTGGTGCTGTCACTTAAGCAGACAGTATCATATTGTTTCATCAGTTTTGTGACAGTTTACCTTTCACTAAGTTATCAATGCTAAACACTGTTATGTTGGATTTTGCATTAACTTTTGTTGTCAGCACACATACACACACCACACACTTATGTATTGTTCTTTTAAATAACCGTGCAGTACTAATGTATTTGCTTTGATGTTTCAGCTTTGATCAGAAACTCATTTCATACGAATGTACATCATCTGGAGTATTAAAACCTCTGTTCATGTGAGAACGTTATTTTTTGACTTGTGCTCTTGCGTACCGTGTCAACTGCCGCTATCTACTAGAAAACACACCTGTCAAATGCCGATATCATGTCAACTGCCGACATCGGCAGTTGACATTCTAGTTTAAACCTTTTTTCTGAGCCTAAATAAGCACAGATACTAAGTTATTTTAGTGAAT
>Ga0049105_1001115_pt1 | contig 11240 bp, 9 predicted proteins | sample WorMetvaBAHAMAS1_FD_61260 | JGI IMG/M metagenome (GOLD analysis project Ga0049105, IMG submission 61260) | Worm MetaG Olavius vacuus BAHAMAS.1 | ecosystem: Host-associated > Annelida > Digestive system > Unclassified | place: Germany: Marburg | collected 2013-04-09 | reverse complement strand
AGTCTCATTAAGAATTTTTTGTTCGATTTTGACACAGATTCAAATGGACACCCTATTAACAACGGGAAGGCTACTGCTGAGACTGGTGAATTCGGAACGACATTGAAATTGCACTGCGCAGTGCACATTTCCGGTATCTCGGTAGTATCGAGTATCGCGATACCTGAGACGGTATCGTTATCGTCGTTCCAATTTCGGGTATTGCACAACACTAATCACAGGACTAACACGAACTCCGCTGTTGCTGAGATGGATGCGCAATCTCGCACAATTCAAATTTTTCCTGTCAAGTTGGGGTACCACACTTTAACGCACTCTGTCTCAATGACCTTTGAGAATATCACCATAGGCCTAAATCATGTAGAGGCATACTGCCGAAAACTAGATTATACGGGCTACTTTCCGTTGCAGTCAATATTGATCTAATGTCAACCTCTATGTAAGTGGCTCGCAGAGCTACCAAATTTGGTGAAATAATGGCACTTACATCATTCAAGATCACCGATTTCAGCAAAAGTGGAAAGCCCATAGGCCTAGGCCTATACCCTTTCCAAGTTATCGTGCAGTATTAGTCGAATTGTCCCAATGAATGGGGGTACCTATTTTAACACATCGTTTCTCAGTAATCTCTGAGAATATTACTGTAAATCATAATTATATTGCCGAATACTAGATTCTATGGCTATACATTTCAGTCACAGAGAGTGTGAGTCTACTTTTCAGTTGATGTAATTGGCGACCAAGGTACCGAATTCGGCAATATAATGCAAAATATCGGCCGTTACGCCTTTCATTGTCATTCAAAGTCACCAATTTCACCAATGACAAAACCGTTTTATGTGCTAAATGGTGCCTTTTGCTGTTCTCCGCCACCGAACGCTGCCGCCGCCAGTTAAAACGGCCATGCCGCTGCCAAAGTTTGTTTTATTGCAGTTTTATTTTATTTTTATTGCGGTTGTGTGGGCGGCTTAATGAATGATTAATATTGCATTGAACAGGGATGTTCGCAGAATTTTTGATTGGAGACTAGAGAGGCTAACTTGGCACCCAATATGCTGGCAACTTTTTGTCATCACCCTTTTAGATGTCAGTCACTAAATGTATTGTACCACGTTTTAACTTACCGGTGTTGTCAGAGAAATATATTCTATATTTGCAACTCTTCCTCGATAGTAAAATAGCTAAAATGGAAGTGCACTTGTTCATGAATGTTGCAGATCACTTTGCTGTGGTGCGATGTCAGCTATCAAAGAACTTCTTGGAGACTTGCTAGTGAACAGTTCTGGACAGATTGTGGAATCAAGTTCCATAACAGATGAGCTTTCTTCTGAATCACTTGGGAAAAGAGTTCTTGGGCTGTATTTTTCAGCACATTGGTGCCCGCCATGTCGTGACTTTACACCAGTTCTCGTCAAATTCTACAACCTGTTCAAGAAGTCTGCAGCTCCATATTGTCTGGTTGACATTGTTTTTGTTAGCTCCGACCATGATGAAGAATCCTTCATAGAATATCTGAAGCAAATGCCTTGGTCAGCAATACCATATAATGACAGACTGCGCAAAGTGAGCTGTTACTAAAATGTGTCAGTTGTATTTGGTAATGTGACTATATTGTTCCGCTTTTAGAAGGATATGCAGTCCAAGTTTGACCCCAAGTGTTAATGCTTCATCCCTTAGATAGCTTTTACATACCATACTGTTTGTCAGTATGGAATGTTATTATATTTTGGATTCATAATTTCTTTAGATAATTTAAATTATAACATTATCTGCCTAATGTAGATGTTATATCTTTACTGACACATATTGCTTGGCATAGCAGAGGTTTAATTAAACTTGTGTGAGTTTGTATAAATTGAGTTTGTGAAGACTGAGTTAAATGACATATGAGTTCTTTAAGCGTGTAGCACAGTTTTATTGGCATTTTGTTCTGCTCTCTGCAGCGTCTGATGGACATGCATCGTCATTATGCTTTGACAATTATGTAACATTTGAGGTTTTTGTCAACAGTGGTGTGAAGTGATGATTGATGTGATGTGAAAGCATGCTTTACATTTTTGTGTAATATTTTGTGTTGTAGTCAAAGCTGGCAAAGCGATATCGAGTGCAAGGAATCCCAGTACTGGTCCTCATCGATGCTGACTCTGGTGCTCTGATAACAGACGGTGCAAGACAGGCGGTCATAGAAGATCCCGAAGGCATAAACTTCCCGTGGTATCCTGAACCGCTGTCGACAATTTTGTACTCTGGGCCGTTATTGAGAGGGGCAAATGAGGTGGACAGCAAGGAGGCTCTGCAGCATAAAGTCAAAGGGATCTACTTTTCAGCACATTGGGTATGTTTATGTCTGAGGGGGGTTAATAGAACATAATATTATGTAATTTGAAGTGTGTGTGATTGATTCTAATATTGTGGTGAATTGTGAGTCTTTATATGCATTATTGTACTGTGTGCAGTTTGCAGTATGGCGTGTGTGTACATGAAGTACATGCTGTTCATTGATAGCTGTCAATGTAGATTCTGTGAGCAGAAGCTTTTTTTGTTAATTAGGTTGGGTTAGAAATGATTCATTTGCAGTGTTGCTTGTGTGCAGTGTCCACCATGCAAGGTTTTTACACCAAATCTCATCAACGTCTATCAGACTTTGACGGCTGCGGGTCAGAACTTTGAAGTGGTTTATGTTGGAGCTGATCGGTCAGTGGAAAATTTTACTGAATGCTTCGGCTCAATGCCGTGGCTGGCCATTCCATTTGGAGATGCTCGGGTTAACAAGTTGACAAAGCACTTCAATGTTAAAGGTACCTCTAGCATTCCTGTTGAAAATTGACTATCTGTACAACATGTAGTTGATATGCTACGTGGTCTAAGCTTGGACGTACTTTATGCACATATCACTTTATGACTAAAGTCACTGCTTGCTGGTGACAGATGTACTGATTGAACATAAATAAATTCGTCCCATTCTCATCGTACGAATGGAGAAAGAGCTGATCTTCCTGGGCAGTCAACCGGCAGGTGAATTAGTCATAAACTTAGTGGTAGACTGCCATTAGTTTTCAATAGGCCTCCAGCTACCTGCCTGATGTGGGCCCTGGGAGCTATAGAATAGGCCAGATGGTGTAAAAGGCCACTAAACCAGTCTTTACTTTTACTAGGCTTAATTTTGCTTCCATATGTTAGTACAGTAGTTATTTGTAACTGTTGTTTGTGTTGGTGTCGTAATGTTGTTGCAGTTAGATTCGTTTGCCACTACCAGCCAAGTAGCTGATTGAGAAGACCGAGTTGTTGCTGGATAGTCTTTTCATTCTGATATTTGTAATATTTACCTGTAGAAGATTTTCCATACTGCTTACTGTGTATCACTCATCCATGGCCAGCCGTAATAATTTGCTTTTAGTATTTTTAACTGTATTGTGAGTAATTTTCTTCTCATATGGTACAATGTCTTTGTGATAATGCAAGGTATTCCAGCGTTGGTTATACTTGATGAGAATGATGAAGTCATTACAGCTGATGGTCGGTCTGTCATTGCAAAGGACCTTGAAGGCAAGGTTAGTGACAAGCTCATTTTTCTCTGCTTTGGATGTATACCAGTGCTGCTGTTACATAAATTTGGGTGAAGTTAGACTATCAGTTTAACACTAGAAACACTCTACAGAATATTAATGATCATCTTTATTCACCAGAATGGTAGAGAACACATAAAAACAAGTAGCTCAGCTATCGCAGAGAGGTGGGTTAGTTTTGGCCAAAAGTGGAAGACTGCAACTGGGAGACAACATTTTGCAGATATTATGGGTATATCTTCAACCACTCTGACGTAATTGGCCAGCAATGCTATCGAATTTGGTGAAAAAACGCAAAATCAGGGCTATTACGCCATTCAAGGTCATCGAGGACAGTATCAATCGAAAGCCCGTATGCGACTTCCCATTAGCGATTAATAGTAACTGACATCCTATCTCGTACCGAAGCTTATTGTTCAGTTATTGGTCAGTTTGACCCAAAATTTCAGATAGAAGGTGTCGCCCCATCAATCATTTTTGCATGGATAGTTAGGCCAATGAATGCTTTACAACTTTGTCGCTGACAGTTTTCACAAAAAGAACCTTTGTAGCAGACTTTTTTCAAGCAAAGTGTGATTTTATCCGGAAAACGGCCATTTTGCATTTTTGAGCCCCCCTTTGGGGGCTTAGGAGCAACGTATGATGATCATCTTAGGCTCATTGGAAAGCACATAATGGACGTCCTATTAGTATTAGTGTTAACTGAACTTTTTTCACTAGGTGTTACAGCTGAGGCGCCACGAGCCAGTATCGATTCAAAATCTGCGATTTTGCTCCAACGGGGGCCAGTTGACCCAAAATTTCAGGTACAAGGGTCGCCCACCACCAATCATCCTTCTTCTCAGAAAACTAGGATAATAGATCTTTCGTGCGGTATACAAATCTGGACAGATTTTTCTTCCATTTTGTCATAATGCACGCGTTTGACAGACGGACGGACATCTTTCTCGAAACTAGATCACCCTGGATTCAATGCAGTGCGGTAAAAAGAGAAAAAATACCGTAATAACAGAAATAGCCTTAACTAGGAAGCAATGCAGAAGATATTAGCAATCATTAAGCGTTAAAATAACATTACCATCATTAGCAGCATTTGCCAAAAATTTCTCAAAACGTCTTTTGTTATGTTGTCATCGCTGGGAGATGTTGTTTATGTCTGCGTGTTTGTAGAACTTTCCTTGGCCTATGCCACCTTTTGAAGAGCTGAATGAGAGCAATGTAAGGCTACTGAATGAGATGATATGCATTATTCTCTTTACTGGTATGCTTTACTGTATCCTCTCTGGTTGTGTATTTGCCAGCTATAGACATCTGCAGCAGACGTTATTCATTGTTGGACCCAACTTTGTGGTTTTTAAACATACATTTCAATGACTGTGAATATATTGTGGCACACACAAACTGGCATAATTTCTAGTGGAATTGGTGCAGGGTAGCTGCAGGCCAAAAGCCCTCTTCTCCGATAGACAACATATGAGCTATGATGGTTGTCTGGAGGTAAATCAGAATTGTTCTGTGTTGTATTGTGTACTGAAGTTGTGCACAGTCTTAAGCACACTTAGATGAGCAGTTCTTACAGTTCATTGGATTGGGTTTTGTCACACTGGGCCATTCATTGTGCATAGATTCATTTGCATTTATGTGTTTGTATTTTGTGTTTTTTTTGTCGTACTGCATACGTGTTATATCATTGTAACACGGTGGGATGGACCTGATGGGATTGAAGCTTAGTCGTTAGGACCCTGTCTTCCTTCAGTGCTTTGACACTGTTGGTTGGGTCATTCAACTTGTAAAAACCCGTCCCCGATATGACCTATAATGTGTTTGGTGGGACGTTAAACCTTGCTCAATCAATGCAGGCAGAAAAAGTAACTTTGTTTAATAGTGGATTTTTTAATCACCCTTAACCAAGCTTCAACATAATCTGCACAGTCTAAAGGTCAAAAACTATACTTTGATGTGGGCTTGAAAGCAGTTTAATATGTTAGAACTTTGCAGTGTACACTGGTATATGGTCTATGGGTCAGTAGAACATTTGTTCTGGTTATCAATAAATTACAAGCATTTTCTGTTTATATACATATTTTATTATTCCATTTGTCATCATTACTATTTTCTGCTATGAATGTATTTGCATGTGTATTTATTGTTAAAACTAAATTGTTACTTTTCGAATTACTTTTTTCAAATTTGCCTCATGTCTAGTGTTTGTATCAGTGACTATATGTTATTAATAACGTATGTTTATTCTGACTGTCAACACCAGAGGGGAAAGCGGAGCTGATATCGAGCACCCGGGAACTGATGTCAAATGTATCGTCCCAGTATCTGGAAGAACAAAAGCAGAGCCGCAACACACCAGCACCACTACCCGAGCTTCATTTCTTCTACGAAGGCACTGAGGTGATCAGCTATAAAGGAATCTATTTTATTTTATTTATTGTATTTGTTTGCTGTTGAAAAATTAATAACAGAGTCCAGTGAAACAAAAAGCTTAGCTGTCACAGAGAGACCATGTGACAGCTGCATGGGTCAGTTTTGGCCAAATATAACTGGAAGACGATATTTTGCAGACATTATGGGTCGATCTTCAAGCACTGTGACGTAATCGGCATCCAGGGCTATCGAATTCAGTGAAATAACACAAAATAAGGGCTGTTATGCCGTTAAAGGTCACCTATGTCGGTACCAATTGAAAGCTCATGTGCGACTTACTACTAAAGATTAATGCTAACTGACATCCTATCTCCGATCTCGTACCATTTCAAAGTTATCGCTGGTTATTATTCAAATTTCGGACAGTTTGCATTTTGAGGCCCCTGCCCATCCCTCCCCTAATTTTCACAGAGGGTCAAAAAGTTAGAAATTTGGCGTCGTTTTCAGCATCATTCGCAAATCACTCAACTTTGAGCCGCACATTTGAAAATGCAGCAAGGTATCCAAACTCTGAAACAAAAGTTCAACGCTGCGAGTATCGCCCTATGTCCTCACCAAGTTTGGTGAAGTTGGGTCCACGCACCCGTGAGAAAGCTCTGTCAGTTGTGCCCCGCTTCCTAAAATTGAAAGTTTTTTTTGGTATCTCTTGTTTACTTCTTTATACGTCTTGTTCAGTATACAACTAGGTCAATAACACCATAGATATGTACTATTTTTATCTAGATACTACGTCACAGCATAATGTAAGGTATCAACAGTAAAAAACGCTCTAATGTGGCAATGGATATAGGTTGAGCGACTTCAAACTTGGTATGGCGTCATAATAAAGTGGAAAAGGACTGACGTGACCTCAGGTGGCCTCAAGTTGCAATGCATTTGCAATTGCCATGTTTTCTAGTTGCTATTATCCTACTTACGTTATTCATCTAAATGACGGATGCTGTTATGTATTTTGATGTAGTGATGTGCTTCTGTCGATTAGTTAAACTGACACACTTTTCCAAACCATCAGTACACTGTGGTCCATGAAAGTGAGGCACTTAGCATTTGGTTTTAATACAGAGACCTTGCGGTCCTCTACTATGTGGTGAGAATAGAAAATTAGACTGTAAAACAAAAACTGGCATTTCAGTAGTAGTCCTCGAGACTTGACTGTCAGAATTTTAAGATTTAAAGGAAATGTGAATGGCTTGTTTGGTCTTGCAGAGCACTGATGTGGTTGAGCAGTTACATGCATTCGTCTTCGTCGATGCAGTGTCATCACAATCTGGCACAGCACCAAGACCTCGTGCCATAGTTCTAGACGTACCATCACAACAGTTCTATGTCGTAATGTGGTCGGATAACAGTGACGCTGACCCCATCACAGAAACCTCGCTTAAAGCTATCGTCGAAGACTTGAAAAATGAAAAATTGCCATTTGTTCAGTTTGAGCCGTAACCAACATGCTGCTGTGTGCTATGCATGTATTAAAGGAAATGCTATTTATACCGGTACTTTTATACGGCTTACTTAATATGTCGCTGTAACTTAGAACTGGTTTAATGTATTTTTGTTATTGTGATTTTGTCATATATGTGTTGCTAGATACTTCAGTTTGCAGTCCATATGCTGGATAGGTCAATTTGCATATATTTCAGCAGTAGACACGTAATAAAAAATTTTACCAGGTTTCTAATAGTGTCATGCTCTGTCAGTCTGATATGTGCTCCAGAGAGCTTTGGTTTTTTTGTTAGCATAATTTTTATCCTTTTCATGGCCAGAGGCAACTAAATTATGGTTAGTTGTTTTGTTAGATTCAGTTGTTTTAGATTTTTATGTTTTATATTGTTAGATTTTTATTCTGTTTTTGGGCTGTCCATTTGTGCCTCTGTCGACGTGTATGCTGTCCGTCCGTGCCTGATTGTATATACTGAACGTTTGTGAACGTGATAACTTACAAACCACTCGTCGAAATTTCACCAAATTTAGAGCTTTTGTGCACTTGGGGACATAGATACACTGATTAGATTTCGAGGTCAGAGGTCTAGGTCATGATGAAACCATACAAGGTCCAAAATAAGTTTGTTAACACGATGTCTTACAAACAGCTTCTGGAAATTTCACCATAATCACGACCAAATTTCGGTGCAGTTAGGGGCCAAGATGAACTGATTGCATTTTGAGGTCAAAAGGTTAAAATTCAAGGTAACTGCGACACCAAATGCACTTTTCTGGCATGAGTATATCGATCAAAAGTTCGCTGTCAAAGACCATCTGGCTTCTATTTATTTTAATCATTGTAGGATCACTGTAGGCTTGTTATTGCACCACAGTGGGTATGGATATAGTAAGGTTTAACGTCCCACTCAACACATTTTACGTCATTTCGGAGACCATGGGGTGACTGAGGCATCAGCCAGGATTGTAGCTGCATTCAGTGCTGAGGCATAGCATGTCCGCTAGCTTAATTGAGCCGAAAAATTCCCTTCCAGACCTCGATTTGAACCCAGGCCGGCGAGAGCCATCAGCCGGTTAGCCCAGCAGGCGCTGTGGCCTATAGTGGTGTTAGCCCACTGTGCCACAAGAACAGACAACCACAGCTAAGCAGTTGGCTGGAAAAGCATTTCTCTAATAGACCTCCTGTAAATGTAGGGGGTTACCATCACAAAGAACAGGTTAATTGATGCATTTTGACAGGTTTTTTTGGTATTTTGATATATTGTTAATTAGATACAACCATTGTCATCTTTTCTATGTGAACTGACATGTAACACTCTGTATGGCCTCCAAGCATCATCTGTCCTTTACCATCAATATCTCGCTGCTCACAGCCTGTTCCTGCTACTGTAATTTCTGGTATATAGTCAACTGATTAAATTTTCAAACGCCTGTTAGTTGATTTGTGTACAAACATTAACAGAGGCTGCACTGTTCATAATCCGAAAATAGTTTTCTGCATCTTTAAAGTAGTGTTGTGTCCGACAGCAGTTTTGGTCATGGTCTTGTGAATTGTTACAGTGCAGTTCTGTTTGTTTTGTTTGCAAACTGTGTCTTGCTTATTTCTACCAGCATGGGCTAAACAAACTGGACCATTTTTGTAAGTTACTAACTTCTATATATGACGACATAGGAAGAAATTCCATGCGTCAAAATGTTCAGTTCAGAAGTAAAACTGATATATGCTGAAAATGCCAATTAATTTCAGCCTGATGTTTGATTATTGTACACATTTCTGTCAAAATTTACAATCAACACTGGTTGTGAACATATGTGTCAAGACAAATTTAACGTGTCCACTGCATTCCCTAATTACCATGACCAGTGATCTCAACATGTGGTCTTGCACCCCTGTCCTGACTTACATAGCAAAATCCGCTTCAGATGATCAGCATCTCGGGTTTTTGTGACAAAGCTTTCCAGGATTGAGGTTCAAACTGTATGGTGGGGAGTTTTCTGCTTCAGTAAACTTTGTATACGAAAGCGCATGAACAGTGAATTGTTAATTTTTGTGTAGCATAATTTCACTGCACTTGTGCTAAGAATATTTAACTGCAGTGAAATTCAAAATACCTGATAAAGTACTGAACGTTTTGACACGGATCACGCTGCTTTGATAGAATCCAGTGTGTAGGTGAACAGGTAGATTGGCTGTAATATGTGAACTGTGAATCACTGTCTTGAGTGCAGTATGGTTTCGCTTATCCATTGCAAAGAATGTTTAACTGTCATAAACTTCAAACATCAGACTTATTCCTGGTAAAGTACTGAACATTTTCATGTATAGATCACCTTCCTCTGGCATCATATTCTGGAGTTACAAACTTTTAAAAATGGTCTCATTTTTATGTTCCACACTGTATATATTGCCAATCTGTCCATTGTGTGGATGCCAGGAGCTGTGTAGAATTGACCAAACTTGTCTGCTTGCCTTGTGTCTTAACATACAACTGAAAAGATTTTAGTTGATTTAGTTGTTTAGATTTTTGTTACATGTCTTTTGTTATGTACATGAATGTGTCGTGATAAGTGTTAAAACTGTAGCCTTGTCATTTGTTTTTAACTCATGGTTTTCTCAAACATCCTTTCAGTGATATCTTTTGACTGTGTGCCACTTGTTTTTTTATATTTATCGTGTTTTAGGCATGATCTGCATGCTAACTCGCCAGTAATTGGCATTGACTTGACATGACTGACCATCTAATATTAGCTCCATTTGTTTAGAATGTGGAGAAATGAAAACATCATTGTACATGATTTTTGTGGTTTGTATGGATGCTGGAAAGTTCTTAAATATAAGAATGAGTGTTTAAATTTCCAGGCCTGAAAAGTCCTTGTAACCAAACCTTAAACTTCGTCAAGACAAAGTACTGGACTTCAAGTCCTGAAATCTGTTACCTTAAATAGTTAGGCAGTTTGTATCAGCATTTCCATATGATTTATGTTGAAGCAACTAAAATTTGTTATCAGTCATTCGTTACTGAAAGCCATCATAATTTGCCATGTTGACGTAAAACTTAAGTGGGCTAAATGCGCAGTGATTGTCGTGATAAATTTGTGTAGTTGTGTGTGTTGAAACAACAGAAATTGTTACCAACATCATTCGGTTGTTGAAGTGTCATTTATCTTAGATTTTTGTGTTAGTTATTTCTGTACGGCTGGCGTCTTCTAATTCAACTTTTGATGTTTGGAGTGATCTGGCATTGTTCTGTTGGTTATGTTGCGGTCCAAGACGAGACCGAGACTTTTGATTTTAAGTTTGAGACGAGACCGAGACCTTCAATTTAGGTTCTGAGGCTGAGATGTTCAGGACCGAGACCAAGACATTTTTTGAGACCTTACATACAAATGAACTGTAATCCCTGTGTTTTTCAAGGCTACTACAACGTACTTCACGCTTATTCTTTAGAACTGGAACAAAAATCACAAAATTTTTTGGCATTATCAGGAATTCACTCATTAGATTGACGTCAACGGCACCGAAACTGTAAGTAGGCCATATTGGGTAGTGGGTATTAGCTAATCAGCCAAACAGAAGCAAGAGTTCATTTCAGTATTAAGAAGTATATTCTTAGCAAAGTTCAACTTCAAATTGTCAGCTCAATACCAAGCTACTTATCAACCTAAAGAAGATGCCTATTGCACTTCAGGAATAGACTACCAGCCAGGGTCGGATTAAGACATTGGGGGGCCCCATGCCAAAGGGTCGCGGGGGCCCTCTCCTCCCCTTCCCTACCCCTTCCCTCCTCTCCCCTTCCC
>Ga0049105_1001114_pt1 | contig 11241 bp, 7 predicted proteins | sample WorMetvaBAHAMAS1_FD_61260 | JGI IMG/M metagenome (GOLD analysis project Ga0049105, IMG submission 61260) | Worm MetaG Olavius vacuus BAHAMAS.1 | ecosystem: Host-associated > Annelida > Digestive system > Unclassified | place: Germany: Marburg | collected 2013-04-09 | reverse complement strand
TATGGAAAATTAACAATGCCTCCCTTTCCTAGAAAAAAAGGGGGCGACGCCGACCCCCCCCCCCCGGCGTCCTCACCCACCCCACTACACCCCTGTCAAAAAGTGCATTGTCTGACACTTTCCAGTTAGTGATGTAACGATGTGAGTTTTTACAACTCGACACCACACGTGCAAGTGAACTAACCGCGAGTTGACCACTCCAAGACATGTTGGCGAACTGATAGACCGTCTGCCAGTCGCCTGACGATGAATTGACCTGCAGCTGGACCCTGACCACATCACTGACGTTGAAGCCACAGTACAGAGACGCCTCACAGAACTCTTCTGTATGACCGGGTATCAGCTGAACAACTTCATTGGCTGACGTCACTGACATACCTGTTACAGTAACACGATGGTCGCACTGATCGACTCCCTCTCTTTCTACACCGTGAGCCGCAATGAACGTGGCTGTCTATATTTGACTGTAGCCCCGACTAATCGTTTCATCGATTTTTATTGATTATATCGTTTTAATCGTGAATAAACGTTGCATGTAGCCACAACCTACATTGGTGATGGTCAAGTCTCACAAGTGTTTTGATCGATGTCAGTATCGTAACCGGAAATTAATGCGGGATTTTTTATTTACTTATTATTTTAACAGTCTTTTGCTAACTACGTCATCAAAGCATCACTTTTGCTGACGTTTACGACTTGTCATAATATTGTTTTTATTGTATCAAGTACAAAATAGTGTGAGCAATTTTCACCATTAAAACGATGCAATAATATATTAAACATCGGTTAAGATAAGCCAGAATTTTACTGTCAAATATAGACGCTCTCGTTTTTATGGAGCACGATGTAGATCCGACGAATTTACTCGTCGTTGTCAGAACAATTCTTTTTCATCGAGGACGTCATCGGACACATCTGACGCTGACCTGGATCCAGTATTAGAACGCGATCAGTGCTAACACTTTTAAGAGTGCCGCTACCAGTGTGAACTAGAAGGGCAAATTGTTGCCCGTTTAATCAACATTTTGCATTATGGATCTACGTGCAGACAGAAGATGAGTGAACTATTTTAGCCATGTTGTGAAAATGCCTGCATCGTGTTATATGAACAAAATCTGCACAAATACAAGAGTTGCGAATGAATGAATGAAATGAAAGTGCAGTGATTTATAGTGCGTTCGAAAACCGACTAGGGGTCGGCTTAGTCTAACACACAGTTACATTGACAAAGAGAACGCAATCACTGTGGCACGTCACGCGGTGTGACTCAAAGGAAACAAACGGGCGTTGATTTGTGAAAGCCAAAAGCTTGTAGCATTGGTTTTAATGGTTTCCCACGGGGCAGGAGAAGCAGTTACCCCAACTCGTGAGTTTCGTGTAAATCTGCTTAGAAAAATTAAATGTGCTCGCCTCTCAGCAATACACTGTATTGTACATGAAATTACAGTTACAGTTATAGCAGATATGCAGAAAACAATGGGTGATGATACCGTCTATATTAAGCTAAAGGTTGCAATATAATTCCTAAAAAATATTACACTCTGTTCAATCGATTCACTGAACAAGGGCGGACTCGCTTCTTGTTATTATGTAACTGAACCAACAACCGCTGATTAATCAAAGTTTTTGTAATTAATAAGAAGAAAACCAACCTGTGAGTGTCAGTAGTGTGATAACAGCAACTTCAGCGGCGGCAAAGATATTAAACAGATTTCTTTGACACTTGATCGTCATTGTAATCTACGTGTAATGAACGTGTATACCGCGCGGCAGTGTAGCCTGTGGCCAAAAAATGACAATACGACTACCACTATGCCTAGCCACTGGTTACGATAATACTGCTGTATTCAACGCCCTGCCAACAGCTCAGGTTTTTACATTTACTGTCAGCAAACTGCAAAATATATAATATATAAATATTTTGTTGTCACGTATCTCAAATTAGCACGTATATTACTGTTACTACTATCAACTCTTCGATAAATTCTTTATCGTGTATAATACACGCGCATGATCACATCCAGAGCACACGTACTACACTGTAATGACGCTGCAAACGCTCGGTTATTGATACAGCTTCGCAGGTGTGTTGTTACTAGGCAGCTGTGTTGCTTGGCAACGGTTGTCAACAACCTGTGGCAGTTCCTGGCAACTGCAGAAGCTCGTGGTGAATTACTAATGACGTGATGGCGGGCTTAGTGCCATGCATTGCGTGACGGTTATCTCTCGCCCCCCCCCCTTACCCCGTGCACTGAGCCTTGTTAGCCGGTGCTTGTCGATGGCGTAACTACTAGGTGGCCAGAGAGGCCACAGGCTACAGGGGCGCCGCGGGTCGACGGCGTACAATAAAATACATTAGCAATTTTATTATTTTATTTAAAGTATCACAGTAATGAGTAAACAGTAAATAAGTAAAAGGGCAAATGTTAAAGAGTCGGTTGGCGTGTTGTTCGTCGTTTTGTGTTTTCTGTCTTGTTGTTTATTTTTCTTTTTTGTCTTTTTTATATCGGAAACCGAGCCTCAGCCTGACGAGGGCTGAAAGGTAGGGCCGGAGGGCCGGAATACAGCATGCCTCCGGTTGCTTCTGACGTAGCTACCCCAATGCTTGTTATAACTGCTCTGAGGCTGCTATATACGCAACACGCTGTTCATACAATTCATGCGGTATTCATGTATTCATGGAAGCTATATCCCGAGTGCTTTATTAGGCCGCCCGCTGAAGTCTTTATATTTTCTCGCTGTCCTTTTTTGTTATTTTTATTTGATCGTTAATCCAAATCTCCCAGACCGCAGGACGCCGGCGCCATCCGTCAAAAGTATATAAGAGATTGGGTGCTAAAAGCCAGATCAAGCACGAAAAATTGAGGTGAAAAGGTGAGAAACTTGCTGTCGATCTTCGACCCTAGTCCCGTTTGAGTCCCCTGCGCTTGGAAACGGAAACATACATGAAATATAAAATAAAAGTATGAAGTGCTGATGATTGGCCTGTGTCCTCCCCAGATGTGGTACTGTTCGGTCCGCTCATCTCTGAGAAAATGACAGCAAGCTTCTCCGCCCTTTATCCCCCTTATAATCGAACCAGTAAAATATATCGAATCACAGCAACTCAGCTACGCATTATCCGATTTTGCTGGAATTTGGTACGCTGGTGCATTATGGGCTTCATGATTAAAGCCGAGAATGACTAGTGGGACAGTCGGCCTCAAGTGGCAATGCAACGCTGATTTTCACCTTTTATAGTTATTATTTTTTTCGTTATTGCACTTTGTCGGCAAATTTATCTGCATAACTTTTATAGTCGTGTGGGTTACAAGTTTTGAGGACAAATGCTGAAAAAAAATTTGTATAGCCTAAACAGCAGTAGGCTATAAAAACTCTTTTCCACCATAAACGTTTGGTGTCCGTTAACTCTCTACGAAATTGCTAGCACGTTTTCTTTCATTTCTTTTAGTATTCGGTCGTTTCTAAGCCGCCGGACGTAGGCTCCTGTTTACTGTTTTTAAACACACGACGTTTAATCTCCCGGCCTGTTGAGCATCTTCCCCAGTCAAAGGTATCAGAGGCTGGGTCGTAGGCTCAAGGTCAAAAATTGACTCATACATTTCGCCCATCCCTCCCCTAATTTAACAGGAGGTAAAAATAGTCCTAAATGTGGTCTCGATTTTCGACCCAGTCGCTTTGAGTCTCCGCATTTAGAAACGAGGCCGTATATCTAAAAGTTAAAACAACCTTGGAAGCGCCAATTAATGAACGTCTTAAAGTTATGCCAAATTTGGTTAGTTCGGCCCCTCGAAAAAATTTGTTGAATTATCAATTGTATTGCTGGATTTTATAGAAATTGTCGCTTCTAAACTTCTTTTAGATTTCGAAACGAAGGCGACTTACACCTACGTAAAAACTGAGGCCAATGTTCGCACATGTTCATATCCTGGGACTGGGGAAGGATGAGCCGAAGCCAATGTTCGCACATGTTCATATCCTGGGACTGGGGAAGGATGAGCCGAGGCCAATGTTCGCACATGTTCATATCCTGGGACTGGGGAAGGATGAGCCGAGGCCAATGTTCGCACATGTTCATATCCTGGGACTGGGGAAGATGAGCCGAGGCCAATGTTCGCACATGTTCATATCCTGAGACTGAGGAAGGATGAGCCGAGGCCAATGTTCGCACATGTTCATATCCTGAGACTGGGGAAGGATGAGCCGAGGCCAATGTTCGCACATGTTCATATCCTGAGACTGGGGAAGGATGAGCCGAAACCAATGTTCGCACATGTTCATATCCTGGGACTGGGGAAGGATGAGCCGAGCGAAATATCCGAGTCGAGTTTTCGTGCGTTATCTCGGACCCAGCCTCTGACACACTTTTGGCGGAAACCGCTCCGCGACCTGACATATTAAGAGGTACGGTTTAAAAAATGAAGGATAGCAGCAAAATAAAAGGTCTTTGACATAAGTCAGGCGGCCTACATAGAAAACGCACCTCCACAGTTTCAATTTTATTTTATAATCACATAACAATAAAACTGAGAATTTTTGTTTTCACTCGTTGTGGTCCTCCGCTGCTACCAAAAATCTCGACGTGTTTATTATTAAGCTCTGCAGCGGCAATACAAACACACATTTAACTGTCACATGAAAATGTCACATAAAGTGGGTCAATTATGGCCAAAAGTGGAAGACTGGAACTGGGAGACAATATTTGCGGACATTTATAGGTCGATCATCAATCACTGTGACGTAATCGGACAGCAAAGCATCGAGTTTGGTGAAAAAACGCAAAATAAGGGCTATTACGCCGTTCAAGGTCATTCAAGGTCATCGAGGACGGTATCAATCGAAAGCCCATATGCGGCTTCCTACACTGTGTTCCAAAAAAGTAACGCCAAAATTCAAATCACTATAACTACGGCATATCTTATCAGAATTAGATATCCTCTTAAGCACCATTAATTTTTACACCAAACACAATGAACATCAGTTCGGTAGTTCCAAGTAGCAACACGGCGACCGACACCATGACAGATTTTGAGAAAGTGGACCGAGTAGGCCTACGCAGGAGACGCTAGGCTGATGCTTGCCTCTTCTGGCTTCCAAGTGGGGCATACACGCGATCGTTCTGAATCGGTATTTTCCATATTGGAAACTTCTGTTTTTGAGTTCCATTTTTAAAACAGCTGTTGCTCAGAAATGTGCGGTGGATTTTGTTGAAATTTGCAACGTTTACGTCAAAAAGATGATAATTAAAGCCGCTAAGAGGATATTTAATTCTGATAAGATATGCCGTAGTTATAGTGATTTGAATTTTGGCGTCACTTTTTTGGAACACAGTGTATTAGTGATTAATAGTGACTGACATCCTATCTCGTACCGTTTCGGAGGTATCGCAGCTTATTGTTCAAATTATGGACACTGCGTTTTTGAGCCACCCTTGGGCTCATTGTAAAGCGCGTAGTGGACTTCCTATTAATATTGTTGCACAGTTGGCTAAATAAATTGATTGATTGATTGATTAATTAATTGAACTTTTTCGCTAGGTGCTACGGCTGATGCGTTACGGGCGAATATAGATCGAAAATTGGCGGTTTCGCTCCAACGCGGTCACTTTGACCCAAAATTTTAGGTAAAAGGGGACGTCCCCCACCAATTATTTTTGCACGGTAGTTACGCCAATGAATGCTTTCTCGCTGACAGTTTTGACACAAAGAAACTTTGTAGCAGACTTTCTTCAAGCGAAGTGCGATCTTAGAAGGAAAACGGCCGTTTTGCGTTTGCGTTTTTGAGCCCCCTTTGGGGGGCTTAGGAGCAACGTACGATGATCATCTTAAGCTCATTGGTGTTAATTGAACTTTTTTCGCTATGTGTTACGGCTAAGGCGCTACGAGCGAATATCGGTTGAAAATCGCCGATTTCGCTCCAACGGGGGCCGGTTGAGCCAAAATTTCAGGTACAAGGGGTCGCACCCCACCGACCATTCCTTTTATCAGAAAACTAGGCTAAATGCTCTTTCGTACGGTATAAAAATCTGAACCGATCTTTCTTCCATTTTGTCAGAAATCACGCGTTTGACAGACAAACGGACAGACGGACAGACAGACGGACAGACTTATTCTCATCGCTGTACGGCGTCTGCATTCCACGCAGCACGGTAAACAACAAAAGTAGGTGTTATATATTGAAACACGATGGCAATCTTGCCGCCAACAACCGAAAAGAGCGATTAGTAATTTTCAAAGTGGACTGGGTCGGTGGACGAGCGAGAGTGACCATAGATGAAGTACGTACGTGTGTTGTAACAAGGTTGAACAGAAATCAAGTCGTGGAGATATTGAGTTTGGTTTGTTGTGTGAACTTTACATGTAAGAGAATTAAGGAGTTTATATTTGATACATTCGTTTATTCTGAGCCAGAGACTTAAGAGCAAAAGTGATGTGAGAAGATTTTGGCGTTCTGGTGACAGCACGAGCAAGAGAGTTCTAGATGTTCTGGTATCTTTTTATCTGAGACGGTGGGAGATTAAAATACAGTGAGTTGCAGTAGTCAAGTTTAGAATGAACGATAGAAGTTCATAGAAGTTCAAAGAAAAGGTCGAAACTACTGCTATGCATTATTCGAATTTTAACGATTAGGAAATAGTTTCCAACTTTTCCAAGCTTATGTGCTTTAAGTTAATTTACAGTTTGTTTGCAGTTTATTTATAATTCCTGCACGAATGATTCGTGTTGGTGATGTTAGAACGTCGCTGAACGTATGTGCGCTAACTGAGTCGATTGTCGACAACAATGGCGCATGATGAATAACTCAATGATTGCTCATTAAATGCATACAGCAACCAGCGTTGCGGGTCATGTGACCCACCCAAGCCGTAGGCTAATAAAAATTACACTCGATACCAATGCTTGTTTCTTAATAGTAGGGTTGCGCCAACCGAGTACCGGTAATTCCGTATACGAGTACCCGTCTGTATCCGAAAGTTCATTATCATTTATTAACGATGCAAATGCTAAATTATAAAACTTTTGTACTATTTTAGTGTTATAGTATTAAAATGTAAAGGCTGCTGTGTATGGTAATAGGATATGTATTTAAAACACAGCTGAGCTAAAATGTACAAACATTGCTTTTCCTTTTCGTCCGATGATTAACGTCACTGACGACGTAAACTAAATAGCGATAACTTTACGTTATCATTAGCATAGCAACGCTTTTGCCCAAATCAGTAGGCGTCAAAACGAAACATTTTCATTAATTTTTAAAACGAAAATTAACATTTTTTTAATTTTGTACGACCGGATTAGCAGCTTAAGCCTATGTGATATTCAAGTCGAAATTAAGTTACTTAATAACATGTTATACATTCCGTCTACAGATATGCTTATAGGCCTAATTAATAGATGAGAAACAACTCAACTCTACTGAACAGCAGTCGTGCATGTATAGGCCTATTTAGCAGCAGTAGGCTATGATAGCAGTACCGGTACTCAGTATAGCTGCATCGGCTCACCGAGCGCATATTGTGTAGTGAAAGACTATACACGTGTAGGCCTAACTGCAGCAGCTCAGTTGTCACAGAGAAACCGCGCGACGCTTCATATAATTTAGAAATATTGTTACGCACGAAAAGCCACAGAAAGTTGTTCGATTTCGATTATTGCAACTTTACAACTACAATACTGGATTGACAAAAATTACACATTACTCAATGAATCGCCCCCATTCAACGCACTGTGTATTAGTGTAAAACATTTGATATCTCTGTAAACGGCGATACGATGTAGTTAGCATAAGCGTAAAATGGCATGTTCACGTAGGCCGATCCAGTCATATTCTGTAAGCGTACAACGAACGCTCGTCCAACGATAGATAAACGCGATGCACAATTTCTATTAACAAATTTACCGGCGTCTTACGAAGATAAAGTGCGTTTAAACTGTTTCATAATGAAGAATAATATCCTGCAAAGAAAACAAGTAAAATGATAAAATTAATGATTAGTAAACTCCGACATAGTATTAATTAGAAAGATCGGTATCGCGTGTTCAATAATGGGTACGAAATATATTGGAATAAAAAGGCAAGATCTTATCAACTCTGCCATTGGACAGTTGTAATCAAATGTGATTGACACTACGCCACTCGCCGCCTGCACAAAAGAGTTTACGATGATGATGATGATGATGATGATGATACGTCCTGCCAAACATTGATAGTAATTAAAAAATTAGAATTTGGGTGTAGCTTACTACATGACAGAGCGCTATACAAATTCACGTTACTTTACTTTAATTAGCTAATTAATCAGAAATTATGCTAATTCTAATTCTAATTACTCCAGTTAGCAAAGTTGCGTAACCAATTTCTAATCAGTGATGCGTCGATATATCTAAAATGTTGACATATCGTTTCGATATCGATACATCGAATCGTATCGTATCGGCCGCCTCAATGTCGATTTTTCGATATAGCGTCACGCACAATTTTTGTTCTTGATGGCCCGGTAACAAAGAATTTAGTTACAAAAGGGTCAAATCGATTAATCGACACAGAACCGATATCTAACAATTTGACATGCATGACTACAAATAATATGCAGTGCTTACCAAGTTACCAGTAAATAGTAATTTCAGATACTGAAATAGCCTTACATGGATCAAAACAATACAAGTGAATAAAACTCGAAACTAGTGATGAATGATTAACATTATACTTACTAACTTACTTACTAAATATTTATATCGCTATTGTATCGAAATCGAAAAAGTGATATCGAAGCATCACTAATTCTAATGCTGAGTAATTATGAAAAGTAACATGGACAACGTAACGTAATAAATAGTTTAATTAGGCTTAGTTCATGTTCTTTAGATCTCTATTTGTTAGCTTGCATACAATTGTACTTTGAACTCTCTTTTTTCTTCATTTTTCAGTTAACAACCAGTCAATATGTGCTATCAAATGACTTCAGATACTACGCAGTGAAGTACTGCGCGCATAAGGCCTATAATATCGTTTTAGCGTTCACGTTAGCTATGCTATCGCCCCGTCCGTCTGTATGTCGTCTGTCGTCTGTAACGTTCGTGCACCCTACTCGGGCGATTAAAATTTTCGGCAATGTTTTACGCCATTTGGTACCTTGGCCATCCCTGACCTTTCGGTAAAAATTTTACGGAGATTGTCCCAGGGTAACCCCTCTGTCGGGGGGGAGGGGTTAAACCGAAGAGGGGTAGCCAAATATAGCGATTTTGGACCTTTCCAAGGCTATATCTCGGAAAAGATGCAAGATAGGAGGTAAGATATATTAATCACTAATAGGAAGTCGCATATGAGCTTTCGATTGGTATCAAACTCGGTGACCTTGGATGACCTTGAACGGCGTAATAATACTAACTAGACCTAACCGCAGCGTAATTTCACCGAATTCGGTAGCTTTCGGGACGGCTTATGTAAAAGTGGTTGAAAATACACCAATACTTTCTGCAGCGAAAATGCAGGCCAAAGAATGTAGTTTTTAGCGATATATTATTTATTGCGATATTCGCGGAGGTTACCGAGAACGAGTGCGTTACGGAAAATCGAGGCCAAATTACGGAGCACAATATTAGTTTTATATTCAGAGAGAGTCGTTTCCGTATTAGGCACGGAAAATCCAAATTGACACTCGCGGTAAACTCTTTTTCTACACAGGACAGCTTTTGTCTAGTTGCACAGATGAGTATGCGCACACGTAGGCCTACGACGTTTCCACTTTCCAGTCTTTCCACTTACTCAGTAGGCCTAAGCAGTGATCGTGTGAGTTAGGGTTAGGGTTAGGGTTAGGGTTAGGGTTCTCCTTACGTGCTGCTCGTGTGCACACTCACCATATACATTCACGCAACATGCAAACGCCATGTAGAAAATGGGTTGACCGTGCTCCATGACACTCGCCTGAATGGAGCACTTTGTGAAATTCTATTCACTGCGAGAAGGAGGAATCGGACGCTTTGGAGCGTAAAGTGCGTAAATGGCGTATAGCAAATGCGAAATCACGCGTTGATGTAGGCGATCGTCTGTGAGACTGTATAACGGAAAATATACACACTAGAGATACGTTAGTGATAGGTTTTAGCTATGTTGCGGTATGGTTGTGGTATACCGTATTTTTACCATTTTATCTACAGTAACACTGTGACATGTCTTGCGATGAACCTGTGGCGCTATTTATGCGCGAGTCTATAATTGTAAGACTCATTTGGCAGCTGTGGACATGTGTGCTTTCCATGAGCGAAGTGAACTTCATTGTGGGCTATTTAACGACTGCTTAACTGTTTGTTTTTCTCTTCTTTTTTGTATTTCGTAGTACGTGTACGATGTCGTCGTAATAGCATTTTACTTATCTATGTTCTTATCAAGACTTTAGTTTTCTTAACATTATCTTCATGTCTTCGACTCCATTGATTCTGTTTATCAGATCTTGTAATCCTTTCTCAGTGATGCAGCGACTCCCACATGTACATGTACATGTACATCTTGATTGATGTTATTGTTATTCGTTACTTCTGTATCCAATCATAGCTTAATCATACACATTATACAGTGTGAGTCAAAAAGTAGCCCTCCTGATAAACCTGTGTAATTGAAATTATCTAATTTATTAATTTATCAAACATATTCCTACGTTTACACTGAGTTTGGTCCATATATCTGAATAATTGTGTAAACGTGTCATTTTAACTGGTGAGACACCTCAAATTTTAAGAATTCAATTCCGTTTGTTCTGAAATTCATAAACTTTTCGTAAAAAAACAAGTCATATCAAATGACATTTAATTAAATATAACAATTAGTATCTGTTATACGTATTGTGGCACTATAAGTTGAAAATTTTCACCGTTGGCTGATACACATGCCTGTCTTTCACAGCGATTGTCAATGGCTTTCTCCAGACCAGGCAGACCAAATCAGCTAAAGTGCATCGGTAAACTTGGGAACTGTTTGTAGCTTCAGTTGCAGCATTTCCTCCAAACTAACTTTATAGTCCAGTGGATTGAGGTCAGCTAAATTGGAAGCACTCATCATTAGCGATAAAGTCACGGCAATTGACTTGATGAAACTCGAAACGTTAAAAACGATGAGTACTCTTAGACAAGATGCTCAGCTATCGCAGAGAAACCGCGCTGCAGGGTGCGTTACAGTTTTCGCCAAAAGTAGAAGACTGGAAGTGGGAGACAATATTTTACGGACATTATAGGTCTATCTTCAACC
>Ga0049105_1001113_pt1 | contig 11244 bp, 4 predicted proteins | sample WorMetvaBAHAMAS1_FD_61260 | JGI IMG/M metagenome (GOLD analysis project Ga0049105, IMG submission 61260) | Worm MetaG Olavius vacuus BAHAMAS.1 | ecosystem: Host-associated > Annelida > Digestive system > Unclassified | place: Germany: Marburg | collected 2013-04-09 | reverse complement strand
CGGCAGAAAGTTTCGACTGTGACGTCGGTCCGACGGACATCTGCTGGCAGACTGTTCCAGAGTCGTGGTCCGGCGGCAGCGAACGCACGATCGCCAAACCGTGTGCTTGTGGTAACGCTCACACACGTGTAGTTGTGTGATGACCGAAGCTCGCGCCGACCGGTGTCGTCTACAAGCCGGCAGTCCTGTGACAGGTATTCTGGTGCTTGATTGTTCAGTCTCTTGTACACCAGAACAGCAAGCTTGAATGCCACTCGCTGTCGGACTGGTAGCCAGTGTAGATGGTGCAAGATTGGCATAATGTGGTCATGTCTTGGGGTTTTAGTGATCACACGTGCCACTGCATTTTGGACGGACTGTACTCGCCGCAGTAGCTTATCAGATATTCCGCACAGGAGAGAGTTACAGTAGTCCAGGCGCATCGATATAAACGCGTGAACTACCGTTTTGGCTGCATCTTCCCTCAGCGACCTTACGACTGGACGAAGCTGGCGCAGGAAACAATACGCTGATCGACACATGGAGCTGACATGCGCTGACATGGTGAGATAACTGTCCAACGTGACACCAAGGTCTCGCGAAGCGCTATATAAATTCATCTGTTTACTTTACTTTACGAGATTACATTACATTACATTATAAAACTATTTATAGTGGGTATTAATACCAGCTGAATAGTGAACTTTAACCTTAAATGTAAAATGGGAATAGTGGTCTAGGCCTATCATTCCATAGAAAGTGATTTCTCCTGTTTTAGACAAAATTTGTGTTCTTTGGCATTATTGATTGGCTGTTAGAAAGAACATCTCGCTATAAAATTTGTCTTTCTGACAATCTCTAATCAAAGCCTCGGAGGCCTTTGAGGGGCCATTAAGTCGGGGGAAACCTAGAAAATGGCCGTACGTTTTATCAATGTTGCATGTGTGTATGGAGAGTGTATGATAACGCGTTGCTAAGCATAGATCAAAGGTATCGTTGCACTCTTATTTATTATTCTCTTGGTGTAATGCCAATGCAGACCGTGATTCACAGCATATTGTCGACACTCGCGCTTCAAGAGCAGGTATCTGTCTCGTGTGAACCGATGGTTGCCTGCCTGCCTGCCTGCCTGTCTGGGTCTTGGTGTATATACACGAGTCTGTGCTGCTTGGGTCGCTGTTGTACCCCGATGAATGCCACCCTGCTGTACTGTGTCGTCATTGGTGTTGGTCGTTAAGTGTGTCGTGATCTGTATTGTGGTGCTGGGTAATGCGTACTTTCTGCTGCTGATAATGGTGGGTTTTAGTTCGGGCAGGAACAGCTTCAGTCTTTCACGCACAAAAATGGGATAATCGATGGCCAGCCATTTCTGCAGGACACGCGTGCTTGAATTAATTGAATTGCTAATGCAGTGACACCGGGATTTTCAAATAATTTCAGATGCTTTCGTTATTTGTAGTATTTGCTAATGCTTTGCTAATTGAAACTATATCATCCCCACAGTTGGCCAGTCATGTTGTGCGTCTCTGATTCATACAGTTAGTTCTAATTCATTCTGTCCGAAGTTGTGAAATGATGAATGTCATAATTAAACATACACACCATTGTGTTTTTGTTAAATTTGGCCAGTATGTCTGATTCCATAACAGAGAAACGGTTAATATCTATGTTTCATACACTAACCTCAGCAACAGAGCTGCTTGTATTTATATAGCATAACTTGTTGCATAGATACAATATCGTATGTTACGTTAAACTGCTTAAATTGTGGTAGTACTTAATGTTCAAATGCAGCCACTCAGACATCATGACATGCAGAAGTGTTGTAAGACAACATAAAGCATAGTAAAATGTTGTCAGTGTAATCCTGTCTGTATGATGTTAGCTTCTGTGTTATGACTGTCACAGTAGGCTTCTCAATAGACATGAAGTTACGGGACGTCCTGCCTTCTGAGTTAGAGAATTGGTACATCAGTGCAGAAAATCTGGAAGTTTCACAATGCGAGAAAACTCAAGCCCATGCTATGCGTAATATTAATTGATTGTAAAGGCATGAACTATGTACTTGTGACAAACAGGCCTACTCACGTCACTTGAGTACATACCAAACACAATCCTTGTTTTTGGAAAGGAAGCTAGTAGCTAAGGAAAACCCTATGCTTTATAAGACGAAATATAAACAGGTTACAGTGTACTGAAATAAGAGGCAGTTTGCACTTAACATCTGCATCTTAAAATTTGGGCATACAGGTTCGAGTGTTTAGGCATGTTTAATCCCAAGTGCATGCTATTGTGAACCATGTGTCACACACACATACACACTGTTAAAACATTCTCACTCAAATGTCCGATGCTGTCTGTAATGTCCAGTGCTGTCCAGGCTGGTAGTTGATAATATTACATTGTATGGATATTGCAGTGCAGTTTAACAGAAACTGCATATGGCTCGTGTATATTGTGACTGGCATATAATCAGCCGCACTGCAAAGCTAATACTAGTTGTCATCGCTAAAGTTATTTGGTTTGGTTGTTTGGGTTTTGCTGCATTGTGTGTTAGTGCTACGGTATAATTTTCGTGACTGTCAGCAGGTGCTTGGTTTGTTGAAGATGTTGCAAGCGTACTGTGTCGTTACTCAACCCCGTGATTCAAAAAGCATGTCCAGTAGTTGTCATTTTGTTGCTGGGTCATTAGTTACTACTCTGGTACTGCAACTCCCAGTGCAACAGCCAACATGCCTGATATCTCATTCGCTGTGTGTCGTGCATTCATCTGGCAACAATTTTTGCCGTTAACGTGTATTTTTTGCGAAAACCTTGGAATTACCTACTGACATCCAGCTGATGTTCTGTGTGTTTTACCTTTCCTGGTATTACGGTTTGTCACCACTGCATCATAATAAAAAAATAATATGGCAGATGTTACACTACAAAAATATCATATCCACATGCTTTATTGCTGGGACTACAGTTTGTCCTCACTGCGTCATAATACAGAAGTACTGTGGCAAATGTCGCACTACAAAAGTAACTCGTCCGCATAACTTCGTTTCATTTTGCAGTGGTAAGTGACATTGTGTCTGCATGGAATGTTGTAAAACTGAGTGCAGCATTGTCTGTTTCAGATGTACGACAATAGCTTGTGCAGTAGTTATATTCTTTATGATAGGACTTTTCTTTTTTTCCATTAATTCATAATAATTTGTAATTTGTAGTTATTCCTCTGAACGGTTTATGTGCAGGCGACTGGCATGGCTCCTACCATTAAAGCCGAACTACTCGAATGTGGCAAAGTCAGTGCGTCACTCGATGCTGAGGTTTGTAGCTCTCACATGGATCAGCTGACGTGTTTCGTTATCAGGCTCCTTTTAATGATCTACATAACACACACTACACACGTGTATAACAGCATGTGTGCACCATTCTCAGCATCTTAGAACTCGCGTTCTCAAGTTTTTAACTTTTAATCAGTTTTGAAATCTACACATCATCTGCTATGTCCTCACCTGTAATCACACTTAAGCATCTCTTACGACTGAAATAAAACAATTTTGTTTCAGGCTTGTTTCAGACGAGATTGTCTTATTTCAGCACTTCGTACACGTGAAACAAAATGCCATAATACATTGAAACTAGGCAGTTCTATCCGCAGAGCTCATCTGTCAATTGAAACTTCAAAAGCTAATCAACCTGAAGAACGACACACTACTCTATAGAGCTGCCATAGTTGCAGCTGTTGTCACTATTGCATATTTGATTTCACGTTTTCATTGTTTGTCATCTTTTGTCTAGGTGCTATTGTGACTGCTTATAACTTCCATCGTCACCATTGTCTATGATTGGCTCAAAGTTTTTGCATTAGCATATTTCTTAATATGTACATAAATATGTTAATGAGCCTAAAACAACTCTGAAACATTTCGGAGCTATTTCAGTGTTTTATTTCAGTTTTATTTTGCATGTACAAGCGTCTGAAATAAAACTGAAAATTTCAGTTTTATTCTATTTTAGTTGTAAGAGCCACTTTATCTGTAATTAGCCGTTATCATTCATTCATTTATTTGCACTGTAATAAAATGACAACTAACGCAATAAAACATACATGCAGGATGACGAGGCTACATTAGCAGTACTAACAGGTGCCCTGTACAGGCTGTACTTAACTGATTAAACATCATTACACTTTAAAAACTCGCTAAAATCAACAGTTCTAATAGATCTCTTAAAAGCAGCGAGACCAGTAAAACCGACAGTATCCGGTAAGCTGTTCCACACATTTACAACTCTACAAGCAGAAAAATTAACTCTTGACATCACTACTTCTTGAATCACACTGGCGTATTACTGCTTTATGTAAACAAACATTTTTACTACTAAAACTGTTGTGTGGAATATTGTGATGTTCAGGGTGATGAAGACAGCATTCCATTACATATAATGCTGCTGCTAATGGACGAAGTATTTGACTTGAAAAGTCGTAATCAGTGGCTTCGGAGACGAATTGTTGCGATACTGCAGCAGATTGCAAAAACCATGTTTGGTGACAGTATTAACCGGTCAGCCAAGTTTCTGTTCAGTGTAACTAACGTTTTATAGCATTTTTCTAGTTTATTTGTATTTTGTTCTGCATATTTTGTTTTCAGTGAGATTGTGCTGCTGTTATCTTTAGTGCGATTGCTGTTCTGAGTAAGTTTGTCTTGCAAGCAGAATCAGTCTTTCCGTGCTTTGACGTAACGTAACGTAAACGTGGATTTGTATAGCGCTTTGTCATGAACACACTTCTAAGGCGCTCAGGTATGGCACGCGTTCTCAAGGGATTTCACAGTTTTACCTGCACACCCCGCGTTCATCCACTAACGGAATGAACCACCTGCCTTCGCCTTCCCAGCCGAAGCTGGTACTCTGTTTTGATTTTGACACTGTTTATTGGCCAGACATGCTGTCCTGATGATAAAACCAATCCATGAATTGTCACTGTTGGTTAGTAGTCAGTCATTAGGAGTCATTTGCGGGACCCTGGCCTAAACCTGGGATGATTATAGTAAAATAAGCCAGAGGCTGGATGCAAAAACGGAAGTAGTATAAGATATTCCCAGTAATGGACACTTTTGTGAAGTCGTGCTTATCTGTTTTCAGTTACATACATTTTAGATGAATTTGTCTACGACTGTTTGCATTAATCAAAAGTTCCGAAGAAAGTTGCTGGTATCCATAGTTTGTATTTATGTTAAAGTATTCTTTTGGTTTGGCAATGATTAGCTTGTGTACAGTACTTGTTTTAGACGGTGAAGTTTAGAAAAAAAGTTTCAAACTGTTTCAATGCACTGTCATGCAACATAAAATTGTTTTTGCTACAAAGTAATGCACTTCTAGCAATTCCTAAAGGTATCCGTAATGGAGAGCTCTTTGGACCCAGTTAACTTGGAGCAACTTGGGTTCAGTTAAGCATTATAACTGAGCTGTAGTAGAGAACTTGTGTGTACATGTTGCAGTAAAATTGTTGAGCACGTGTTGCATTTCACGTCGTCAGATCAAGTAGCTGAATACATCAAACTATTTCGGTTTGTAGTGTTCCACTTTTGTTATTGATGCAGTCGTAATTAAAACTTGGTGTTGTTAAATAGTATAGTAATATGTAGTTTTAATAAGTCGACTTGTCATTTGTTAAACTGCAACAGGGATTTCGTTATTCATAGTCATCACGTGAGCTGTCTGTCACTCTTTGTTGACACTATAAGTTTGTGACTTTTGAGTGCAGTCAGCGATTTGTAGAATAAACAAGATGCTCAGCTATCAGAGAGACCGCACTGCAGGTTGCATTAGTTTTGGCCACTAGTGGATGAGTGGAACTGGGAGACAGTATTTTACGGATATTATAGATCTTCAGCCACTGTGACATAATCGGCCTGCAAAGCTATTGAATTCGGTGAAAAAACGCAAAATAAGGACTATGATGCCGTTCAAGGTCATCAAGGATTGTATTAGTCAAAAGCTTGTATGCGACTTCCTATTAGCGATTAATACTAACTGACATCCTATCTCATACCGTTTCAGAGTTATCGCGGCTTATTGTTGAAATGTTTTTGAGCCCCCCTTTGGGGGCTTGGGGACAACGTACAATGTTCATCTTAGGACGAACAAGGCTAACAGCTCTTACAGTCCCGCCCCTACCCCTACATTTCAGATGAAAGAACTCAAAAAATTTTGGAGGAGGGGACTCAGTTTTTTTTTGGGGGGGTGGGAGGCGGTTTGTATGCTTAGTGTAACACATCTAAGCACTGGCGGCACCAGCGCAGCAAAGGAGCCAGGTCATTTAGAGGTCAGAACAGCCTTGAGCCAGGTCACCCGGATGCTCTTTTTTCCTCAAAAATGTTGACAACCTTTTTTAGTCTTCGCTCTCAAAAGACAAATGCGGCCAACACCGCTGAGATTGTTTCACTGTCAAGATAAAAAAAAAAGCGGTCAGATATGGTAATTTTCTGTTTACACTATTACCGAAGCAAAGCAAAGCAATAGGCAGGGCGGGAGCCAGGGTGGTGCATCTTCCAGCCAGGTAATTTGACCTGGTGCACCCTGGTGTAGTGCCGCCACTGTCACGGTTGAGTGACGTGGGGCTGAGGAAAGTTCCGTGACAGTAGGGGGCGTGACCGCTGTGTAGAGGTCGACAGGACAGTGGGCGGCTTGAAGCGGCAGAGGTGACGAGGAGAGAGGACAGTAAGGACGTCGGCGTCGGACGTTGAAAGAACACGGAGATTTATACAACGATTGATTTATGTTTTGTTTAATAAAAAAGTGTACACCTTATTCACGCTCTGGTTCTGACAGCCACTGCATGTAAGACGATGACTAAAAAGGTTATCACAAATCAGGCAGTAGAGAAGGAGGGGAAGTGACAAAGGTCCGTACTCACATGTCCATGCCTCTCGAGTGCATACTTACAGTGAAAATTCTGCTATAGGTAAAGGCCACGTTAAACGTGGATTTGTATAGCGCCTCGTCGTCGTGAACACACCTCTAATGCGCTCAGGTATAGCATGCATTCTCAAGGGATCTCACAGTTTTACCTGCACACTCCACGTTCGTCTGCTAACTTAATGAGCCATACCTGTCTTATCCTTCCCGGCCGAAGCTGGTCCTCATTTACTGACCCTGGAAGGATGGAAGGCTGAGTTGGCCTGGGTGGCTGGTTACACACCGAGATAAATGTCCAGCACCAGGAATTGAACCCGGACACGGTCACCCATCTAAGTACTAATCGGGTCCGACGTATCTTAATTTTGTTGATCAAGACCAACTTGCTACCGCTACACCAGACCGCCACCCACCCGCTACTACAGACCACACCTGGCTACACCTGTAATGTGAGACTGAATGAAGCACATAACTACGTCTTAGTGTCCAGTTGTACATCATCGTGAGGCGGTTTAAACTCCTGAACTCTCCTCTATCCTGCAGCCGTTGATGATGACTGACTGTGGATGTGTGGCAGTGATAACTTCTGGCCGGGTGGAACATTGCGAGAACCGCGCAGTCCACGCGACCACAACACTCGGATGCGGACGAGGGTCGTTTGTAAGGCCAAACTGTTCGGCAGCCTCTCAGGTTTACTGCAGTTTATGTTTATTGATCGAGGTTGCTCTGCTTAAAATAAACTTTATATGTAAAATTAATATTTTACTATACTGCATAGATTGGTGGCATAACGGTATGCATTTATTCTTGACTTGAACGCTGGTGCATAAATACCTGAAACATGTTTCTCTAGCCCTGTTGCCTTTGTCACAGAGCAGTATAATATGATATTGACAAAAGCTGGTAGGTAAACAGACAGGTCACATGACACACCAGCCTCACAACCGTGGTCTTGCAGCTTCGTCTGGTGCCTGGCTGGGGGCTAAAGAAATGGAGATAGCGCTGCCTGATGGGCCTCTACTGCTGGGGCGAGAATCCTTTACTTTTATTAATTAAACCGCTCTCAAGTTAATGGTGTTTTGCAGTAACTTGTGTCCGCCATTTTATTCCATTGCAAAGATAAATGCAAAAGATGATGATTATGATAATGTTGCTGATAACTTCGACAAAGATGATGATGAAGATGAAATTGATTACGAAGACTATGACGAAGATGTGGATTATAACAATGATGATGTGATGTCGATGGGACTGGAGAGTGACACTGCAGTTAATGCATCTTCACGAATTTGTCATTAACAGTTATGGTAACACAGGTCCTTCAGCAAAGCCGTGTGTAAAATAATAATAATAATCGTTCCTTTGATATGGTTAAGACATCCGCTCAACCTTACAAGCATATAATATATGTATACGTATACAATCATATACAATGAACAGTCTTTCTCGTAGGACAGCAATAACGTGGCCCACACACTGCCACGCAGGACAGCAACAACACAAGGTTTAGCACGGGCGAATAAGCTGCCAATACAACGGCGCTAAGCTACTAACGATCGAATCAGTTAAACCCCGGCAGTCACCTCGTAAGCATTCATCAGATGTCGCCACCTAAGCAAGGTAGCACACACCCAGATGTCAGCCTACTACTCAATTTATCGACCCCGAAAGGATGAAAGGCTGAGTTGGCCTAGTTGATGACCTACAGCGAACGGTTTATCCATATAAGTAGTCACTCGTCAGCTGCAGGTCAAGCACACGGCAGGAAAGTTCGCCGGGGAATAACCGACGTTCTTCCACTGTGCTACGCAACCAACCAATTGTCAACCAAATGATGTTAAAATGATCTGTAAACATTGTTGTGGTTGACAGAGGAGCTGCAGCATCTGATAGGTTCGGAGACGACTCGTCAAGGCGTGATGCTCGTCTTCAACATGTTCCAGCACCAGCGGCTAAACCGCCGGCTCGCCTACGTCATTCTCGAGGGAGTTCTCGAGACGATCTTCACCGACCATTGTTTTCCCGACACATTCCGCAAGATCCATGCACAGTCGCCGCGTGTCTGTCGTGACAGAACTGCCACCACACACGAATCAAAAGCTGTCAGAAAACGATAGTTGTTGTCTAGTGTTTAGGAACAGAAAATGCCGGACAAGGGATGGCTCAAACGTGCGAAAGCGAAAAAAATAAGTGTGGCTGATGTGCCGTGGTAGGAAATGCAACAGTATCACATTTTTTATTCCTGCATTTTCTGTTTGTGTCGGCTGTGTGCTACAGTTTCTGTGAATGTGTTGCGTCTTGTGTTGTGGCCAGTGTAAATATATATATGTATGTATGAATGTATGTATGAATGTGTGTATCTGTGGTTGTGCCGTGGTTTAATCTGATAGTCATTTGCCATCGCAGCAGCTTCACATGCCGATATCGCCTACTGGTGCTTGACAGTTCTCCTTCTGGTGAAAAGTGCAGGGCTCCCAGTTGTCCTGAAATTCCTGAAATTTTAAAATTGTCCTAAAATCAGAAATTGTCCTGAAATTTTAGTCATTTCCTAAGAATGTCCTGATATTAACCTTTGTTATGCCATAGTTACGGCATTGCCTTTATTCTGTGCTTGGTTACCGCATAACTGGACTACTGTTGTTATGTGTAACATTGCCTTAGTAACATTTTTATGACTGCAGTACTGATCTGCTTGACTGGTTAAGATTTGTGAGCACAGAAAACGTGCATCTTTTGTATCTTGAGCCTCGTGAAACCGACAAAAATGTCCTGAAATTTAGTAAAAATTTTGTCCTGAAATTTCACTTCTTGCTCCTGGGAGCCCTGGAAGTGTTAACACGTGAATTATTACTTTGCCGTTCGATACTTTTTTGCATTAGCGTTATAGTGTACTTCTTTACACACCTTCAGGTGAACATTTTATTTTTTCAAAAAATATTCCTGGTTTGTGCTAACTGATTCTGCAAGTACATTCTGTGACCGGAAGGTCTCATTCTGGGGTTGTAAGGTTGTACCGAAGTCGCAAGGTTATGCTGGAACTGTACATTGGTGGTACTAAAGAGCAATGTATCGGATTTATCAGATATTTGCCATTCACACAATAGAGCATGCTGCTAGGGATAGTATAGCATAAATGGTGATGGAGTGGGGGCGATGGTGACACCAGATGGAGTTGAGTTGTAATACCGAAATTTTATTGTCATTTGATGTTCATGGGATGCGGACAGTGCTTAACAGATATGGGGACAACAGTGGTAAAAAGGGGGTTGGGATGTGGTTAGAAGTTAATGCCCATATCAGTATAGCTGATACGTTTTTCATTTGTCTCACCAGAACTGATGCTGTTATTATGTTGAGTGTAACAGTTACTGATAATACAGTGTTAACACGGCTGATATACCAGTCTGTGCAGTAGTAGTGCATGTGCATGGCTGTAATCAGGGTAATAATTTGTGAACAGTGCACATTTGGCCTCGAACTGTGGGCAGTTTTGACCAGCTGAACAACGTTCGTTTGTATAACAAAGAACTTCATGCTGTTGTTCCTCACTGAGTGGTGCTTGTGGGATTCAAGCCTTATCTGAAAGACCAACTGGCTTCCTTCCGTGCTTTGACACTGTTGGTTTGGTCGTATGACCTGTAAAAATCGTCCTCGATATGACCTATAATGTGTTTGGTGGGACGTTAAACCTTGCTCAATCAATCCCCATTGGTGACGAGATTGTGTAATGTACGTGTATGTGTATACGTACCAACCCATTGTGGAATTGTATGTGTACATGAATACACCGGGTGGGCCAAAATTATACACTCCGTAAATAAATTGCACCGATTCAGCACACCATGTATTGCGTACTTAGTGCTTACCGCAAACACTCTACAGCATGTTATGCAGCCACCTGCCACCTGCTCACAGCTGCATGCCTCACTGCAGTGTGCTAGATAGATGAACCATCTACAATGCACAGTTTCTTTTGTTAAGAAACTGTAGATTATCGCTGACTTGTAATGCTCTGCAACAGAATCTAAACACAGTGTAATGTTTTTATTGACACTGTCGTTTAGCGACCAAATGATGAAGTATGTACTGGCAAGGAATGTTGTCATTTTATGCACAATTGTGGGCCGTCTTCAATATTTCTAGTTATTAGTATCAATAACTAGTAACTGGTGTTTCTGTGGGTGGTGTATATTTTGGCCCACTTGGTAGTTATTGGTGATGGAGTTGAGTTATAATGCCAAAATGTTGTTGTTTTTGTAATGCATATTTCTGGAGTATTTTTCAGTCAGTGTAAATAGTGAAATTTGAAGCCGCAGCTCTTGCACATTTGTGACGGAGTGTGACTGAAAAGTTAGC
>Ga0049105_1001112_pt1 | contig 11248 bp, 8 predicted proteins | sample WorMetvaBAHAMAS1_FD_61260 | JGI IMG/M metagenome (GOLD analysis project Ga0049105, IMG submission 61260) | Worm MetaG Olavius vacuus BAHAMAS.1 | ecosystem: Host-associated > Annelida > Digestive system > Unclassified | place: Germany: Marburg | collected 2013-04-09 | reverse complement strand
TGTCAATTCCAGAAATATTTCAATAAAACTTGGTGATAAAGTGTATATTTGATCGCTTAACAATCGTGTAAAATTTCGTACAAAAATTCCCATGCATTGCTGTAATATCAACAAAAGTCGGGGATTTTTTTTGGTTCACCTGGTATGTTTACCAAATTCAGTGAAATAACGCAATGTAACGGCCATTACTGTGGTGTACATAACGATTCAGTGAGATGGTGGCGGCTGATCTAGAGTAGCGCATTGACATTGACAAGCGTGTCAGTGTGTCGTGTTCGCGGGTGCTGTGCCAATAAATCAATACTTTATTGAAAACAGAAAACCGCTGATAAACGGTGTGGAATTAGTGCATAAAAGGTAAAATGTCATGATGACATCGTAAGCTATAGTTGTGTGGACGAGCTCGAGTGGAATAGTGCTTTTCTTTTTTAGGAGAAAGGAGTTGTTGCAACGGGTAGGCATTGTCCTGAGTTACAGTGGCCAATAGTCGCTGGTCAGATTGATCACAGAGAGACGCTACAGTTGGGTTGGAGTGGGCACAATATCCGTATTTGATGGCTCGGCGTACAAAAGCCTCCACTCGATATCGTTCTGCAGAGTTTTTAAATCCCCACCAGGCAGGGGCGGCGTATGCTATCATGGCAAATGCTGTTGACTGGAATATTGCGTGCCGAGCAGAAGGGGGCATCCCATGGCTGCGAAGGATGTACAGTGCGTAGAGAACTCGTGCAGTTTGCCAATACATTATTGATGTGGTGTAGTCATAGAGAAATAGTGACATCCAGAGCTGAAATCTCTTGAGCTGTTGCAAAGCCTTCGACAGTGGTTGGTGGGAGATTAGTTTTGCGATAAGACCTCGGCCTAACAAATAAAATTGCATGACGTTTGGTACGATGAGTTTGACTTTGAGGTTGTTGACGTTGGCCCATTGCTTTAATTCTGGATTTCTGCTTGGTAGGTATTGTAATTTGAAGCTGGAATAATAAGGTAAGTGTCGTCAGCGTACTAAGCTATGACGTTCCTAGAGGAGACAAGGGGATGCTGATGCTATAACAACATAGGAGGCGGGTCCGACAACAGAGCCATGGACAACGCTGGTCGAGATGTCGAGAGTCTGACCGCTGATTATTGAACAGAGTGCAATGAGAGTGACTTCGGAAGAAGTTCTCAAGCCAGTTGCAGATAAAATCTGGTAGGTTGAGACTAACATACTTATTGAAAAGGGTTGAGTGCCTAATGCTGTCTAAGGACTTGGAAAAGTGGTGTGCAAAAATACGACATAGCTGTTATTGGACAACATGGAAGTTATGGTTTGGAGAATGAAGATGAGGGCAGCTGTAGTGGAACCACAGGGTCGAAATGTAAACTGGTCAGAAAGTGCATGGGCTAAGCAGAGAGGGATAGATGTACTCTCAAACAACTATCCACTCAGGAACTCTACACAAAACAGGTGAGATGGAAATCATCCTAAATTAGCAGGAGACGGAGAGGTTATTTTTGGAATATGATGAATAACTGCCCTCTTCCATTGTAATGGAACATGCGACCAAGGAAGAGACACAGGCCTATTGAGCAGGTCTGCAGCGATGACTGCACTGAAAAACAATCTTGCTACCGCATATATTGTCAACTTTCGTACCGCCAGGATGGGCGGCCTCGACGTAGGTCTAGCAACAACTACAGTAGTTTTGATTAGTCAATCGATGCGACTATATTTACAGAGCCACTGTGTTATTGCTGATAATACAAACATAACAGCAGTGTCACAAGATAAGAAATCATATACATTATCTAACGTAATGGTGTGGCGAAAAAAACGTTTTTTATGTGATCATCCCACAACTAATGCAAACAGAAAGGCTCAACAAAAGATGTCTGCATGTTTACATACTAAACCTGAACCTGACTGGATAATGGTATGACGTGTCTCATTAAACAGTAACTTGGAAAATTATGTTTTTCTCCTGAATTTTAAAAGAAATATATTTATGCGAAATAATTGCACACAACATATTTAATGTAAATTTGGCATTTAAGCAGAGATCTTCTGTCAATCCTATTCATTTGTGGCAACACCTGATGACGTGATCCTAATGTGACATCGACAGCACATAAATATTACAGTGCTTCATAGCAAACAACAAACCACAACTGTGACTCTGGGTCGAGTTTAGCCAACAGAGAGCCCCCAACCCAAGAAAAAAATTCCACATAGCTTTTAGGTTGTTTTAATGCCCAGTGCCCTGCCACCCAACTGTCTTAGCTGTAATATGTCATTTTAAAATCAGGACTTTAAAATCATCATCGCCCTTGTAGTTTTAAAAGGTTAAATATTTTTTGTTCTTTTTATATTACTCCTTTATGTTAATGGCCCATTGGCCCCCAGCTACACACATTCTCCCAGCAGCAAGACATAAATCCAGTAAATGACAAATGCAGAGTGCACACATATTAAAACTAGTACGTCTGTCACACAAAAAAAAGACGACATATAAAACGACACAGGCTATTTAGACGGAAGATGTGATGAAGAGTAAAGATATAATCAATGGCTACAATAAAATATGAGTAACAAATACTAGAATTTGTGATAAAAATGAACATCTTTAATAAAATCAATGATGTTTTAATTGTCGACGCTTTCGAAAATGTCTTTCAAAGAAGAAGCAGTGAAGTACTTCTGCCGGATGTCCTGACGGTCCGGACAATCCAGAATTATATGCTTCACTGTCATTGGAGCGACAGGATGCACATGGTGGTTGGTCTTTTCCAGATAATGGATAAGAACGTGTCAAGCAAGAGTGTCCGACTTTCAATCTGTTAATGATTACAGCTTCACGACGTGAGATGAGGTTGTTGTGGCAGCGCGTGCCAACAGTTGCACAGATGGCCTGAAGTTTGTTGCTTGCAGATAAACAAGCAGACCATGAGCTGTTATGCTCAGCTCACAGCATCACAAATTGGGATGCAAAGTGTCCGGGGTGAAATGTCGGGGGGATTTCGGGGGGCAATTTGTCAGATAATGTCTGTCGTAGTGGAGGAGGTCACATTATGGGGTGAAAGCTACTGGGGCAGTGGTATGTCTGCAGTGCATACTGTACTGCAGATCCAGCATCTGCCACTGAAGGAACTGAATAGGTGCATAACATGCTGCATCACCATACATCACTTCACTCCACTGCCACTTGCAAAATGTAGCTGGATAGAAGTCAGTAATTAAGTACATTTACAAGGTGCTCTGAGAACAATTCGTGTGAGCAATGTTTGCAGAGCTTCAGTTACAACTTATGACTGTTTGCAACTGATATTTAACATCCAAAGAACAGTAAGAAACACACAGACACACAGAAAAACTCAGCTATCATCTGACTCAAGTTAGTTTTCACAATACATACCTGGCAGTGAAAAAGACTGTCTCTATTCTATGCGGCTTACAGCAACAGTAACACAGTCACAGTGTAAAAAGCACTCTATTAATGAACACACCTTCACAATTTGGAACGTTCACAACCCACCGGTAGAGGATAGATGATACACAGCTGTCACAGTGCAACTGCTTTGATTAATGGCAAATGAATGTCAGTCGGTAAATTATCAATCACAAACAATAAATTACAAAAAAAATAAAAATCGTCAAATACGATAAGCAGACATAAAAGCAGACTATACTGTAAATGGTCAATATACAAAACAAACAACTGCATTAGGTAATAAAGGACCAGCAACACATGCATACAAATAATGAAAATAATGCTATGAAGTGCAGAACTAACAGGCAGCAATAATTCTTTATATTGCTTTTACTGTCTACCGCGTTTTTGATGAATAATGGCAAGAAGCCTGGTCATAACACTGCAAATTACATTACCGGAGTGTTACTTATCTGGAAGCATTCAACAGCACCATGCTGACTAGATGACGGCATACAATGCATAAGTGGCTGGAAATACCTTGATTGACGACGACCAAACGTGAAAAACTAACAGAATTTTGTAACTAGAAATGACTGTACAGAGTACGTGAGACCACATGCATGAAATACAACAACAATAATAAACATTGCATCATAAAATATCACGAGCATCTATATAAACGGTGGACCAAAAAACTGGACAGTTTCCAAAAGTGTGTAACTCCTTTATACTGCGACACAGAAAAGCGTTCCATACATCAAAATATTTAGCTCTTTATCTGTAGTAAGCTGAGTGTTTTAAATTTTGCCTGATTTAAATATTCTTCGCACAATGCTTTTCTGTGTCATCACCTTCAGGGATTAAAAACTTTTTACATCTGTCTAATTTTTGTGCACACCACAGGTACATTTCAGTGGCTTGTAAGCACACTGCATTGTGGAACAAATCAGTAAAAATTATCTAATGATGATATACGTTAAAAATACTGTCAGGCACAGTGCAGAGTCCCAGTATGATTGATGCCAGCAATCGTCATTAGTTATAAACTACGACCCATTTTGACGGCTGCTCGCAATTCTTATTTTCATCTGCACAGAAACAGTTGAATGTGGTCTTCGGGTCAAAGCCGAGTATCTCTCTCTCCTCGTGTATTCGGAATGACAATGTAGACAAAGCTGTACCAATGAAATGTCTGCAGCATGTACACAAAATTTACATAGAGATCCAGTTTTAATGACGACAAAGATTAACATCAGTTTTAAGCTTTTTAGCATACTAACCAACGCAACTGTACCAATACTGGACTAACAATTACACGTGATCAGTCCTGAATGAGTCAAGCCACAGCATTCTGCACCGACTGTAGTTACTTTCCATGCTGCAAAGCATCACCGCTCGTTGGCCAATAGCACATTAAATTAGTTAGTAATAGTGTAAATGTATGTGAACAACTTTCCCAGAGTCATTACATGCAGCTGAAATAGCTGAAAGCCGAACCGCGAACTCTCCAACACGAGTTCAGTATCAAGACCTCGACACGAACACATGACATTAGGCTGATAACTCAAGTTTCTGTTTATTGACTCACTGCAAAGGCCCACCATGTACCTCCTAAAAGCTTCCTAAAGAAATATTTAGTGACAGTTGAAGCTTGATTATCAATTAATGAAAGCATGATTGATTGAGCAAGGTTTAACGTCCCACCAAACACATTATAGGTCATATCAGGGACCAGTTTTTATGGGTCAAATGACCCAACCAACGGTGTCATAACACTGAAGGAAGATAGGTCCTAAGGATTAGGCTTCAATCTCATCAATCCCATCAGGTCCACCACACCATGCTCACAATAATACAACTAGGCAGTATGAAAAAATAACACACAAAATCCACACACTACACGCAGTGAAATGGGCTCAGTGTGACAAAATCCAATCCAGAAAACTGTAAGAACTGCTCATCTAAGTGTGCATATGACTGTGCATAGCTTCAGTACACAATACAACACAGAACAGTTCTGATAATCTCCCCTCTTACCTCCACACAAACATCATAGCTCCAAAGTTGTCTATTGAAGGAGAAGGGGGGCAATAAAAGCATTATAATGTAGGTTCAGTATCATAATGTAACTTGAAAAATAAGCACTGCTCTCTTACCGAGCATGAGCACATATCCACTGATCGATAATAGCTACGCCGCCATCTTTGTATTTCTTGACGACATCCAATGTCGGCTCGAACTGGTGCACAGAAAACTCTGCCAGGCTTTCCCTTAGCTGCTTAACCTCTGTTTCAAGCAACATTTTAAAACATACATTGTAAATATGCACAAAATATTCAAAAAGTAGTATTTCATGGTGTCACACTCAAATTGCTCTAAAATTAATAATACACTGCAGACATATTTTCAACTCCGTTGACATAAAAACATCTGAAATCAACTACATTAATTTCCGATTCAATTTTTGCAAAAATCTGCAAATGAACCACACTTTTACTCTGATTTTGTACTTCCCATTAAAACTAGCCAGATGCTTGCTAACAAACCTCTAATTTGTTCAGAAGATTAGTCTGGTACAAATTCAATGAAATCGAGGAAAGCATAAAACAGTGAAGAAAACCTTCAGCTGGAGCATCGGTTGCAACAAACACTGACGTCAGGTTATACTGAGCAAGTGCAGACCGGATCTGCCCAGCGGCCGACTTCAGGCTCGGAACTTTGTCAGAATGACTGTAGAGAAAATCTCGACGACGAAGATGCACAGCAACATATGGCCCTCCAATGGCATCTCCATGCTGCCGCTACAGCATACAAACAAGCATTCTTGACTTCCCTTTGACCAGCTCATTTATCATGCATATCACAGCTTAGTCCAAGAACCAAAGATCTCACTAGTATATCTGTAATACTTCAGTAAATCAAAACAGTGGAAAACAACGATAACTACAGATATGCAAATTACATTAACTATTGCAACACCTCTGCTGATGAATTTTGGGTTACATTAGTTTGCATGTTCTGCTTAAAGAAATTATGTAAAAGTAACAGATAAAAGACATCAAAGCACTTACTGGCTTTTTGGCTTTGTTAACAAGCTACATAAATACTTTTGTGTACATACGTATGCATGTATGTACACACGTATGTAAAGACAGCTATTACTGGTTTCATGCAGTCACTGCAGTATTCAAAGCTGACCTCCATTTTGCGCCAATCTTCAAAGAGAAGAGTTCTATCCCTCGTATCATCGGAATCTAAATGCAAATGTCGAAAATTGTCACCAATGTCACGAAGATGCTTTGCAAATCGCATGCTTCGGCGAGCCTGGATTAAACAAATGCAGAAATCTTGCTTCAGTGCATACATAAACTGCACGAAAAAAACAACACACACTCTATACAGAATAATGCACATCATGCAAGTCGGTGACAATAAAATAAAACTAAATATTTATGCAATGACAACACAAGCAAGATACAACACAAAACAGATAGGCAGTGTAAACAGACTGGAAATGGAGATATGTTACTGTAGCAAACTCTTCTGATCTTGCATACATACTAGGCAACACATAATCTGTGTCAAAAGTGCTGTTAGACACTGAGTCTACTGTCTAAACTAAAAAGCACAGTGACATTTTGGCGATGTGCTGCAAAGTAATATCATCTTTTGTGATATTTGCTGTTTTAGGTCTGCAAGTTTGCGGATGTCATCCTTAAAAGGCGTTTTAAACTGTTAAGTTTTTTTACAATAATACAAGAACAAACTGAAACAGAAAACCAATAAACATAGCAAATCTGGAAAAATGCAGAACCAATAAAGTCAGTAATATATTATATGAATCACAAACCCTGTTAAACAGAGCAACAATCAGCTATTTACTGCACATGCAGAGATATAGAGATATCACTGACACATGCTCTGGATTTATCTACCTTCGCCATTATCATTCACAGCATTACAGAACCATTCTGTGAAGTTAATTTAACAAGAATGCTGACAAAATAGACTCTTGAAACTGACAGTCCAAAATTCTGGGCTCCACTCGGAATAGCTGCCGTGAATCAACTGTTCAGCTCGGACTAGAAAAACAGATCTGCAACATGACACAGTCACAGACTTTAACAGGTGAAATTATTAATAGAAATTAATAAAAGGAAACAAAGTAAACCACAGAATTAGTCAGAAGTACCATCACTGCTTTCATACTGAGATCATAACAATTAACACATTTTAACACTTTCCAATGCAGTGTGAATGACAGTTCCCATCCTTATATGCACAGTGACAAGAGTTTGTTAATTTCTGCCAACACACACTTCTTTAATTTTGTCACACATTTGTGCTATATAATGGATAACAAAGTGCTAATGCACAGGCCCTTAACGGGTGCCCATTCACCCAGATCCCTGTTTACTGTATACAGAGCAGCCCACCCATCAACGGCCACTTTGCCAATCATAGCATCGCTCTATATAATGGTCCTTTGATCCAGGAAGTTAAAGCTGACTAAAGGATTAAAATATGTAATGGTCGTATAACACGCAAGCTGTAGCATATCATATTCCGTTTATATCAACATCAAAATTTCAGGTAGAAGGGGTCGCCCCCCAACAAACATTCTTCTCCTCAGAATACTAGGATAAATTTTCTTTCATATGGTATAAAAATGTGGGCAGAACTTTCTTCTGTTTCGTCACAATCCACGCATTTGACAGACGGACGGACAGCTTTCTCGTGGCTAGACCACAATGCATGAAATGCAATGCATGCAGCTTGGTAAAAACTGAAATATATCATACACATAAAAATAAAAAATGCAATACCTTGCTGTTGTTACCTCCGTAAGTAAGTGCTTAAGATATGTTGACTGTGCTTGAACTGATATGCACTTAAAACTCTTGCCAGAAACATCTTCGTAGTCCCAAAACCACCAATGCCAAGAATTATCAACATCCTATTGAAAAATTGGCAAAACACAGTCAACTGTAGTCGAACTCCTAACAAACAAATAAACCTGAACCTGAACCTGAATATATTTATCTGAATTTTACTGATATTGTGGTTGTGGCTGACCTAGTAATATTAATGACTATCTTAAGTAAAGAAAACTCACAAATCTGCACAACAGTTGTAGCAATATGGTAATATACAACCAATACCGTATTCAGCAATAAAAACTCTACAGAATAATTAACTCATGAATACATTAAATATACACAAAATTTCAAGATAATCTACCTGTACAAAACCAGTCTTTTCAATGCATTTCCTCTCATCCATTTTCTCTTCCCACTTGCCGTCCGTCCAGCCTTCTTTGTAATTTTGCAAATAGTATATCTCATCAATTTCACGGTTGCTAACTAAACATATGAAACACAGAGGCAACTGAATAGCAACACTCAAATTCTTATACTCCATGTCATGCATGATCACTAAAATAACAGTATTTAAACTGACACCGAATAACGACTGTCATTAAATTTATATCTGTTAAAATCCTGAAATCTTTAACTAAAAATGTAAGCCTATATAACTATAACAGAAAATGCTCAAAAAGCTAACATACCTGGAAAATCTCTGATAAATCTCAGATGATGAGATGATGTACTGCTTTTAATTAACTGCTCAATCAGTAAATATCATTTATTTGCTATTCCATTATTAGGAGAAGATTTTTCAACAGCCAGTCTTACAACTCTTTTCATTACTGAACATCCCCTTAAACTATACTGAAATCACTCAAAACAATGCACTACCAATGCCAACAAAATATTCCTTAACCATCTTGAAAATCTCTATTGAATCACAATACTAGCTATAAAAACTGTATTGCTGTCTGAGAAACCTGAGCTACTAGAAAAGTACAAATCAGTTAAAAAGTTTCTGACAACACGAGATCAGAAACAGATACCATTAAGAAAATCAACAAACTCCATCACAGGCACGTGACGAGACAGACTGTCGATATCAAAAAACGTCTCCCATGGAATCTGCTGCTGTGGAACATTGGAGCGCCAGTGATACAGCCTACTCCACGGAGGAAGAACAAGCGTCCACCAGCTACTCGCATCATCATTCAACACTTTCACCAGGTTTGCTATCCGCATATACACATCACGCCGCAAGTTGAATCCCTCACCCGGATTGACTTCATACAGCAGATATCTATCAACAAACAACATAATTACAAAAAGATATATTTACAGTATATGTTGCAACTAAGCATCATGACAGTTACTGCTGATATTTTGTGACAAACTGACTGGCTGGCTGTGTTTAGCATACCTTGCAGATTTCAAATGACATGATCATACTACATACATATCGACAATATGCTAAGTACAACAAGTCAATGAGACAATCGATATACACACATTCAAATAAATAGAAGTACTTCTGCATTTTGCATTTTTACAACACATCCATGCTCACAAATAAAAACAACAAACTTTAGCACACTCCTTAAGCGGCCCACACAACTGCAATGAAAGTGAAATAAAACAGTTTTATGTAGAGTGTCTGCACAACTGCAATAAAATAAACTCCTCTTTTATTTTATTGCAGCTTGGTGGATGAGATCAAAGGCTGCAGTTAATTGCCGACTTGTATCTTCAAGGAAAAAACAAGTTCTGAGCACAGTTTAAGCTAGTTTGGAGAGTAGACTAGGTAAATTAATTCAGCCTGATGTCTGCACCACCGCCTTGTCTAAAACATGCTGGGACGACGCCGGGACGGTACAACCAGCAGAGACGCCGGGACAGCCACTCGTGAAAGAAGCCGGGACAGCAGCGACTGTACTAAGTCAGACCGTCGCCCAGTATGCAATTATCACGTAACAGTAACACTAACGACACGTTTTATTATCCTTCGTAGAGACCGAATTTGCGCGTCTTTGGATAGTCCAAGCACGTGGTGCTGGACAAATGGCTGTCTGTTGTCCCGGCTTCAACAACGTGGCAACGTTCCGGCTTGGCTGTAATGTGATAATTGCTCATTGGACAACGGTCTAACTTAGTAGTGTCGCTGCTGTCCCGGCGTCTTTAACGAGCGGCTGTCCCGGCGTCTCTGCCGGTTATACTGTCCCGGCATGTTTTAGACGAGGCCTTCACCACAGTTCATACTCTGCGCGTATGGGCAGTAGAAGACAACAACAACAACCATGGCATCGGGAACCGTAATAGTATAATGTAGCTATTCTGAGTGTTGTATAGTCGACTATTTTAGTGTTATATCTCGGATATAGAGGCCCTTGAGGCCTGCTTCCGTCTTCTCCATGTGATGTGATGATGATGATGCTTCAGGATCGTGAATTTAAACCTTGCTCTTCCTTGCCGTCCAAAAGCAAACGCAGGCTGTGATCCACCTAAGTATGCAATATTATCATCCCGTCCTCCAACAGACACGATAAAACATTCGATTATAAATATCGAATATATCATGTAATGAACAATTGTAAACACAATAGTAAACAAACGACGACTTCCGGTTGCCATTTTTTATCACGCCGCAAGGAGGCATACGCAATGATTTCGGTATACCTAGCACGCCGCAAGTTTCGCTAGAGTCATTGGATAAACATATCTTCATAATTCATTCTTGTTGCATTATCGAGCGTTTAAATAATTGTTAGAAAACAATACCCAGGAAGCAGGACTAGCTAAAGTTTCATTTAGTTTTGGTTTGCCCTTTGCTGATGTCGTCGTCCTCGTCCATCCGTCTGTCGTCTATCTGTCGTCTGTGCTGTAAAAGTGTAACGTTCGAGTGCCCTACTCAGCCGGTTGAAATTTTCGGCAATGTTTCTACGCCATTTGGTACCTTGGCCATCCGTTGAC
>Ga0049105_1001111_pt1 | contig 11248 bp, 6 predicted proteins | sample WorMetvaBAHAMAS1_FD_61260 | JGI IMG/M metagenome (GOLD analysis project Ga0049105, IMG submission 61260) | Worm MetaG Olavius vacuus BAHAMAS.1 | ecosystem: Host-associated > Annelida > Digestive system > Unclassified | place: Germany: Marburg | collected 2013-04-09 | reverse complement strand
ATGCAAATATCTACGATATTTTTGTACATGAGATATAGATGCCTGGACTGAATAAAGACACCAGCAGACCAGCACATACTACAGAAAAATCACTAACACTGCACAGGTCACAAATTTCTGTTGGCAGAGTAACAATTAAGTCATACATAAAGCGTATGTGCTACCGGTAATTTACCGGTAATTTTCCGGTAATTTACCGGTAAATTACCGGTAAGTTACTGGCAGGCAATGTTACCGGTAAATTTAGAACCCTACTACCAACATGTATTTCACTGCTGAATTTGACTATGCGGTTTCCATACTATACCGATAGGATGTCAGTTACTATTAATCACTAATATGAAGTCGCATACGGGCTTTCGCTTTGTACCGATCCTGATGACCTTGAATGATTTAATAGCCATTATTTTGCGTTTTTCACCGAATTCGATAGCTTTGCTGGCCGATTATATCACAGTGGTTGAAGATAGACCTATAATGTCCATAAAATATTGTCTCCCAGTTCCAGTCTTCCACTTTCGGCCAAAACTAATGTACCCTGCAGCGCGGTGTCTCTGCGATAGCTGAGCCTCTTGTTATGTTATATGACCTATAGGGTTTTTGGTGGGATGTTAATCCTTACTCAACTTACTTGTGTCATAATAGTTTCATCGATACCGAATTCTACAGCTCCATGTGCCTGATATCAGGATACTTTGACCTGTTATCTTAGTGCTAAATTAGTGTCATGATGTATTTTATTGCTAGAAGAGTCATCACATGGTTGTTGATGTGGCATTGTTTCCAGGAAGTTACTCTGCCCAAACATGTCTGATGCAGACAATGTTTCTTCTAGTAAGAAGACCAAAGACCGCATCCAACAGCTGAGTGAATTACGCCGTGGCCTGGTACATCATACAGATGCCCAGTATGGCACTCCCAATGATCCAATGTTTGTTATGCATATAATTGTCGATGGAATGGTGAGTACTGTATGTAGAATTGATTTACAGTTTTGAAGTTAGTGTATGGCAAAAATTATTAGCCGTCTTTGTTTATGTTTACTGACATTAGTTAAGTAGTTTTTGTGTCATTGATAGAATCACATTATGTTGTATGTTCATATTTTATGAACATTAAGTCTGTTTATGCTTCATTCCCATACGTACATTAGTACTGCATTATGTTCGTTAGATTGAAGTAGCTGTAAACCATCGTTGCTGATTTGTTTATTTATAAACATTAGTGTGCTATACTGCAGACATTTTTACTTGACCTGATCTGAATTTTCAGTTATTAATAGGCCACCTATGTGAAAGGAGTACTTAGTCATCTTTGCATTTTGAACTATCACATTCGAACATCGAACATTACGTAGCTTGTTTGTGGTTGTTCTCGCCATGTGGTGATCCTAGCAGTTTTTACTCAAGCCACCTTAGGAAACTTAATGTAATGTAATTTAAATATATCAGATAGGTTGGTAAATACAGTAATCATAGTTGAATACATTCAGTACGTATGAACTGTCAAGTAAAGTAATCAGGGTTTTTTTTGTGGGTTTGTAAATCCCAGTTAAAATGTACCGGGTAGTTGCAAGTCGAATTCTATTGGTAGTGTATGTGACAAATAATGTAGTCACTTTCAACAGTCATTTCAGCAGTGCTGTAATGGAAATAATATTCTGCGTTAATTGAAATTGGTCAGTAATGTATAAGGTTGCCAGATGTTTCTTTCACTTAACAGTTAAGAGGTCAGGCAGAATTTGCTATTTATCCAACAGTTACAGTATATTTGTGTTTCATTCCATGACTATATTGTGTGCAGTAAAAGTTATGAGTCTGAATTTTTGGTAGTAGGTTGAATGCTAAACAATGGTTTTATAACTGTGTTTTACATTTCTTGAAAGACATGCACTGATTTTGCAACTTTGGCTTCTGAATGAGTTTGCTGTGCCATCGTAATATCTAGTTTTAGACAGTAACTAGGAACCGAGTGGTGTGTGATGGTACGCAGGTATTCCAAGGTGTCGGACCGTCAAAGAAACGTGCAAAGGTGATGGCATCCGAACGTGCCCTAGCACATCTTGGTGTGATTGATGCAAGTCTGGTTGAAATGCCAGAGTTAGAAACTCCACATGTTGATGACCATACAGCCGATGTATTCACCGGCTTACTGCATTACAGCTTCAAAATGCCGAGTGAGTCTGCTGCTGACGCCAGTTTAAAACTGCCTTTTTATCGGCCAGAAAATATGGAAGCATACGAGGAATGCGACACGTACAGCATGCAGGAAGCTTTTGAAAATTACATTGGTCGCAATGCTGTGTCAATTATGTCGGAAATCCGCCCCGATGCACAGTACGAGATTCTGTTTGCGTCATGTAATACAAATCCTACACGCTTTGTGACCGGCGTCAGACTTCGAGGCCAGACATACTGTGGAGATGCAAAAAACAAGAAAGTGTCGAAGGGCCGTGCTGCAGCCATGGCTCTGACGGACATATATGGCATTGAATTTGGTACAGCAGAAGGTCAGTACTGTATTTATGTTTATTGTAGTCATTGTTATTGTACTGATCTTGTTGTTGTAATTGTTTATCATCTTCATTGTCATCATCTGCACCAGCACCACTACCCCCACTACCAGATAAGCATATTATTTTAGACTTTTTCCTTAAATGACCTGCATTTTTGCCATACTGTCACTCTATCCGTCCGTACACTGTTCTTTCCAATGTATACCGCGTCTGTCTGTCTCCGTCGCGATCTGCAGTCTCCAACGGTCAAACGTCAAATGCCACCATTTTCCGCGTCTCGAGCGCTTTTATACTGCGCGCTACGGCCTGGACACAGTGGCCAGCCAATAGCAGCACCGCATTATGACGCAGTTCTATAAATAGCAAATGACGTTATTCCTAGTGTTGCTATTATTAGTTCTACAGCTCATGGCCATTGGTGATGGGCGGGTATGGAAACAGCATTGCCGTCACATACAGCGTAGGAAAGCACAGAATGTCTCTCCGTCCACACATCCGTATGTCTGTCACACTCGCGAGTAATGCCATAACGGTTCAAAATATCAAAATATTTTCACACCATGTGTAAAAAATGGACCTTACCAGAGCCAGGTGTAAGTCTATTATAAAGTATTATCTCAGAAACTACTCAAAATGGTAAGCTAAAATTTCGGATGGATGTTTGAGTAACATTTCCTGCAGATTTCATCGCATTCTAAGGTGGTTGAACTGGAGCCATTTGTTGAATTTGCCTCAGAAGTAGTTAAAACAATAGATTCTCACTTGATGACCGAGGAAACATATAGAGGAGTTGGTAGTAGCAGAGAGGCATCTGGCCAAAGCTGTAGTTGTAGTTGCTCCAAAGCTCAGAGAAGTGAGTGAGTGAGCAGTTTCTTAATGGCACATCAGCACATGTCAGGCTATTTAGTGCCTTACCATGGTCTGGTAGATTTGGACAAAGAGGTGAGTAGTGATCGTACGGTCCGGCCACCGCTGTTCCGGGACCGAATTAGTTACTCCATGAATATGTTCCGGCCGGAAGCGAACCGAACCGAATCACACACAGAATATTCGCATTTGTTGTTATGCTCTACAGTAACTTGAAATTGAAACTAACGAATAAAATACACATACGTTGACTTTGGTAATGCAAACTATGTCTTCTAAATGTTAACTTTTGTACGACCGAATAGACAGCCTATGTCCTAAAGTACTTACTTGTTTGTATATTACTTACTCGTTTGCCATTACACCTTAGGTTGCGTTAGCATACGTTAAGGTACACGGAAGTTATGCAAGTGTTTATACATCTTGCAAAGTAAACAGCATTGATCGATTGAATCTGTAACCGTATAACTATAGTATATGCTAAATGTCTAGCGAAAATGCTTCGCACGGTCCGGCTCCGGAACAACAAATGTTCCGAGACTGGACCGAAGTGACGTTGTTCCAGCCCGGAACAGTACCAGTACCTGTTCTGGTACTGTCTACAAAGGTGAGGATATAATCAAGGCTATTTCAAGGCTATTTAGCTGCATAAAAATGAATAACAAGTATACAGTTGAAAGTAAAAGAGTAGGTAATGATAGTAAAAGCATGAATACGGAAGATAAAAGTGTGAGGTTATAATCTAGGGTGTTTAGCTACAATAAAATATGGATGAGAAATGCCAGAGTGCAGAGAAAGTAATTCCTTACAGGTCGGCCTGACTGAGCTCTTAAATGAGGCAATTTGTGACCTTAAAAGCATTTTATAGCTGACTACTGACTAGTGACTATAAGGCTGTTGTTAGTGGAACAGAATATTGCCATCTGCTTCTGTTTCATACTGAACTAACTCACTGTCCTGTTTATAGCTCGACTGGCTAAGTTTATAGTAGATAACCTGTCAAAAGCTGTCTGTTTGTGTGTGTTAACCCGGGTGGCAGAATTATAACCACTGCACGTAGGGACTAGTAATCCTGTGTGGGGATTATGACAACCACCCCAGACAATTTCCCCAGACATTCCCTGTGAAAATTCTCCACTGCCCAGAAAATTCCTCTCGAACAACCCCTCCAGACATCTCCCCTGGAAATTGCCCCTTCAGAGAATTCCCCACAGACATTCCCCCGTAAAAAATTAAGTCCTGGAAAAATTCTCACCGGAACAAACACCAGACATCTCTCTAGAACAGTTTCCCCTAACGATTCCCTAGAATGCCAGCTGAGCTTCACGGCATATGTGCTGTTTGTTGTCATACATCATTGTGTTGATTGCGTAGATGGAATGCCGGTGTACGAGGGTGCAAAGAAGGTTTGGGAGAACTACAAAGCACATTTGGAGAAGGAAGTGGATATGGAGACCGCGCCAATCGATGTTGTCAACCCCGTCGAGCGTCTGAATGAATTGTTTCCAGAAGCGGAATTCGGATTTCCGGATTCGAACTCCAAGTCCGGTGGATTTTTCCGTGCACAGTTCACCATTGATGGTAATACTTACGAAGGTGTCGGATTGAGCAAGAAAGACGCCAAGGCGAATGCTGCTGCGAATACTATGGATGCGCTAGAAAAAAATGGTCAGTTGGCTCAGCGACAAGCAGATATGGAGGCAAAACGTAAGGAGCGTCAAGGGAAAACAAATGTCAGTGATAAAGGTAAGCAGGAGAAGACAGATAGTACCGGGCTGTCACGAATTCCTACCGTGAAGTTGCACGAGATTTTTCCAAATGTTGAGTATCATACTCTTGGAGAGACCCCACTGCGTAATACTCCTATTCGGGCATTCATTACTGCCGCTGTAATAGATGAGCAGAGTTTTATTGGAGTTGGTAAGAGCAAGAAGTCAGCAAAGACTGCTGCTGCAGAGAAAGCTCTGCAGGCACTGGGATATTGGACAGAGGAAGATGAATGGGCGAAAGTGAATCGAGCCGGTGTACCACCTCCACCTCTGACACCTCTGATGGGAGGCATGCCTGCAGATGCTAGAATGCATTCACTGTTTGGTCGAGGTGGTCCAAGCCAGTATGGCAGGTTTGCCAGAGGTCGTGGCAGGTGGAGTTTTGGTTCTGGATTACGTGGGTATCCGCAGAGAGGAAGGGGTAGAGGTTTTGCAGCTGGATACGATGGCGAGGATTGGTATGGCCATGCGATGGGCGATATGTTTGGTGGCGAGTCTGATGATATGATGATCGGCGAACTGAGTCACCTTGTTGGACGGATTCTTGAGGCAAATCCGAATATGGGTGTGTCGGAGGTGTGGAATTTGCTGCAGCAGAATCCGGATTATCAGTTCTGGCGCAGTGGCGCAGTTGAGTCCAAGATGCAGTCAATGTCGTTCCACGAAGACTATGGTGATCCTTTTAGTGCGGAATATTGTGGAGCGTTTGCACATCGGCCTGGCTATTATCCAAGAATGACAGCTAGGATGGGTAGAAGCCGAGGTGTGAACGTTCGAAGCTGGTCTCGTGATACTGCGCCTCGAGGTCGAAAGAGTATGTTTCCGAATTTTGATACATTTTGGTAGCGCAAGATGATGATTCCCAATCTACATTCTGTGGTGCACCAGGCTCAAGGCCGCGACACACAGCTGACATTGTCTGTACTTCTATTGCCGCCATTTTGTCAGTCTGTATGTCCGGGGTACCGACAAGCACAATGTTTTGCGAAAAAGCATTTGTTTGTCACCCAACAATATTATGTTGTGTGTGCACCGTGTAAGGGCAACTGACAGTGTCAGCTATCAGGCCATGCTTATTTTTGCAATTTCACTTATTTTTTTCTAGTAAAATGTTAGTAAATGACATCGGCTGCTTTGCTGTTTACTCTGAAATCTTCATTATCTCATTTGGCTATAGTACAACCACTCATACGAAGTACATTTCAAAATTGGCATCTTGTGAAGTCTGCTGCTGCTGAGAAAGTTCGGCAGGAACTTGAATACAGCTAGTGCTGGACAGATGTGCAGTTATGCACACTTTTATAACAACAGCAGTTTGTTTCATAAACTTGGGCGTTTTGTTTCATTGTTGCAGAAGGCACGACGGTGTAATAATGAAAAAAATAATAATGACAGATAATCTTTTATTTGTTCACTTTTGCTGCTGTTTGCTGTCAGTTCTCTCTGTCAGCTGACAAAATGACAGCTTACACTGTTGGCCCATGTGTCACAGCCTCCAGTACTACTGGTACAGAACGTGTGATGGGCGCATATTTCTGTAGCTCTGCTAGTTTTTGACAGCAGGTGTGTCAGTTTGTTATAATGACTGTATGGCACGCATGCTGAGTGTGTAATTTAACCATAATTGTATACTAAAAGTTTGTTAACACAATATGTAACCACTTGTGGGAATTTTACCAAATTTACAACTTGGGTGCAGTTGCGGACAAAGATGAACGGATTAGATTTTGAGGTCAGAAGATCAAAATCAAGGTCACAGCGAGACCACATATGGTCAAATAAATACTGACTTGATGAGGCAATTCTCGCCTATCTCCGAAATGCATGGACATATTTTAATAAAACTTATCACTGTAAAACCCTTAATTTTGACCACCCTTAATTTTGGCGTTCGAGTCAATTTAATTATTTTGGACCATGTAATTTTGGCGTTTTTGCTTTCTACTACACTGAAACGCTACTGTATTCAAATTTTCGCGAACTTGTCAGGCTCGCGAAATTCGCGAAATAAAGGGCACACAAAAAAACTGGTTTTACAGTAATTACTCTACTAGATCCGCATGACACTGATGATTACATTGTCAAGCTCATAAGTTCAAAGATCAAAGTCAGACATTTGCAGAAGAGTCACTTTTCAGGTGGAGGTGTACTTGATGATTCACCATCGAAAACCATCTAGCTTTTTTTAGAGATGGTCTTTGCAAGAACCCAATCATCTGATGACACATTAGCATTAACAGAAAATCCAGAAGTGCAGTTTTGCTTCCATTTGCATTTCCATCTGAAGCCTCTGAATACATGTTTGTGTCGACTGGTCTGATATGTGTGGTGATGTGTAAATAAAAAAATGCTGGATATACGGTACTGGACAGCAGTTTGATTTTAATAATAAAAGGCAACAAGTTTGCTTTGATTGTATACCACTATGTCTCAGAAAAAATGTGGTGTTGAAATTTGTGCAGTTAACTTCATCAACTGTTAACCGATTTTGAAAATTCTTTCACTCTTGGAAACAGCAATAAATTATCTATAAAATAAATATAATATTTCTCACTATTTCCTAAAAACTTTGTTGCACTACCATGTGAAACATAAAAGTTTAAAAATGTTGCAATTGCTCTACCATTCCATGATGACAAAGCTGTCAACTACATTTTTTAAATTCTTTAAAAACTTAAAAGAAACATATTACTTTACTTACTTATTTACTGCCTTGTCCTGTCCAACAGCATGTGTACAAATCACGAGTTCACGATGTTTTGCAACATTGTGAACTAATGATTTGTACACATCACGAGTTCACGATGTTGAGAAACTATTGGACATTTGGCACGGCCTTCAACAGAGCGCAATTGAAGGAGAGTGCTTCGCGCCTGCATACGGGCCAAAGGAGGTCATTTTGAGCTCTTCACAATATGCTTCTTGAGTGAGCGGTCACTGAAACGGTGAAACAATGTTCCAAATTCGTAGAATGTTTTTCAAACCGGTTAACAGTTCACAGTCATCATAAAAGTTCGGCACAGCTTTGTCATCAAGAATTGGTAGAGCAATTGCAACATTTTTAAACTTTTATGTTTCACACCGTAGTGCAACAAAATTATGAAGAAATGGCAAGAATATTATATTTATTTTATAGATAATTTATTGCTGTTTCTAACAGTGAAAGAATATTCAAAATTGGTTAACAGTTAATGAAGTTATCGCAAAAAATTTTACACCATTTTTTTCTGAGACACAGTGTACATGTAACAGTAACAATATTACGACAAGACAGTAGCAAAACAGTTCTGGTCTCAATGGTGCAACAACTTGTCAGTAACTGCCATGTTAGAAACAAAGAAGCAGCGCAATAGGCATGTTCATAACTAAGCAACTAATCAAACTAGTCAAATATATTTACATGTAGAATGCAAAATCCTTATTTTTTGGGCCTCGACTCTGGGGTAGAAGATTTAGGGCGCCTGACTCTGACTGCACCCCTAAAAACTCCCAGACTCGTGACCGATTGTGTACTTAAGGATGACTTCAGAGAAATTCTACATTCTTTGAATAAAAGGTGTACAAGCTTAGTAATACTACGCTCATATGTATAGTCAAGGAGTAGTACGTGCAACTATTCTACTCTACTCTATTCTGGGCCAAAACCCGGACTTAAGAGACTTCACACCCCTGATAAATGCATGTCCATGTGAAAATTGATGCCGATTTCAGTAAAATTAATGTTATCATTTTTCTGTTCTGATTTATGAGAACCAACTGGGGGGGAAAAGGCCACCCAAAACCAAAAAGTCTGCAGTACTAACTGTTGAAAATCTACAGACTTGAAATGTTCCAAAGATATTCAAGTTTGGCAGTGTTTGAATTAAAAACTTTGTATCATCTCTAATTACAAGTGCATACAAAAATACCATATAAAAACAACAAGCGGCAAAAACAAAATTATAAAAATACATCATAAATCAGATGGAAGAACGGTACTAGCATTTCATTAGCTGGGAAGTAATTACCGACTAAATGTCAGGTAATACTTTCGCACAATTACAAAACACAATATGACATCACTAATATAAAGCAGCAGACAGCAGTAACATATGTATACATACACTACTACCAATTGATGCATCACTACGCAGCAACATTATGGACAAAAAAGTGAAGCTGACGTAACCTGCAAAAACTGCGTGCACTGTATAGCGTCAAACATGTGTATGTACACTACGTTTTACAAAGAACTGTAAAAATTGTTCAAGCGAGGTAAGTTATTGCAAAAACAGTGCAGTTTTTCACCGAACAGTGTCAGAAAAATTACTGCACAAAATTAGTGCCAAATTATACGATGGAAATGTAAACCACACCATCAAAGAAACTATACAACAAAAAAACTAATGAAACTGATGTCTGGTAACATCATTCCATATCAAATATCGATCGTATCCACTCTAAATGCATTTCTGAAACACAACTGCCTTTCCCACCAGCTGTTATTAATCAGTGAGGTTCATGCATCTGTGATACAAAGACTGGAATAACAATAGCTCAGCTGTTGTTGAGATAGCCTGCATAATGTTTCACAACTCGAACAGTGGAAATGACAGTGATGGGCCGGTTTTCAGAAAAAAATTAGGACAGTAAAACATGTCCACAGCCATTAGTTTAATGTAATTGGTACCAATCAAAAGCAAGTATGCAACTTCCTATTTGCAATTAACAAACTTGCATCCTGTCTCAGTTAGTAAGATAATGCAGAGTACTGGTTAAATGTCTGCTGTCAAGTGGGGACATCTCTCTAATACACTCATTCCAGGTGAATCCTGAAATTCAGGATTGTGAAATTTGACCTCAAACTATAAACATCATTCTATGGTATGGTGCTAGGCATATTTCGATATCTTGAAACGTTCAGACATGACTCACAGGTGTGACAAATGGATGGACAGACATTCAAGTAGCAACTACACTGCGCGACCAAAAATGTTAACATTACAATTACTGTCAAACCTGTTAGTTTTAAAACGTACACAAGGCAACATACCACGACAACAAATACAGTAAGTAGCAACACTCAAATAATATAAAAATATACTTTTGATTAAGGCACATAATTCTCTGAAAGACATTAGACATTACGATCGATACTTAGATGCTGTTTACACCTGTACATATTATGCAATGTGTAGCATATCGCATGTGGTTACGTAGTGTGATTTCAATTAGTAAACATGTTTGTGTTCGTAAAACAGTCCGACTTTAGCTGTTTACAGTTACAGCTAATTAAATGGCTGTTATTTTGCGTCATTTCACCTAAAATGGAAACAAACCAAACACGTTTGTGTTTCTGTTTGACAAATAACTCAACCTGCTCTCAAATGCTCTGGGAGCAGGTTGAGCATTTGTTTACCCCTACATTTGTAAACACTGCGATTGCGTCAATCCCATCAGGTCCACCCACCATGCTCACAATAATACATCAACTATGCAGTATGAAACAAAAACACACAAAATACACAAACACAAATGAATCTATGCACGGTGAAATGCACCCAGTAAGACCAAACCCACTCCAAAGAACTGTAAGAACTACTCATCCAAGTGTGCTTATGACTGTTCGCACCTGCAGTACACAATACAACACAGAACAGTTCTGATAATCTCCCCTCTTGCCGCCAGACAAACATCATTGCTCAGATGTCTATCGGACGAGAGGGGGCAATAATAACAAATCTTGGCATTATTTTGTTGCCAAACTATAAGTCATTACTTAACATGTGTATCCATTTTCTGGGCTTACCTGGTTTAGCAAGTGGGCTGTCAAGGATATGCAAGTAAACCTGTGACGACTGCTGAAGACTCTCAGATATTAGGGACCCGATTTACAAGAAAATCCTAGGACAAACTTAGGATGAATGTCTGACTTAGGAAAATCTTAAGATAAGCATGTCATTTTCAAAGAATCCATAAAACACTTAAGCCAGTGAGGCCCAGTGATGGGCATCAACTACTCAAAAAGTAGTTTAACTACAATTACTTTTTCAATTACTTAGTAGTAGTTAAACTAAGTAGTTAACTACTTTATTTATAAAGTAATTTAATTACTTGG
>Ga0049105_1001110_pt1 | contig 11250 bp, 9 predicted proteins | sample WorMetvaBAHAMAS1_FD_61260 | JGI IMG/M metagenome (GOLD analysis project Ga0049105, IMG submission 61260) | Worm MetaG Olavius vacuus BAHAMAS.1 | ecosystem: Host-associated > Annelida > Digestive system > Unclassified | place: Germany: Marburg | collected 2013-04-09 | reverse complement strand
AGTCGCTGTTTCACGTTAATTATAACAAGCATAGTAACCAACTTACTAAAAGCTACAAGAGTGTCAATGATGAACATATCCAAAGCCCAGGCCCACAAGCTGCCAAAAGCTGCAACTTCACTCTTCAGCTCGTTCAAAGTCCAAGTAAATTTCAGTTTCCCTGACTTTTTCCATTTTCCCTGACTTTTCCCTGACCATTTTGGAATTCCCTAACTTTTCCAGGTTTTCCAGGTGAGTGGCCACCCTGTGTTCTGCTCTGAACTGAATGCAACATACACTATACACAATGACCACATAAATGTCACACTTTCACTCACTGATCTTGGCAGGTTACACAACAGCCAAACCTGTTAATATTTATCAACATTATTATTACTAATGTTATTTGCTGTGGAACATTATACGGATTGGTGGATCACAGGTACTGTGTGAAACGATAGCTAAGGGCAGTGTAAACATGTAAAACTTGCATAGCTATCAGAACACAAAGTTATCTAAATACAGTAGTGGTTCGCGGGGGCTATGAGGTACCGATTACAAGTATAAGGCTGTTGCTGGAGTTACAGCCACTCTGGGGGCTAAAGCCAGGTTAGCTCAGCCATCACAACCACTAATAAGTACAATGTATACTTCACAAATATAAATACAAGACTGATTCCCATTTTGGCAAAAGCACAGAGTTAAATGGTCTGGCTTTTTTAGCAGATATCAACAAATCATAACAAACTGCCACCTAAAAATGATAAAACATGACATTTGGCAACACTATCAGCACCAACCAGATAACGGAGAGAACAAAACCCAATGACGCAATACATAAACGCAACTTACACAACACACACACACAAAACATTAACAGCAACAATAAATACCACGTCGACAATATGACTGCTATAGACTTCTCTCAGAACACAAGAACAAGACTGCATATACTGTATGTATTGCTATTAACTACACGAAAGTCCTACCAACAACATCACAACTGCTACGAAATCATAGCATCAAATCCACCTATAGTAATGTCACAGAAGACTACTGTACACATTACATTCTATGCTCACAGCACTTGACTGCATCATTCTATGCACCATTAACACAGATGACAACACATGTTACTCATTTTTTGTTAGGGCTTGTATAAAAACCCACAGCATAAAATCAGCAATACTACCCCATTCCCGGGCATAATCTGCCCTCCCCTCTGCGAAATCTGCAATGACATTCACAATGGAATTTGCATTAGCCATTTACAAAATATTAGGCCAAAGGCCCAATGTATTATTATTATTATTATTATTATTATTATTAGAAACGAGTATTATTACAGTGCCATAAGTCGTATTGTGATAATTGTTAACTGCTAGGCCATACGTCTACTGCTGACACTGCACTGTGCTATGTGTAGCACACGTGCTATGTATAGAATAGCAAGTTACAATGGACAGACTGCACTTACATCCAGCTAGCGTTACTGTCATATTGAAAACACTGTTCTTAGTACAATCCTGCCATCTTTAAGCCTGCTGATAATTCTACACTGCAGACCTCTGTATATGCCGAATCCCCCACGCCTGTCTGCATTCAACCTAAACCCCATCCCCTTCCTGCAGATGTTCTTTATGGATGGCCCCTCATTCCATCTGAAACTTTTAACATACGCAAATTCCATTGAAAAAGCAGTCACGCAAAAACCGACGACGTCTATGCAGTAAGAATGACTTGCAAGATAATACTGTAAGCACATGGGGATGTTCTCGCCTATGTACACAACACAAACTAAACAAAGAAGTATTGCAATGTACAATGCACATTAACACATCACATTGGAAGAGCATTAACCAAATCAAATTCTGACAATTTTGTCATTAACTTTGCTGACTTACATATGCGGAACTGAACTATCTAACCATGCAAAGTACACAGCTAGATTGCACACACGTACACCAATGAATGAATGAGATCACTGAGCTCACACATGGAATTAAGGACTAGTCACTATTAGCCATTCACTGGTCTTTCATAGCCACATAACTACCAGCATTTACACAATCTCAATCAATACAGTTTAGCACTGGAAAAACAGTGGCAACACTAAGGGTTAGACCGATACCGGTATCGGGTATCGGCTGATACTCGCCAGTATTGGTGGGTATCGGTATCGGCCGATACTTACTTGAGTATCAGCGCCGATACCAGTACCCCTGTTGTTCGTTTACCTGTCTCAACAGTCAACACACATATACACCGCATACATATATAACCTGCACATACCTATACCCCACACAAAATCGCATTTTCAGTACAAAAAATTTGTACAGCCCGGTACAGAGTATCGGCATAGCTGCGGCCGACAGTATCGGGTATCGGGTGCCTGCTCGGTATCGGTCTAACCCTAGCAATACTCCATGGCTGGGAAGGTAACTGTGCACCAGGTGGAAAGTACACTGTGTTTTGGAAATAGAAACCAAAATATTTTCTGTAATATCTTCTATAAAACTCGGGCAATTCTGCTAAAATTTGGTACGTAGTTTCCCCGGAATAAATTTGCTGCAAAATCATATAAACATTTCCCACCTCACCTAAATAATTTCCGGACACAAAGTAGTATGTATGGCAGTCTACTGCCAGGCTTATGACTAAACAGCATTTGGGCTGACTGGCAAGAAACAAGATTCAGCTCTGGTCCGACAGCTTGTATCAAGAAGGGTACTATCTTTGGATACACTCGCACATTTGAACTGCCATTCTCCAGCTTCATGTGAATTAGCCATTGTCCCCTAAAGGGCTTTGAACTGTTCTACAGGTAAATAATCTTCATAATATCTAAACAACAGTATTAATGCAGTGAAGGCAAATAAAACACACCGATACATATCACAAAACTGTGGCAACAGTTATCTACCAGTTGCACATCAATCAACATGCTCCGCTAATTCTACAAATGCTGCGCAACACAAATTAAATCATCATACGACGTCACAATTGCTGAAAACAAGTATTACAAAAACAAATGCATAATTCAACACATACACATACAAAAAATAGTCACTTTTTCTTCTCATGTCAACAAAAAACATACTTCAACTTGCCATCTACACTGTTCAACCTGCAACTTGTCTAGAAATAAATTCGAACTGCACAAAGAATATCAAGAAAAACTTTTAACAGTTTTCTGTTGATATTTTCAAACAAATGTCCACTACTGGTACTACGAAACTCTAATATGTCTAAGCACTACTAGACATCACCATACTGCTGGTTAAAAACTATAAAACTATCATTCCAAATTTTTGTGCTCTTTACATCTGCAAATAATTACTATGTAAAAGTACTTAGTTCGTGTAAAACAGAAAATGATCCACGGTTTTGCTATGTCACTAAAAATATACACTACATTAATTTTTGAAGCTAAAAATGTATACCGGTATCCAATTAGTACTTAGATCTATACATGTTTTGGCACTGGTTCTGCGCACACACTACAAAATCTGTATTTTGATACAGTACAACATGCATAATTTGATAATTGGCACACTCAGTTGACTAAGTTTGGCACTGGCAACTAGAAAGATTATTCTGCATGTTAACAATGTGCATAATAAACATAACTGAGCAAAAGAACCATGCAGTGCAACAACTGCAAAGATGTACAACACCTCTTATACCCATGACACACTTGCTGGAAACTCGCGCTGGAACCCAGCGCGAGTTGCAACTAAATTTGCACTAGTTTCCAACTTCGGCATCCGTCCACAGCATTATAACTTAAATTAAACTCAGTAAATACAATATAATACTATAAAAACAATGATGTTTACAACATATATTTAAAGACGAGCAGATCAACAAAACTGACCAATCACAGCGCTCCGTTTACACTGGATTCCAGCGTAGAATAGAGCATTGCGCTATATCGTGCTAGATTCCCACACGAGCTAAAAACCAGTGCTGGAAAGCATGTCACATTTGCGAGTTTCCAGCGCCGGATTACTCACGCGAGTTTCCGGCGCGAGTTTCCGGCAAGTGTGTCATGGGCATTAGCATTGCATAAAATAAAACATGCGCAACGGCCGACAAAGAAATACAGCTGGCAGTACAGATTGGTAATGAAATAAAGCCAGCACCAACGAGACATCCTGGACGTAGAGTTACAGAGATGTCGGCAGACGGTGATCAGCAGCAGTAAGAGATGGGACTCGAACCACACTAAACAATCCCAATTTGTCTGACCAACCAAACCTGAACCAAACTGTGAGGCTGTGCAAATTGAACTGAACTTTCCATGACGGGTACCAGTAAACTGGATAGGATTGATAAGTTTTAAATGGGCTGTGTACAGTACATGTTCCATACTCCAATGCTAATGTTTCTCAAGTACGACTTGAAGTAGACAAGATATGGCTGGCAATGTTTTAGCCTATGTTGTGTGAACACTAAAGAGTCGCACTTATTAATGGGATTAATTTATGTTATTATTAAAGGCAATGGTAATTGATATTGCATATTTATTTGCAAAATGCAAATGTGTCCGTGACCGAACTGAATCAAACTGAAACTGGACGACAGCCAAGCCCAAACAGTACGACTGACTGACTTTACTATTTACGGCGGTGTATGGTGTAACTGATAATTAACCGCTTCTAACTTAATACGTAACTCTAACTGTTATGTAGCACCACTTCATTTTTTAATTAACTTTTTACATGTTCAGCGCCGCTGTTCAATTTTTAAGGGGCGCTATACAAATACCTCATTGTGATTGTGATTGTGACTTAAGAGAACCCTAGCGTTCAGTGTTGGGTTTGAGTGCCATCTCTAGCAGCAGCAGCTGCAGCAGCACAGTGCTATCTGCCTGTGTTCAGTGCAAAAGTCCAGAGCTGTGATGATGAGGACGGATCACATGGTTCAGCCGTCAGGCCGACAGACATATGTTGACTACTGCTGACACACAGATTGTGCTGATAATGCTTCAGCATTTTGCTTTTGCCAAAGTACCACATCTGTCACATACACACACATCAACTGCACTACAGCACATCAGTACCAAATTCATCATCATCATCATCATCATCACAGGTATTTTTAGAATGGCCTAAGCAGCAACACCACCACGAGGACCACTATAGTCAGAGTAAGTACAGCAGTATCAGACAATGTTGTAATAGCAGCAGAATAAGTATGTCTTCAAATGGCGCCGGAAGGTTGACAGGGATGGAGCGGAGGTGACATCATCTGGTAAGCTGTTCCAGATCTTAGCACCAGCAATTGGAAAGATACGACTGCCGACAGTTGGAAGGATGAAACATCAAGCTGATTAGACGATGCAGATCGCAGCCTTTGCCAGTTAGGCATGTCAGCAACGCGAGTAAACTGAGATGTCAAATTCACTGCATAAAAACTTAGCAGACCCTGCAGCTTGCAGCGATAGCCTTAGACATACCCGAATCCATTTTTGTTTAAAATATACTAATGCATGCAGTGCACTAGAGGTTTAACAATAACATGGTATAAAAATTCACTTTTTACTTTGCTTTCCTGCATGAGTCAACAAAAGTGTGTGATTCGGACACAGGGCTACACATTAAATTCTCTGCTTCATCATCAATATTACCGTAATTACAAAAAATGTACTGATTGCCAAGCTGATATCATAAAGATGCTGCACGGCCACTTTATGCATTCAGACTGTAAACGCATCACGGATGTTTATGTCCCGACATGACGGTACAGACTAGGTTGACGCAACTGTCACCAAAGCTCGATCTGTCTAGGAGTGTCTTCAGCTCTTGAGAGAAGGTGGTCACTGAGGATGCAGCCTAAACAGGTACAGGCAGGCTGTTCCACGTCCACAAAGTGGTGACCTGGAATGCACGGTCACCCAATGTTGACTGTTAGTAGGCAACACCACGCACAAGTGTTGCTGTGTTGTAAGAACGGAGGTAGTCGCAAAACAGATAAATTTATATAGCGTTTTGTTAGGAGCCCTTTATCTCTAAAGCGCTCAGATGTGTAACAAGGGATCACACAGTTTTACCTGCCACCCACACATGAATCATACCTGCCTTTACTCCCCAGCCACAAGGCGTCACCGCCCTCTTTAGCTGGTACTCACTGCGCCTGCTCACGAAGGGATGGCCAGGATGAGTTGACCTGGGTGGCCAGTCACATACCGAAATAAATGTCCCACACCGGGAACTGAACCTGGACACGGTCACCGATCCCAGTACTAACCGGGCCCGATTTAGGGTAACTTCGTTGATGTGCACAATGCCATTACCGCTAAGCCAAGCCACAACCTTTGACATCGGCATTAGTTTTATTTGTTGACTAATTTTCATTACGATGTCATGTGGTATGTTAAGTCGACAACTCATCAGCTTTCAATTGCACATTAAATGCTTACTTATTGCATCATGTGCGGCGACTAGAGGGCTGGATATCGTAATTATTACCTCTTCTGAGAAGGTCATGTATCTGTCTTCATTCAGCTTCATGAGTCTTCATGATTATTAAAACAAGTTGCAGCAGAATTATTAGTGACTACGACTGACAGCCGTTGACGCACAGACCTGTTGCGTGTCATGTGGTGCACATCGCTGTAAGCGTAAGACACTGCCTTGATGAGTGTCCGACAGCGACAAACACATTTCACCGTGCTTCACTTTGTTGTCTTCCGTCAGAAGCCATTCCTGCAACACAACAGCATGGGTTCGTTTGTTTGGTCTTAGATACAACATGTTCACTGCCTGCAAGAGGCAAATTTCGCAAGAAAATATTAATCTGTGATAAGTTATACATTTGACAATAATTATGTCATCTGTATACCAAACAAAGACGACTGGCTAAGCCAGACCATACGAATTCCGGATGACATTGTGTTATATGGACAGCTCATGACTACAACGACTTGGCCATACCGGCAATAGTGTCTTTAATCAGACCACTAACTTGAAGCTAACCTTACCTCTTGGTAAGTACAGCACTGTTTTTGAGGCAGAGATATATGCTAACCTAGCCTGTGTTTCTTCACTATATAATGAGCGTAAAGCTTCTATTGCTATATGCTCTGATAGTCAAGCAGCACTGAAGGCACTACAGTCTGCTAAAACCAGATCAAGTCTTGTCGCCGAAACTAAATCGGCACTCAGTAAACTTTCCACTTTTAGTAGTGTACTTTGGGTACCTGGACATAATAATGTTCCAGGAAACGAGATAGCCGACAAGCTTGCTAAACAAGCAGCAGCATTGGAATTTGTAGGTACTGTATTTGGGATCTCTAGTAATACTGCCCAAAACACAATGTCATCTTGGGCCTCTTTGGCACATCGTAATCTCTGGCAGTCTACAACAGGCTGCAGACAGGCAAAATGTTCCTTCAAGGCCATGATAAACGACTTACACAATTTGCGACGGGCCTTAGTAAGAAACATTTGCGTATCATTACTGGCTTACTTACTGGACATGTTGCTTTGAACAGGCATTTGACAGTAATGAGAATTCGCACAGATCCATTGCGCCCTAAATGCGGAGAAGAAGAAGAGACCGCATATCACTTCTTAGGTAGATGCAGTGCCATGATGATGGCTCGTTACTCCATTTTAGGATCATATTTAATGGATATCACAGAACTTCAACAATTTCAACCATACACTCTTTTGAGGTCTGCAAAAGCCTCAAAGAGATTTACATAACCTTTTGGTTATCTCGGGGCTGAGCATTGGGCCGAAACTGACTACAGCCTCAGCTGGACAGCATGCTGTCCTCCCCAAAGGTAAAGGTAAAGGTAAGGTTAATCTGTGATAAAAAGTTAGAGGTATCAATTTAAAAAATGTCATAGCCACAAGACTGGGATTTATGATAATATTTTCCCCATTGGCCAGTTCCAAATTACACTGTCTGGTGACAGAGAGACGAGTGTGTGTGTGTGTGTGAACACAGAACAACTGGCCAAAGTCATTACATGAAAGTCTTGCAGATATAGTATACTTGGATATGCATACGTAATGTGTGTACAGCAATTAGAAGAAGTCATTAACACCCGCTACAGAATGTTTCCAGCATTCATGTATGCCTCATCCTCATTAGTACTGCACTAAATCATCATCAGTCATTGCTCACAATTATTGAATTGTGAGTAAATGATTTTAAACTCGAACAAAGAGGCAGCAGTGTACCTGATTGCCACCAGCATTGTGGCACGTGTACATGCCAATGGAGCCGCCAAACGTATGACCAAGCGTGTCAATACAGAGCGAGTCTTGGCGCAGCATACCAAATGATATGTCTTTCTTACTCGGCACTCTGTGTCACAGAGCAACAACATCTATTTACAATTTTGCTAACACTTCAAAACTAGATTCTAATCAGCAGATGTGATATGTTTTTACTCTTTCACATTCACTATCAAGTTGAACCTCCAAGTGATGTAATGCAGAACATAAACACATCACAGAGATATCAGCAGCAGCATGTTGTCAATGACGTAACTGACCAATGATAACATTGCTTAACATGGAAGCCAGTAAATCCACATAGTGAAGTCACTGCATGCCAAAATATCGGTTAGCATTTAGGATAAATTTATTGTGATGACTTCTTTTTCAATTTCTGGTGTGTCATAAGATGTGAAAAGTTCACTGTAATAATAATAAGAAAATTTGGTAGCCGGATGGAGTATGTTAATTGTTAATGAGCTGGGCTATGAGGTGAGACGTGAGGTGCTTGAAACTGTATAGGGAGAAACAATTTTTAATGGAAATTCCATGTTGCAGGAGAGCTGTAGCTAAGCAATTTTACAGTACACACTAATGCCGAAGAGAACTAATATTTCAAACATGGTTTACGATGAAACCGAACAACAAACACCTACTTCAGTTCTGGGTAGACATTCTCTAGATACCACTGGAACGGCTTGCACTGCAGCTTATCACGGAGCTCCAAGCGACTGCGCAAGCTGAAAAGCACAGTGTCCAATTAATCTCAATCAGTATCGGAATATTTAGTATTACTCACAAATACTCATTTACTCTTCAATGTAAATTCTAAAAAGGCACCTGTTCGTATATGTGTATACACATGTTACTGTGTGAGCTACTGAACAAATAATGACACAGCTAGTACCACAAAAACAAGTATAAAAGCATAAAAGTATAAAAGTATTATTAACAACATGCTTACAAACCTGCCAGTTTGGACGAATTTAGACGACGGCACAGCAGCATAGTAGAAGTGCTTGTATTCATCCATCCACACTTCTGCTGCCCTCTTTGTGTTTCTGCAGAGCATTACACGTTCACTGCAGTTACAACAGTTAATGAGTTAACAGTAACATTAACACCGAACGCTGGCACCATCTTTATTTTTTGAACACGACAAACATTGTTATTTTTATTAAATGTTTTTGATGATGTGCCAGTATGTCGACGTGTGACCGATGAATAGTGGGAGCAGGCTGTCACGTGGAGGGTTAATGAAATGCAAGTGAGTAAAGATGAGTATGCAGTGACTGTCTAAATCGTCCGGAACATCCATTTGGCCGTCTTCTCAAAACATTCCTTTTCTCAGAGTACTAGTGTATCCAGCGCATTACAGGCTTTGGCAATGCTGTGTTTTACATTACATTTTACATTACACCCAATGATCGAACTTGCACATTCCCTGTCGCTGCTTCACGGCATGGAATAGTCTGCCAGCACCCACTTGGACTGTATCCTCACAGACCACCTTCTGACAACAGCTGAAGATATTCTCGTATAAACTAATCTTCGACATCACCAAGTCAACTACTGGCTTTGTACTGCCATCATAACGCATCATCATGATCGTATAAAGTATCCAAACGGTGTCTTCATAATAACGACACTCTAGTTAGTAGCCTACAGAAACCAGCTCTGTTGGGCCCACTACAATCAGTCCATTAACTATTTACTAATCATGTCAAGCCAGGTCGCCAGAGGTCACCAATGAGAGTGATTATTTACAGGATATGCTCTCAGCTAACAGTATCAAAGCAATAAAGGCAGACTCAACGCATTGTTGCAATACTCAGAAATACGTCGACGATCAATAACATCATTATATACATAAAATAATTCTTCAAAATATGCTGTTACAGGCAATGCTGTTCAATACTCTAAGTACAGGCATGCTGATGGCACACCTACCAGACGACAACTTATCAGACCAACAACAGTCACTGCTCAGGTGAGATCTGCTTTGATAAAAAGAAGTCCTACAACTACTAGACATGCTATACAGGCTCTTAACAGCATTAACTGCTGAAACTTGTTGCCTCCGTTGTGATAAGCCTTTCAGCAAATGCCTATGAATGGCAATGCCTAAATAAACACGAAGCTTCATCCCTCCTTACTGATAAATGACTGATAACCATTGTGTTTGTTTGGTCAATATCTTGTTAAAATACCAATCACTACCCACAAATGACGACATGTTCACGGTCCACTGGTTCTTGAATGATCCAATTTGAAACAGTAGCAATTTATCAACCAACGTGGTATTACCTGGCAAACACGTTTCCACTGCCACCAGGAAATGTGTACGGATGTTGGCGACGGAAGACATGTCCGACACGACTGCAAGGAATGATCTCCAGTGACCCATGGCACTGCCACACTCTAAATGAGATCTCTGCATTATACACCCAGACATGATCTAACGAACTGTAAAGATAACTGATATAACACGAGATGACAATGGTACTGCTGTATACAACTAATGCAGCAGACATATCGTCATGACTTAGCTACATATTCCTGTGTATTTCAAATTGTATTACAACAGTTTCTCTTTAAAAATCACTTTGTACTTTTCAGAATCTTAGGTCTGTTTATACATTATACTGCACGTAAAGGTTAACTCATTTTGTTATGCCTTAAGACAAACGGAATAAAATGTAAGATTACACACAATACAGACAACATCAACAACATCAAAGAAGATGAAGGCAAATAATAAAAGCACTTTTCTGTGTAGCAAACCAACAAATGAATTTTAAAAAATTTACGGTAGAACAGTAATTAAGACAGGTCCACTTATGTTCAGTAAAAGGACCGAAGCTGGCACAGAAAATAGTTTTATCCACCAATGACATTGCCTACGCATCCACACTACGAACACCCTGTCTTGGTGGCTTAACACTACACAAGTTGGCCTTGATTGTTACACATGCATGGGTTCAACTCCCAGTGCCGCCACGTAATTTAGTTGCGATGACTAACGCGCTTGCTTCAA
>Ga0049105_1001109_pt1 | contig 11251 bp, 9 predicted proteins | sample WorMetvaBAHAMAS1_FD_61260 | JGI IMG/M metagenome (GOLD analysis project Ga0049105, IMG submission 61260) | Worm MetaG Olavius vacuus BAHAMAS.1 | ecosystem: Host-associated > Annelida > Digestive system > Unclassified | place: Germany: Marburg | collected 2013-04-09 | reverse complement strand
AACGACATTGAAATTGCACTGCGCAATGCGCATTTCCGGTATCGCGGTAGTATCGAGTATCGCGATACCCGAGCCGGTATCGTTATCGTCGTTCCAATTTCAGGTATCGCACAACACTAAACACAACACTCGACGCAAAAAGTTTACAATTGACACAGCCAGTAAGTAAGCAGAACAATGGCTTTTTTCACGAAAAAAATTCACCGAAGCGAAGATAGCGACTGCAACTGCAAAAATGTGCTGATTTGGCTTGCAATTGAAATAAATTGGTGACATTTGGTCTACCTCATGAATAAACGTGTAATCATTCATTTGGAAAATTCAATAGTAGTGTGAAGTAAAGATTTATGGGTCGTTGTCAGTGGTCTTCCAATCTAGTTGCAAAACGTTCCATTGATCTATTACTGAACTAGGCCAGGCTATTCTGTTCACATGTGCGAGAATATCTGTTTGTGTCTGCTTTGCGCAACACAGACACCCTGTTACTGCAGATGCTCTATTTTTTTCTTTCAGCCTTCTGTCTTTTTCCACTTTTCCACCGAAATTTGCACTTGCTTCTCCATGGAAATAAGCGACAGCTAGTTAAAACTTGTCAGTGCACAGAATGATCTCAATTCGCCTTCCACCAATTGTTTAGAAATCTGACCTCTGGTAACAAATTAGAGCCCTTCGATGTCAACCCACCACCCCGTCTAAGGCTGCCCACAGCAGCCTGGCTCGCTGCAGTGTTTTTAGGTAAACAAACTGCACACAACACAGACCCATCCAGTCTTTTTGCGTAGCTAACTGTAAAATCTACGGTAGTATCCAGAACCAGAAGTGGTTTCCGTTCACCGCTACATTTCTTGGTACTATACTTTATGCAGTGATTTCCAGGCAGCCATATGATTTACTTGTTGTTGACTGCTGCACTGATAGTCAGTCACTCTGCAAGACTTTTGGGTGTTAAACTGGCCAACAATAAAAGTTTGAAAATGAGTCAGATCAGTGAATAAAAGCACAGTGCCTGAGTGAATCGGCATCAAAGTCCCACTGCCGAACAATATCTGTAATACATGCTGTAGTCGTAGCCATTCATTTGTAACCAAGTGTAGTAAAAAAACTGGTAAGCTTCACATTTACATAGGCATGACGAAAATCTAGTGGTTAGCATAAATCCTGTTAAAAGAATAACTGCTTTCAGGTTTCCCCAGTATAGCGGCGGTTTCAACTGCCACTGGCAAAAAGATATGAGAGGCAGAGAGTGTGTCATACTTATTAAACAGTAACAACTGGAAAAGCCGAGATTAACAAGCAGCTTGGCGTTTGGAAACCAGTAACTAAAAAAAACATACTGGCTACATCCCAGGGATAGGCACGAGACGTAAAAGCTCGAGACTGAGACGAGGCCGAGACGCTCACCTCCCAAGACCGAGACGAGACTGAGACGTTGGCTTCACCAGCCGAGACGAGACGTTAAAATTTCGAGACGAGACGTTTGTAGCTCTCGAGACGTGATCGAGACGTTAAAGTACAAGTTTTAATAATTGCAACAACAGGCCTAAATGTTATGTTTTTCACGTTCATTGTTTTTAGCGTGTTAATATGATGAGCAATAGTAACTACAGCATATAGGCTTACAACGTCAAAGCCCGTTCACACTGTGTATGGCGCCATCTGCATGCCCATCAGCAAACTGTTAATGCACTGGCACCATAGCAGTACATGTCAGCTCTGTATCTAATGGTGATGGTCCTGAGTTGGTCTTGGGCACGAGACGTAAATGGCCGAGACCGAGACGTTGACAGTTTTTCTTGAGACGAGACCGAGACGAGACATTGGTACGTCACGAGACCGAGACGTCGAGACCGAGACCACAACCCTGCTACATCCATGCTAAAATGGGTAAGATCAGTGATGGCCTGAGACGGACATGCTTCTTTCCAAATTCACATTAAAAAAGCATGCATGTTGCATCCCCAGTTTTTTATTACTGACCATATCGTAGCACATACCACATGGTTTGGCACTGAAGTTAAATATATTTAGGATTAAGACCAAGCACAGAAAGTCTGAACAACCTTAACACGACAGTACAGAAGCATTGCTGTTTGCAGAATCTCACGAGATCTTTAACAACTTTCAACTTACGCTTTAACACAAATGGACAACAAACTACACAGTGTATATACAAGTCCAGCTAAAGAACTACAAACATTAACAGCACCCATAAAACATATAGTACGTACCGTATATACAATGAGAACTAGTGTTAATAGTGAACCAGCTGGAGGCAGAACGCCTGTTCACTCCCTGATCTTTCTTCATTCTTTTTCTTCTCATAACGTCCTTAACCTTCTTTCCTGCCCTCCCGATCCATCTAAGGTTCTGAGGTGAGACATGGCACAGTCACAGCCTGGCCTGCATTTTGTGTTAAAATGCAATCACTGGTATCACACAAATTATACAGGTTGGTAGCAGTGTACAGGGGCGCCGGAACTGCAGGGATGCCCCCGCTGCCCTTGTTGTACAGGGGCAGAGAAATGCCCCTTTCTGCAAGACAATTCATAATTGCATTTGCATCAAAACAGTATGATACACAAACGACGAATAGACGAGGTGTCGGCGAAAGAGGTGGCCAAGGAGTTTGTGGAAATCAACGAACAGCGAAGAATATACTGTGGACAGTTTAAGTGACTGACTGTCAGTTATTGATGAACATTTGATGTCTACATCACTGTATGTGCATATTTGTATCTGTCACATATCGCAGTAACAGCAGTGTCATAACTGTATTCTTCAAGTGTTTAGAGTTTTGCCCCCTAATCCCCAGACTGTATTCCAACCCGGGTGCCCCTCTGGCGTTAGCTTCCCCCCTGCCCATGACGGTCTCAGGCACCTCTGGCAGTGTAGCAATAAAAATTCCAATATTACAACTAACCATATTAAGAGTGCACTGATAGCCTTTGGTATGAAGTCGGGAGGTGGAATATAATGGTAAATAAATGTGAGGAGGCGAGATGATATTCTAGCCATTCCACCTCACCTTATGCACTTGCACTTATCAATTGCTACAAGTCATGTACAAGCAAATATCTGAGAAACAAATACACACCGCATCACCTGCAAGTCACCAAAAAACCTTTTGGAGATGGACGAGGTGGTATATATTTACTAGAAATACGTTCTGAGGAACGTAGTATCTGCCCCATAGCCAATTCCACAATAAACAAACTGTTCTTATAATTATGGTTGGATGCATTGCGCATGCACGAAATGGCCATATTTGCACTACCGATCTAAAATCTGACGTCATCATCATGTTCCTCGACCCAGATTTCCTTAAAGACGCGAAAATTTTGGCGATTTGCATTCATTTAAGGCAGATATAGGATTACTTAATATTTGTATTGGTTTTCAGGACCTCTTGGCCTAAAATGGGGGTTTTCAGGGGCAAAATGGGGGAATGGTGGTGCGTTATCGACCCCTAACGAACTCGTTTTTCCTTTTGGGGGTTCTTAAGTCTGTGCCAATTTTGGTGAAAATCGATAAAGAAATGCGACCGTGAGAGTGCTCGCAGACAGACACACAGATACACTGACAGACGCAAACCGATTTTATAATCTGTCCCATGCTATATGCTATAGCTATGGGACAGATAACAAGTGGGTTCAGCTATGATCAGTGGTAAAAGTAGAATTCAAGAGGTGGCAGGTGGCAGAGAGCTCATACTCTTCCCCCTCTAAATTGACCTGCTGGAACTCAACCATGGAAAAAATAGAGGTGGCAGAGTGTGGCTCAACTGTGCTCCACCTTCACTGAATATGACTGTCTGGGGAAAGTGGGAAGATTATCACTGTTTGCATGTTATAAGCAATCTCATTAGAGTAGTTCTTACATGTGAACCTATGAGTCAGTTCTGTGTTTATTTCCTCTTGGTTGTGGTGAGTTTAGCTATCAGTACCGGTGCAACAGACTTTCGGCAAGGCTCATCTCCAACACCTGTTATGTGCTGACGGGATGTTAAACTCCACCCACTCACACCCTAACACCTACCAACAGTGTTAAACCACTGAAAGTACATACCGCAGTAACAGCAATTAAATATTATCACTTATTATCCAACATCTGTTATCTACCAAATAATTAAGTGATGAAGCTGCTGATATGTTAAATCAGTTTTATCATTAAAACGAAACAGCATTACAAAGATATAATACAACACGACGTGCAAGTAACCTGAAACTAGTGCAAAACAACGGAACGTTTCGTGACGTAAAGTAACGCAGTCGACAGTCCCATGGTTTATACACTTAATAAATACATACAAATCACTTAGAGTAAAATCACTGCGGTCCAACGGTTCCAACAAACGCGTGGCCGACATAAGCGCCCAGTACAATACACATATACACTGTCACGACATGAACAACATGCTGGAACATCACTTAAGCCAGATTCAGCTGCCATCAGTAAACTGGACTCAAATGTTTATGCTCAAAATTTTAAGGTAACAGTTCTTCAGACATATTTTAATGCCTCAATCTTTCTACCTCAAACCATGCACCTGCTACCACAAACACCAATTAGTGAAATTAGCATAAAATACATTAAGATCAGTTTATTTTTAACTCTAGGGATTGACTGCCACACCATTTACAATCACAGCAGTTATGTAAGGAAGAAGTTTAGCTTTAACAACCTGGAAGATGTACAATATAGCATACCAAGAGAATAAAGACAGCAATCTACATTCTATGACTTTTTTGTTGATAAATTCATCTTCCTAAGCTTTCCTGGTACTCCACACTGATGGTACTCAAAATGCCCTTCCGCCAACAGTCGAGTGCTGAGAAAATACACAAAATGTTTCAATGGTAGGAACATCTCTGTCAGAGCAGGTATCGTCGAGGTAGCGATATTTCCCGTCCACGCGAGTTGACTTGGTACACGTGAGGTTCGGGCTCCGGAGACGGCACGTGTCGTTTCCTGACGTACTTCCGTTTCACATTCGGAGTTCCACTGCTGTGTGGTGAGGATTTTGATGGAGAAACTTTTGCAGTAAAAGTGTGACTGGGTAAACGGGAAGTTGCCATGTCTTCAAGTTTCGGTTTCTATATCACAGCAAAGACACACAAAAACTGAAGAAACTGCGGCAATGAAAACTGATACACAATATAATGGGTGATACACTTAAAAAAGTAAGTAAGTCCATTTGTATCGCGTACCTTCTATGGGCGGCGCCAGATGGGGGGGCAGCTGCCCCGGGGGCCTCACAGAGGTGGCAGGGAGATATGTGATAGTGAAACTCCCTACATAGGTGAAAAGGGATCCACACGAAGCGAAGGGCACCATGGAGTTAAAAGGACCCATAAAGGCAAAAGAGCCTACAACAGGAAAGGGGCCCACAGAGAGAAAACTCAAGATTTTCCACTACTCCAGAATGGCTGTAGAGATTATGTAAAATTATTTGTTTTAAGTTCACCATTATATCATACAAGTCCTAAGCTACTGTTATTGGACAGAGTGTCGTGTCCGCTGTTAATGCTACTAATCTGTCGACTGCTTAGTCCTAAATGCGCGTCAGGTGCTCGATTTTTCGACTGCCTACTCATTGGCCTCATTCATGCAGAATGGGGTCAAAAAACTTTAAGGCTACACTTAAACTGTTCCCTAGTGTCTGTGCTTCGCAGGTGCCATGGGAGCTCGTTTGAGATTGTTGGACCACATACGCAGAAGCTGTGGCAGCCAAAACAAATCTCATGAAGAGATAGTAAAGGCAGTTCTATATTCAATATGAGCAATGGGGCCTGACCTTATTCACAAGCTGCAATAATTCTGCACCTGAAAAATGTTTATTCATTTTTTACAGTTTGCAACTTAACCACTTTCAAAATCTGCACATGGTACACAACTACAGCATGAAAACACTAATGTGTCAAGTTTGTCAAGCATGTCAAGTTCAAAGTGGAATGTCTGGTTCGCCAGTCACTGTCCGGGCAAGCGTCTCTCTACTTGGCAGATGATTTGCCGCCTTGTGTCTGACAGAACTCGGCACTCTCTGAGGTCAGATGATGTTCTGACTTGCGTGGTGCTGTAAACACTCAGCGACCGAACTCTTGCAACCACTGGACCTCGCTTGTGGAACTCTCTTACGGTCCAGCTGCGCAATCCACACATCACCTATGGACTGTTCAGACGACAGCTGAAGGGACATCTTTTTTGGGAAGCATGAACACAGTGTTCTGTGCAGCGCCTTAGAAAAACACTTACTTACTTACTTACTTAATGGACTTGCAGTTAAGAAAAATACATCAATCTGACGACAGTGGCAGACCTTGTATTCAGCAGCAGAAAGTCGAGCAATGGCATCTGTGAAATGCCGGTCTTGTAGCTTGGCGCTGTTGGAGGTAGTTGCAGTAATGCTTGACTCAGACTTACGCTGCAATCGCTTGTCTACATCCGAGTCGTGTTTTGTGGACGTTGTGGGTCGCACAGGGCTAGACTGCTGATCTTTCACTGCGCGCAGTTGAACGTATCTCGGCTGACACAGAAAACGCAACTTTTGTAATACACATATATATCAAGAAAACTTTACCTATTCACAACACATATGCCTACATAAATTGAAAACAAAATGATTCAGAACCACTGGTAAGCCAGAAAACTTGGACTAAAAGTATGTCATGCAAAAACGGTCAACTCCCTCGCTTAATCTACTTAGCATCAGCAATACAGTGATTATAATTGTCTAAGACTGAAATTTATAGACCTTTCAAGGACTAAACAATATATTTTCGAGCAACTACTGGCATGGCACATGGGACGATGCGGGCTGCATAAATGGACATCATGGGCCATGTGTGGCTTGCAAGGCATAGACTGCCCATCCCAACATGGGTAATTTTCAAGGACTTTCCACACCCTTGAAAATGCTGCTGTAAAATTCAAGTACTTTCAAGGACTGGGGTAACTAAATCCCGTCTACAGTTGGGTCCTCTGAAGGAAAACAATAGAAGCTTACCCTGTTTTGTCCCTGAAGACCTTGTTGACAGCAGCGAGCACAGTCCCAGCTGGATGGAAAGTCCTCATCAAGCACGCCGGAGTGTGTGACGTCGGGACTGGAACTAGACAGGCATGCCGGGTGAGTGAGCTGGCAGCAGATACGACACTCCATCAACCACTGAGACCAGTCTTCATCATCACCGACGTCACCGGTCCACTCGTGGTCCACGTCACCCGCGCCACAGATCTCACACGCCGCTTCACGTGACAACATCGGCTGCACAGTAACAGTACAACACCAATTAATCTACGTCGTACAGGTAAGGGTTGGCTGTGCCCAATGGTGAGCTCAGGCAGGTGCTCATCTCCCTTACGTGTGCCTTGAGCCCAGAGAAGGATAAATCACAAAATCTGCGACACATGGCCAGTGAGTTGCCAGACCTAAGGTCACCTTCCCAGCCTCAGAGCATCAAAGCACTTTGACCGGTAGCAAGTTATACTGCTTGGTGACAAAGGCACACAGGTGTAAGTAGCTTGCCCAAGGCCACTGCGCAATGGTGCTTAGGCAGGACTAGTAGTGGAGAACAACAGATACTAAAGGGATGTCACACACAACAAATAAACGAAACGCAACTTGCATACCGCAAGGCAGTTGCGGCTGACGCAAGGTTTCTTCATGCGCTGAGGTCCTCCGTACTTCTTGAGATCGAGACAGAACTGGCATTCACGGCAGTCTTCACGTGTGCAAGGCTCACACTTGCGACATCGAACTCTTCTCCGTCGTGGTCTCTCACTCGACCGTACCTGAGTTTTGTTGGTCTTTGACGGTCCACCGCCCGGCGTCCTTGGCTTCCGTCGCTTTTGCAACTGCACACCGCCATCACAAACTACTGAGGCAACAATATACACACCACGACCTTCCCCCGCCCCTCCAAGCACAGACCAACAACAACTCACAGAGTTGATGGTCTAAATGCACTTTTTAGTTAGTTTTCAGCCCACGGACTTCTATTTAGTGCATCCACATTGACATGGTAATGCACTTATCGTCTTATTGTAATAGGCGCACTAGATATTTCATGATGACAATGATGATGATGATGAGAGTTATCTCTAGTCATATCTAAGTCAACTTTCACAACTCGCTCACTGCGGGAAAGATTGTTACATTTTCTATGACAGAAAGTACCGGGTATTAGAGGGTTTTATTGAAAATGTAACAATCTTTCCAATGGTAAAAGAATTTTTAAATTCCGTTACGACTTGACGAAGCCACTACCACGTAATAAGATGATGATCCATTGATCCATGGCTATTAACACTCTTTCAAGTCAGTAAAATAATAAAACTGCATCAAAACTTTAAATTACTGTTCAAGGTGCTACTTGCTGAATGGATCATCAGCAGTTCACAGACAAAATATTTACGAAAAATGTCTACAGTATTTGGCTACAAAGTTGCACGTTAAATGCACACAGGTAACAAAAAACTGCTCAGAGTGACGACGGTATCAGTGAGAGATACAAGAACAACAAAATACACACCTTCCTAGCTGGCCACTCCAGTACTGGTCTGCCTGTAACTGACAGCTCTGGATCATCATGACGATGATGCTTTAACAATGTCTGTCGACAATACATATCGCACGCAATTAATACTGACAAGTCTGTGTTTAGGTAAGAAAAGTCCAAAAGTTCACAGCAGCAGCAGCAGCAGCAGCAATAGTAGTAGTAGTAGCGTTTATTCAACCTGGTGGTCATAAGACCAAATAGCACACCAAGCACATGCAAGAATACAGTCCAAATAAATCACAATACTTAAACAACAAATATATGGATACAATCATAGAAAACTGAAGAAACAAAAAACAAAATAGTAAGATAGATGTTTGGATAATTATGCAGATTGATACTAAGAGAGCGTCGGAAATGAATGTCTGATATTTTCTAGTACTGCTGGGGAGGCGTGGGAATTTATTTCCAACGCCTCCAATTTATTTCGTGACTGGAGCAAATCAATGGTAATCTAATAACTGATAATGGCAACAGTAAGTGAATGACATGTTCGACAAATGAAGTACCAGTTTAACTAGACTGATGTGTTTTCTCAATTAATTATGCTAGGAAAAACTTCTTCTGCGTACCTTAATAAACTAAGCATTAGTCTTAAGAAATTAGCTACCGAAAACACTTAATATTCGTATTATTTAATATACTGGTTTCCACGGTTAACAAAATCTGTAAACCTGCACAATTTTTTACTGTCAATATTACCCACATACATGTACAGGATGTTGTTTTTTGCCTCTGTTGGTTCATTTGTCTGTCGTCAGTCTTACTCAAAAGTTATTGATATTTTTATGAATTCTTTTGGACAATAAAGAGTTTAACAGATTTCTGGAGAAACCCTAAACCAGGAATTAGTATTCACTTCTTATTATTGCAAAGGTGCCATGTACATATACAGTGTTAAGTGCTACGGGAATTCCTGCTAGTAACGGATACATTTTATTGTAAGAAAAAATACTTAAATTCTGCATACCCGCATGTCACTCAGCAAGACATCTGGCTCTGGTATATCCTTCGGAACGTTCCTTTTTCCAACAGGAAGACCTTCCAACCATTTAAGGACGGCATCGAGTCCTTCCAGTTCAAACCTTGACAGATAGACAGTTTCAACCTTGCGCCTGCTGGTTCTGCCTCCTTGCAAAGGCTTCTCCGCCAGCGCACCATCCCGACACTTTATCTTTCCTTCAGAATCGGGTTTCAGAGCCTGCAATGCACTGAAGCAGTGCTTATTATTAGTGTCGGTTGAAATGACTTCTTCATCGCACACCATGTTTAAATATAGGCCGTCTTCATTGCCATTATCTGGTACTGCCAGGCACTTGGAGTCTGACACAATACTTCCCGAGGCTGGTTTCACACTACAACAAAGGAACAATAACACAAATTCATTTCATTTCACAAGTTCTGTAAAAAAAGCTATTATTATCATTTATTAGGGTGAAGCAGCACAACATAAAAAACACATAACATGACACACGGAAGAAAGACAGTAAAAATAAAAACACTTGGACTCTATACCAGACAGATCAACTATAACGAGATAGACGCAGACACACAATTAAATCACTGTGCATATAAAATGCCGTACAGAGTCACAAGTCCAGGTTTCTTGGCTAGTGTTGGTGACTTGCTATCAAATTCAGTCAGCGGGTAGCATCACTGGTTTCTCCAGTTAAGCAAGAACTTGGGTCTATAAATGGTTAACAAGGTAGTCGCGGGGAAATGCCGATGCAAACAACTGCAGCTGCAAAGGATCATCATCATCCATGAATTTCATGGCGACACAAGTCTCAAACAAAACTTCCGGGCCGCAGGATGTAGCATTTAATATAACGTTCCAGAGATATAGCCAGGCATGTCAGAATTCTGCGATTATGCACGTGCAAAATTTTGCACAGAATTGGCCAACGTACGCAGAATTAACAAAACAGCATAGAAATCGTAAGTTTTGCAGATTTTGTTCAGCAACATTGTTCTTAGTTGGAACTGACGGCTGCCACAGCCAGCGCAAAGCATTTCAGTGTCAAAGTAATAAAATAAAACAATACCAAAGGTAAGTATTTTTAAAAACATAGAAATGCATACAGCACAAAACTACAAACTAAGTAAAACTAATCAATTATACAAGTGTGGCAAACACAATAATATAGCAATACAACTGACAATTTTAAAGAGAAAAAACTGGCTTGAAGAAGTGCGCATAATTTGAGCAGAATACACAAAAATTGTGTGCAGAACTTTCACTTTCTTTTGGCGCAGAATTCTAATAAACCTAGGTAAAGATTATGTCATGCCCATAAATTATTAGCAAAAGTTATTAAGTGGATATGTAAATTTCACACCATCACCGAAAAATTACAAAAACAAAGAATAAAACACTAGCATGAATACAACTGTGACAATTTCCTCTGCAGTTGGTTTAACTCTATCAGCTAAAAACTGACAAGACATAATAATTGCACTAGTATTTTAATTTCACAGCTCTGCTGCGTCTTTCGAAGCACAAAACACAGGAGTCACCTCTGAGTAGGCGAGTCTGTCATCGACATAACTGTACTGGAGTCGGACGTTGCAGTGTCTCCATTGGTAGCCCGGAGTTCTTCCTCGGAGCAGACACGGTGATCTTTACCCATGACACAGCTGACGTATCGTTCCAGCACGTACCAGTGCAGCTCCTTGAACAACGGATAACGGAATTT
>Ga0049105_1001108_pt1 | contig 11251 bp, 15 predicted proteins | sample WorMetvaBAHAMAS1_FD_61260 | JGI IMG/M metagenome (GOLD analysis project Ga0049105, IMG submission 61260) | Worm MetaG Olavius vacuus BAHAMAS.1 | ecosystem: Host-associated > Annelida > Digestive system > Unclassified | place: Germany: Marburg | collected 2013-04-09 | reverse complement strand
ACCGTTAAATAAATACATTTTGTTAATCCCGAAATCCCGGGATTGAGTGCGGCTCAATCCCGGGATTTCGGGATTGGAAAATTTCCGGGATCCCGGGATTCGGGAATCCCGGGATCCCGGGATTGCAATCCCTAGCACTGTGTCCCATAAAAAGTGTACCACAACTCATGGCAGTAACTGCGTCAAATGTTAACGGATTTTCAATTTTTTTTCTGCTAGAAAGAACCAAATTGTCAACAAAATCCTTAAGGGCGTGGCTGCAATACCTTGGGAATAAAAAAGTTCAAATTTGTTGCACATTACACGGTACAACTTAAAAATCGCATCACATTCGACCATAAAATAAAACGTTTTTGTCAGATAGCTGAATTGATTTTGACGCTGTCACAATAATTGCTCATTGTCCACCATTTGCCCGCACACATGTCATGCTCGAAGACACAAATATTATTTCCACGCCACTCATCAACTGCATTGTTAATGATGTGCTGGTCCAACTAGGTGAAAGGGCTCGGCTCCACTTCTCTGGAAGTACCTCGGATACTCGCCTGGAAGCGTTGCTTCAATTCGTCAATGTTATACATGCGTCACACGCAGCTGATGGACTCGCTGCTGGACGACGCCCCATATGTCATAATCGACGACCGGGTTGAGCTCACAGATGGTCGAACGAAAGCGGGTGTTGCCTGCTCGAGAGTCGAGAAGACGTACCGGTATATGGGCCTACAATGTCGCGTGACCGATGTGCAGGTGCACTGGCCAGCTGCAGGGTCTATTGTATAAACAATAAATTTCGTAAAGTAGTGCGGAGTGCGGCAACATGCTTAAAGCATAATGTAAAATATTATGTGGTTTTTAGTGGAAATTTAGTACTCTTTCTAGGGTAAAAGAAATGTGCAAATCGGTTAAGATTTGAAGAAGTTGCCACCATCAGTTTGGTTGTTCTCTTTGTATTGTATTTGGAACAGTGTAATTTGCGATAATTATAAACTTACGAATTTTCCGATATCGAGCAGCAACATGCTTAAGGTGTGCTGGAAAATGATGACTCTTTTTATTGTAAATTTAACAATCTTTTTGATGGCGAAAGGATTTAAGGATTTTCAAAACTGGTTAGGCCTGCCATTTGATGAGATAAAGCCATGACTATAAGTTTGTGATGCACTTGTTATGGGACACGCTGTTACTGACTTACGCGCTGTCATCTTGATTTATCCAGTTGTATTAGTGAGGCTACATGTCTACTGGTTTTAAGCCCGCTTACCGAATGTCTTGTGTACGAATTTATGTTTCTGTGAAACAGTTAAGTTAGTATTAAGCATATATGCATGATTATCATGCGCATAGGAGTGACATTTAAGGCCGTGTGTGAGGCAGTGATGTCAAACACCTTGACCATGTGCAGAATGAACAGAATGGGAACAGTAATCGAACCAAGTTCGAGAACTAAAACTGTCAGAGATCGGATAAAAGTCAAAGGAAATCTGTTAGAATTTGTGAGATATTGGCACTATGGCTGTTTTACGTACAGGGTGGCTCAAAAAAAGTAAGCTGTTGTACTGTGTCAACAGCTTACTTTTTTTGAGCCACCCTGTACATATTGCTTCATATTCTCTACATGCTCCCGTCAAATTCAGCTGGAGCGGAAACGCCGTCAAAATTTCACATACCGTATAGTTTCAGAAGATTTATGAACACGTTTATTCGCCAACAAGGCAGAAAGACAGACAGAGACAGATTATATAAGTTGAATAAAACACATAGTAAATAGCAATAACACAGTGACACAGTTCTCAAAGGCCTGCCAAACGCTTTTGTTAGAATCACTCTTAGTTAAAAACAAAGTCCGAAGCACGCAATCACTTTTAAAATTATTGTCTAAAAAGAATATTAAAAACACATCACATAAAAATACGCTACAACTGTGCAATAAATGTCTATAAAACTTCACTGTACGTAACATAATCAAATGGTTTGTATTTAGTCTACCTAGACCAAGTAACATAGCACTAACTGATTCCCATTCATTAAACCCAAATAACCTTCTTTTGTTTTTCTAGCGGTGAGGCACAATGCAGACATATATAAGCATACATAATAACACATAAACTGAAAGTTTCTTGCAAGTTCAGTAATGCTATAGCTGATCGACTCCAGAACTATGCAGAAATATCGTATTGCAGGCAGCATAGAAAGCTATTCTAGTCGGATTTATTTCAAATTTAATAGAGCTTCCACGTTGTAGGTGCACACCAATATATTTTATACTTTCATGCCAATCAACGAGATTACCACACAGATTCATTAAACTTACATCACCAGCACTCTTTTTCCCTTTGATAGTACAGTGAGACTTCTCAGCATTAAACTCTATTGATAACACTTTGGCTACTTCAGAACACTTATCCAACACATGTTGCAGACCTATAACAGACGGACAAAGTAGCAGTATGTCAAATTTATTCAAATCAAATTTATTAAACAACAAAGGGCTTGACGCCTCTTACAAGTTGCTAAAACATTCAATATCTTCTGCATACAGTACACATCCTAGAAAAAGAGATGAGATACAACCAACCCCTAGCGGCTTTAACTGTCTGATAAACACATTCATGAACACATTAAATATAGCAGGTGAGAGGCAACTACCCTGCCTTACACCACTGAACACTGCAAACTGGGCTGACAATGCACTATTCCATCTTACAGCATAGTACAGTTTACTGTACCAGTTACACAGCACATCAACAATAATGGTAGGAACTCCAGCATCAAGTAAGGATTTATACATTTTAAAATGACATACTCTGTCGAAAGCTTTACGAATATCTAGTACACCGAACTGCCACTGTCTATGAAATGTTTAATACTTGATTTCATGGTAAATAATGCATCCGAGGTGCCAATCTTATCCTTGAAACCAAACTGCAGGGGGTCAGTCTCAAACATATCACTGCAAAGCGACATTATCACCACTTCAAACAATTTGGCTAAAACTGGCGCAGTGCAGTGCCTTCACAAGTACGATGTCGGATGAAGGATTTTCGTTTAGTGCTTGTGGTTGTGGTGTTGCTACTGGTTCCACAACAAATTCCTTGTCTGAAACATATGTTCTAGCCAAAACTGAGGCTAGTAATTCAAGAGTGTGAGTAGCAGTGACCTCAGGAGATAATACCGGCGGTGGTGGAGTTTTAGCATGAGGCTCCATCCATCCCGACATGTCCCTTGACAGAACAAGGAAGCGACCGTAGCTCGGGGCCGTAAGAAATGGCTCATGAAATGGTGTGACGTTGTGTGACCTTTTTTCCGTCTTCAGAACCCAAATTTTTAGCCGAAATCATACCTAAACAACTATTAACTCTGCGAACAGGAGCTTCCAATCTTACACCCACTTCCTAAAGCACGCCTATGGTTCTAACTGCAGTCCCTACCAGACTGTCCCCAACGCCAAAAGTTATGCCAAAAGTTTAGCCTCCCGCCGAATAGATAACGATCGAACACGTGCACCTTACGGCGAGAAAGCACGATGTAATCAGACATATCCACGGGACAATAGTAGACTACTAGCATTCACGCCATTATTATCAAAGACAGCTAACCAATCACCGCGAATTTATAATACATTAAAATTCCCAGTCTTTGGGTTTTTGTCTCCCCTACTTTACCCATGGCGCATTGCGCCATGCTTAACATTGACTGGACGCCCCTGGATATATTTGAAAATGACAGACTAAAACCAGAACTTCAGGCCATAAACAGGTTACTGTGTCCGTCTACTGCAGGCGTCAGCTATGACGTTAACCAGTCCACACTCATGCACTCATAAATTGGGACAGTTACAGTGCCAGTCTCATTCTTCTTCACTTTCTTAAGCAAAGCTTAGTGGGAATCAAAAACACCGACGAAGTGAGTCAGAAAACGTATGCATCCTGCTATACCAACGCAGCACGCTGACACACGGAGCGTAGGCATCGTAGAGGCTACATGACATTTAATTAGCTGTTTGAAGTAAACCACAAATTATGGTAAAAATTAACACGCAAAGCATATACTGAAGTTCGGCAATGGCACGCATCAGAATGACAGACATAGAAGATAGCAATAGATGTTCGTCGAACGTTCTCCGTTATGTCAGCGATCTTATTCATTTCCACCACACGGTGACACAGCAGCTACAACGACCAAACAGACATGAGTTTAACTGACATGTTTCCAGGAAGACGCTGAATTAGAGCAGAAATGTATGGAAATGATATAAATGCACAGATATAAGCAGAAATACCGTAACACAAAATAATACGAAATAAAACACAAAGATGCAGGTTATCAAAATCAGTAGACTGTTATTCTCCATTTTTACCGCGCTGCATGGAGTGCAGACGCGGTCTAGCGATGAGAATTCTGTTCGTCCGTCAGTCCGTCCGTCTGTCTGTCTGTCCGTCCGTCTGTCACACGCGAGAATTGTGACAAAACGGTAGAAAGATCTGTGCAGATTTTTATACGATACGAAAGACCATTTAGCCTAGTTTTCTAAGAAGAAGAATGGTTGGTGGGGGCGACCCCTTGTTTAATTAAAATCTGAATTAAAAATTGTAAGTAAATAATAGCAGATGGGCTATAATTAAAGAGCCCACGACACTCGTGAACATGCACCATTCTGTCTGGCAATCAGTGACAGCACAAGTACTGATCTCGTACAAATGTATGCTAAAACTTTGTGCTAAGTGCGACGTCTACGGCAAGTCTATCTATCGTAAGTGTTTAGAAGATCTACTGTAAATCAGTAGTGACGAAGGTGGCCAGCTTCGCTGCACTCTTGCCTATTCTGACAGCTGCCATTTTTTGGTTATTCACGTGTTTAACTGTATAACAGAATGACGAATAAAAGTGATGATGATGATGATGATGATAATGACGATGAAGCCTGTCGTACGTTCTGAGCTCTTGATACAGTAACAATAGTTAGGCTGGACAACGCACATTTGACGGCAAAATTGCAAAATAATAGATATTCGAGTTGGTTTAGTAGTTACTTCAGTGTGGTTAGCAAGAAAATTATGACTATACGTAAGATAAATTAAAGGTTTAAAGATATGCAGTTTGCTGATGTTATGCCGGCCTATGTAGGTTATCAGGAATAGTCATTACTTACTACACAAGCCGCACATTCTTGGACAGCCGTCCAGCACGAACTGGTATGGTTGACGACACATGCGTCTTGACCAGTGAAGATAACAGCGCGGGTCATTGTCACTACACAGAGCTTATACACCACACACACTCAGACTAGACACACAGAACGGTTGCTGTAAGAGAGATAAGATCATCGAGATAAGATGGTTCGGTAGTATCGTAAGGACTATGTAAGTAAGAGAAAGCATCTTATAGTCCATTCGTTTTTTAAAACTTTGAGCCATCGTAAAGATCGGAGAGAAGGGGTTACATGGGAGGATTTAGGGGATCTGACTATAAAAACTAACGAAAAACTAAACAATAAAAAATAAAAAGCTAAAAACTAAACGCGACCGTGCAGAGTATGTAAGTCATTTATCGTGTCAAAACTCAGGACACGGTAATTTATTGTGGTAAGAAATCCCAGTTTTTTTTTCTACGGCACAAAATGAAGGTGAACTTGGCGATTCGGCAAGTGTAGCATATATTCAGCAAAATAATGTAACGTTATGTACGGATAATTCGGAATGTACACATTGAAACCCATGAAGCCAAAGGTGCTATAGGTGCATTATTATTATTATTATTATTATTAATACGCCATTATTTAGCCTGCCGTAAACCTAAGCTTCAAGGACAAATAACAGCTGTAACAGTTCGTCAGTCGTCGAACGATTGTATGAACAAAAAGGTTTTCAAACGCTGTTTGAAGGTGGCAACGGACGATGCGGTGACGACGTCGGTAGGCAGACTGTTCCACACTCGAGGTGGAACAATTGTTCAAGTTACTGAGCACCATGTGAGAAAGCAATATACCTGAACAGTCAATTCCGGTGGATCCTTCTCTGCACAAACACCTGCAGTCCGTTGTTTGTAATCCACAGTTCTGACATGTCGCTTTGCATACTGTAATATACGTCAAATGGAATTCAAAACTTCGTTACAAGCAGCGTAGAGAGCACATGCATGAAGTTCGTATAATACAATGAATGAGAAAACGACACGTGCCAAACGATTATTCTATCGCACGACGCATTGCATGAAGCATAATGCTATGGCAATCAGTTTGTATGTTTGTCTGTTATACTCGCGCACTGTGTCTAAACGGCTAAACATTAAATCAGACTTTCCACACTAACTAATAATTCCAATATTCTAGTATTTTCGTACCAAACATCGTGCCGAAATTCCAGTGGGTTTAGGCTACCCTTGTCGAGATCTTTGTAGGGCCAGTTTAAAAGATCCAAGCTTTCTAGTTTATACCAATATATGGCTATCGAAACGATAAGCATCTATTTATTCTAATAAAATATCATCTATCGAACCATGTCAACAAAGATGACCTTGAGTGGCATTTAAAGGTCATTTCAGCTCATAGAAACCTGTCTCAGAGGATCCAAATCTCGAGAAATACAGCGTATATTACCTACAATTCAACGGTAATAAAAACAAGAAGTCATATGGACTGCACAGTAGGTCGATGATTACATAATATTAATGTCGGTTACTTCAGTACGTTCTTGGTGAATTGGGCATAGAGGCTTTAGCCTACACCCAAAACTCTCCGTTCATTCATTCATTCATTCATTCATTCATTCATTCATTCATTCATTCATTCATTCATATAGGTACCTTTTACTGTTTAGCTGAACTGAGGTTATATCAAGGCCACTGGCTGTCACGGAGCCTACAAACGTACACTTTTTGAGGCTGAAATGCCATAAAATTACGTTGTTAGGTAAAGTTTTTTTGTCGTGGCGCTCTATAGCGTTGAACGCCAATGCTAGTCCGATGTTATATACATACACCACTACGCCCCGCATTTTGAGCTATCCCGTGTAAACGAAGTAATACAAACCGCAATTTGCATCAAAAGAAGTGCATGAACCTGAAACGAACACAACATTGACAAGTCTCAATGACAAATAAGATTCGTCCAATAGTCTCCTTTGAAAGTAGCGCTCGAACTTCTCTTGCAGTTAATATTGCTTTATAGCATTCATTAATTAGGCCTACAGCAGACGCTCTTAAGCAATGAGCTGTGGTATAACCAGCAATAGAAATATACGGCCTATGTCAACGGCTTTAAATAAAAGAAATGAGATAACATCGCTGCGTTGACATTCGCTGCCACTAAGCTGCTCTACCGCTGAGTAAAACGTGACAGGCAGTTAATAAGTATATAATTATTTAGTATGGGATGTCAGCTGACAGTTTACCGTCACAGAGCCCGTTGTTGCAGTAGAATTGCCCGCTATCACACTGAGAACACGCAACACGCCCAGCTAAGAATGGCTTCTCTCCGACCAAGTTTCCACTGCATTGCACAAAAAAACTTAAATTATTATTGTCAAATAATAAAATAAATTAACGTAATACTTTTTACAGTGGCGTTAGGATGTAATGATGTTGGACTGAAGAGACTGGACACCAATAACGTCAAAGGCGCAGAGGTGTCCGATAGAGAATGGAGCTTTCACATTCACAGACATAAGCTGTCTGCGGAGCAAACTGAGCTTTCTCGAAGGCTGAAATTGAGATTGATGCAATTTGAACTTGCTGAGAGCTTACAACTCGTATGCACACATAACGAACAATATGCCACTTGCTGTTTGTGATTCATCTTCTAGTTTCACAAGGAGGTTTTTTTGCCACTGATCGATGTTGGTGGATACGTAAATTACCTGCTGTTCTTTTCATTTTTTGTACCTTGTGTACGAGTTCTGTAATAAATATATAAATATGTATGTTAGCTAAGGTAGGTTTGATTTGTTCTGCTGTTGTCTGCCACAATATGAGAACATAAAACTTTTACGGCCTCTCTTGATTCAATGTATTTAACTATTTCCACATTTAGGCCTGTTACATGTAGTCTACCATTACTATTGCGCAGTTATTTATTCATACCTTCGTTATTCAAGAAAAGCTTACACAGTTTTAATTTATTCAAATATTTATTGAACGAAGACATCTAAGAAGTGGCTGAAACTTCACAAATGTAACTTATTACCTAATACAAAAATTATTAAATCTGCGTTAACTAGTAACTTTCGGCTCAGCTGAGCCGAGGCAGCTACCGGTCTATAGGCAGAGGGACTTCATTGCAGTTTTAATTTACAGTGAAATGAAATAAAATGAAAGTGCATTGATTTTAAGCGCATTCAAAAACCGACTAAAAGTCTGCTTAGGCTATCACCATATGCAAACAAATCCAGCCGTGAGCAGAATAAAAACGTTAAATGGTTCGAGAGTCCGTGGAATTAGTACTGTCCGGTAGGTGAGAAAAAGGTCTATGATGGAAAGGATTTGCCAAACAGCCAAGTCTTAAGTTCTGCAGAATGAAAGAGAACGAGTGAGAGAAGATGAAAGTGGTGATAGTAAAGACTGTGATGATAAACTGCCATGTGTGATAAGAGACGTGAGTGAAAGAGACTGTATCTGACGAGGCTCACGAAGATCAGTGGGGTCGTTCCACAGACAGTATATAGACAGAAAGAGCAAAGTATAAAGACCAAAATCAAGATCAAGATCAGAAGACAACACCAGAATCAAGACCTCGGGTGCAAGATCAAGACCGCAGTTTGCCAGATTACACGACCAATTTAAGAGCTGTGCTGTGCTGTCTGTAGGCCTAAGTGACGATTCGAAAAATAAAGTGTGAAACAGTAAGCACGTCAAGGCAGCATATTTTGAATTATTTCTACGACAAATGAACAGATAATGAAGTTTTTAAAGAGTATACTGAATCTGACGTTACACTGCTGCGTTTACTAGTTTAATCAATTAAACTTTAGCAAATGCGCGACTATCTCAACGAACTGAACGAAGAACAGAAGAGAACAGACGGTGGTGCGTAGTAGCAGACGACGAAGTGTGCGAAGAACAGAAGAGAACAGACGGCGGTGCGTAGTAGCAGACGACGAAGTGTGCGAAGAACAGAAGAGAACAGACGGTGGTGTGTAGTAGCAGACGACGAAGTGTGCGAAGAACAGAAGAGAACAGACGGCGGTGCGTAGTGACAGACGACGAAGTGTGCGAAGAACAGAAGAGAACAGACGGTGGTGCGTAGTAGCAGACGACGAAGTGTGCGAAGAACAGAAGAGAACAGACGGTGGTGTGTAGTAGCAGCGACGAAGTGTGCGAAGAACAGAAGAGAACAGACGGTGGTGCGTAGTAGCAGACGACGAAGTGTGCGTAGCTGACGCCGGAGATCCATGCACAGCGTGTGACGCCACAGCCAACATCTGTTGTCGAACTCCAGACCAACTTGAACCAAAACATCAGCCAATGTCGCAGTTAGTTGAAGACTGTTCAACAATGCTGCTGTTACTGCCGTGTTCTCCTATTCTAGCGTAGGCTACAGCAGCCGATTTAGATGACTTAGGTGGTCCAGGATACGATGTAGACAACTTAAATATAACTTAATAGAAGAAAAGAATATAAAAATAGCAAAAATGACAGAAAATGGCGTTATTGAATCAAGAATCCTTGGCATGTTTTGTATTCAGACCAAAATGTTCCTTGGCGGAGAACCGTCAACCAGCATGCCTTCGCCGGAAAGGTTGTCTGTGACCCTGACGGGACGTTTAACCCTGACCTTCAAAATTCCCAAAGTGTCTTTTTGACATGGTCTAGCTGTGGCCTCGATCCTCGACTTTTTAACTTCAAAATATAATCAGTTCATCTTTGTCTCGAACTACACCTGAATTGTAAATTTGGTGAAATTCCCACAAGCGATTAATAAGATATTGTGCTAACGAACTTTTAGTATAGGCCTATGATTATGCACGCACGGACGGATGCACGGACGGACGCACGGACAGCCGGTAAACAGAATGCGTTCGGCGGCTGATCGCTGACGAAAGCATAAAAATCATAATATTTATGTAAATCGCCACATGACGAGCGTAGCCAAAAATGAATCGAACAACGTTGTTCTTTGACCCTACTGGAAAAGTGACTCCCTGACCCTGACCCGTGCTTCGGCGGTTTGTGCTTGTTAACTATAGCGTGACTATAGGCCGTTGGCTACGCTCCTCTTTCTATAACTTGATTATGTTACATAGACTATTTCAGCGAGTAATATGACACAAATTGTGTATAATTCAAATTAATCTGTGCATCTTTAAATGTCAAATTGTGTATCTTTAAAAAATTAAAATTTCGTTCTCGGGAAAATCATTAAAATTGTTGCCACCGGGTGTCAGATTGGCTAAAATGTATCAGTTTTAAACAAAAAAAAACGACGAATAAAAAAAGGTCATCAGTTTTTAAGGCAAAAAGAATGTGTATCTTTAAAGATTCCTTAGAATAGCCTATGTACTAGTTGGTGGATCCTGCTTCTCCCAAATAGAAATTCTGTCTCCTGAGCGTGATGAGCTTGTGTAATGCGCGCGGGCGGGACCTGTGTGTAGTCGGTGCAAGTTTTGCCGGGCGAGCAGCGATTCCTGTCGTAGTTATAGTGCTGAATCTCAGTGAACCAGTCGTCGACGACACCGCTCAGGTCGACGTGGCCGCCCACCGCCGTGCCGACCCAGTTGTTCTGTCCGACCACGTCGAACCCGACGTCGTGGCTGTCAAACGGCACGTTACCATACTCATCAGTACATAGGTCTGACCACTGCTGCGCCAATGACGACAACTTCGCGTTCCATTTCTACAATCGTACATTGTGTTCAGGTGAAAAAAATATAAAAACGCGCAGTTCAAGGCGTCTTTTGAAGATGAAAGGAGTCACTGGAAATGATTGCGCCGGATGTAAGTCATTTCGAAGAGTCCGGGGCAATCAAAAGCACACTTTATTTTCAATGTTATACCGGCGCCTATCGACTATAAACGACAACATTACAACATTACGACAAAATAGTTCATAATAACACTGCTTGAACCAGGCCCGTATCCAGGATTTTTTAACAGGGGGGGTTGACTGCAGGGGGTCCCTCCCTTTCCCCCCTTCCCCCCTTTCCCCCCCCCCTTCCCTTTTATGCCCCTTCCCCCTCCCCTTCCCCCTCCCTCCCTCCTTCCCTTCCCTTAGAAGTAGGCCCCCTTAAATCCAGCTAGGGGGTCTGGGGGAGCGCTG
>Ga0049105_1001107_pt1 | contig 11254 bp, 5 predicted proteins | sample WorMetvaBAHAMAS1_FD_61260 | JGI IMG/M metagenome (GOLD analysis project Ga0049105, IMG submission 61260) | Worm MetaG Olavius vacuus BAHAMAS.1 | ecosystem: Host-associated > Annelida > Digestive system > Unclassified | place: Germany: Marburg | collected 2013-04-09 | reverse complement strand
TGCTAATATCCGCGAAGTCGAGGTCGCCGGCAGCAGGCTGCAGGTTGCGCCAAAGCTGAAGTCACTCGGCGTAACGATCGACTCGCACCTGCGATTCGACTGTCACGCCAAGGAGGTAGCTAGGGCGTGCAACTACCATACACGCACCCTGCGTCACGTGCGTACTGTGCTAACCGACGACTTAGCTCAGACAGTAGCGTGCAGTATTGTCGGTTCCAGGTTGGACTACTGTAAGGCTATGCTCTACGGCGCACCAGCTGCGACTCTCGATGTACTGCAGCGAGCGCAGAACAACCTAGCCCGTGTCGTCTGCCAGCGGGGAGGTCGAACCGACACCAGACCACTTCTCAGTTCGTCCTCTGCGGTCCTCCGACGCCCCGCTGCTGAACGTCCCAAGAACGCGAACGGTCCTTTTCAGTCGCGGCTCCGCTCCGCACACTTGGAACTCACTACCATCCGACGTTAGATCCTGCCGTACTGTGAATATAGAGAATAGCACGGTAATGAATTTCATCCCCATCTCCACCCCATCCTCAGCAGCTTGTCGTCTCCACGTGTCTTGTTGTTGCTACTTTGCTGTCTTTAATGATGTCTGATACACTGTATCACAGAAAAGTACGACAGAAACGGTGCAGTAAAGACCAAGTCTAAAGTCTACATCATACTCCTGAGTCACATTTGCTATTTTAGCGTCAACTTTCAAGTACTGCATTGCTGTCTGCCAATGTCTTTTCTACTATTTGCCGAGTTCTGGCAAACCGTGCAAGAACAGCAGACTTTCAACAGTTTCTGGATTGAGCTGTGATCAGCGGTCATTCCAATGTGCGTCCAGCCGTAGAAAAGACTCTTTCAGAAGAAGTGCTTGTTGCCGGTGTTCACAGGATCCATCTAGCACACATGCTCAACTTGGGTCGTATATCCTCCTTCCCACACCATTAGCCGAGCACATCAGGTCCACTGTCAGTATAGAGCTGATGTAACTGTCTAACTAAATTACATTGTACTGCGCTGGAAACGGGCCGTTCACGTGCTGCTCTGTGCTCAGGCACATCACCTCACACTGAGTTATGCTGATGAATCCATTAAATGCGTCCTGGAAAAATAACATTAAACTGTAGCAGACGGTAATACCGCTCCTACGGTAATACCGTTGATGCCTTACCGTTACCATGGTAGTACCGCACACGCTTACCGCGGAATTCTACCCATCCCCACGGTAATTACAGCGGTATTACCGTATTCCCCATTACCGTGTCATTCTCTACTGTGGACACTTTCAAACGACACCCATCTGTTCACACAGTCTTAACCTGATGCCACCAGCGCCTCTTCCGACTTAATGGCGCAATGCTGTTAGTAGTAGTAGTAACGACAATAATAGGCTAATGGTAATAATAATAATGATAATAACAGACATTTCGTGAGGTCTAGCCTACACTGTTGATGCTGGCACGGCATACTCGCCAACTCTAAGCCTAACACTATACCTACATTTGCATCATCATCGAGTTCAATGACGATGAAGTGGTCATGGCCGGGATGTCCGGATCCCGCTCATTGATGACACCATACTGCCTGTAGCTACCAGATTACCTAGCGGACAAGTAGCCGAGTCATACACCTTGCGCACTGCTAGTATTACTACAACATGTAGGCTAAAGCGACTAAGCGAGAGGACTCATGTAACAGTTACAAGTTCTTGGTGTGTGTTTTCAGACTGAGTCGACAACTTGTTACAGCTGTACTTATCAGCAAGCCAGTTACCACTTACCATTAGCCACGAGTGTGAGGTGGGAGGAACGCGGATTAGATCCGCAGCACGCTGAATGCCGGCAAATGACAAGCGTCGATGTGTGGAAAATTGACAGAAACAGGCTCAAGCGTCAGTAAATATTGTCTTTGACGCTCGTCATGTTGACTGACCGACTCGTACGCAATGTGTTGTTGACGAGTCGCAGTCAACGACAACACGTTTTATTACTACACGCACTGAGTACACTCGTCGCTACGCCACGGCGGCCGCTGACGCAGCTCACAAAGTTCAACGACGTCACATACGGCCGTGTGTCACCGTCAAATTCACACGCTATTTTCACTAATGTGAACAAGACCGAATATGTCAGACCAAGACCAAACTTTCCGCATCACAACAGTACTAAAACATAACAGTTTAAAACGACAACAAATCAAATCAAAAATTATATTTGTGGAACGTATCTACGAAAGTCTCTAGTTCGCTAAAGTAGCACAATACGGCCAGTAGACACAAAACAGAAATGTCTTGAGTTGACGTTTAAAACAGTCAAATGACGGATCTGGTGACTTGAGGTAATCTGGTAAGCCGTTCCAGCAGACTGCAGGGCCGGCGACGGCGACGCTGAAGGCACGTGAGTAATATGTCGCAAGTTGGACTCGTGGAATGACTAAGTCACTAGTAGTGGCTGACCGAAGACCCTGACGACGTGCTAACATACCAATGGGCTGCACATTTCAGTTAGGTACCGCGATGCCATGTTATGCAGACAGCGGTAAACTGTATCCGTTTAGTCACGTGCAGTTCCTGATGCAGGGTGTATAACAAACCTCGCTTGAACTTGCCGGTGTTGGTGATAACACGGGTCCCGCGGGGCTGCGTTCATGACTCTTTATCAGTTACTGTTCGCGCTGAGCCGACGAGTAGACAGCAGTAGTCAACACGACTCGAGACAAAAGCACAAATCAGTGTCGCAGCACAGTCTGCATCTAGTGACAGAACGCAGTGGACGCAACACTACCCAGCAACCTTGGTGACGTGCCTGTTAAATGACAAATCATCAGAGATCAGAACACCGAGGAGACGTACACTGTCAGAAGCGCTGATAGAGCTAGTGTCAGTCTGTAATGCTCGACGGGCATGTTGCATCGCTTAGAGCCGACCCAGATGACCTCAGATTTCTCTGAGTTCAGTTTGAGCCGGCTGGCAGCCATCCACTTGTCAACCGTCGCCAGACACAGCTCCAGTTGGCTGACAGCTGCAGTCGTTCCATTCGGACTGCAATGAACATACAGCTGAGTGTCATGATCAGCATACATGTATGTTGACACCCAAGTCCTCAGCAATGTCTCTAAGTTCTGCCGTATATAAGACAAAAGCACTGACCCCTGCGGCACTGAACACGTTCGTCAGACATGGCTGAACCATACACGACAGAATAAGTAGCCTTTGGTTGTGCAAATGAGATCGGAACCAGTCTAACGCCCTGCCGACCGCGCCACACAGACACTGCAGCCGGGTAAGTAGCAACTGGTGGTCGATAGTATCAGACGCCGCGAACAAATCAAGGAGGCAGCAAAATACTTTACTAAGATCTGCTTCCCGCAAACAATCATTCGTTACTTAGTAAACAGTAAAATAACAGTAGCATAAACACAAAGCAAGCTGTAATGTTTTGTTTTCATTCAAAGACTCGAAGTATAAGATTCAAGTAATTACAGTGTAGTACAGTAATGACAATGTCGACCAACGGTGACGGGAAAATGTCATTTTCACAAAAGTGTGTTATATTAAGTATGCCAAGAATAAAGCACGTGTAATGTACGCTGTGATATTGGCATTTGATCGCATATGACGACGCAGCACTGCGGATTGACTGCGGAGCGCAATTGTCGTGATTCGCAAACCTCAGCGTCATAGAATAGTGAATGGCGGCAGCTGTGACATGTCACGCCGCCTAGCGACTGCGACTGTTACTGTTGTTTCCGATTTCACGTGTTATCTCGCGAGGTGACAAGTGGCGCCACACCGCGACGACACTTACACCGCACGACGCACAGAAGCATCAGCACATTTCTCCCGACTACCACTACGTTGATATAAAGAACTTGACAATGATATTAATTTAGGAGCAGATACAGGGTTCGAGTTAGGGGAGGGGTATAGTCCGACAAAGAGAAATGAGAAGAGGTTTAAAGAAGTGGGTGAACGCCTAAAACTAATCCTGCACCCAAGTATCAGGAACACTGTAGCCCCCAGTCCCCACTGGAAAACAGTGGGGGACTGGGGGCTAGTAAGTTTTTCACGTTTTACTAGTCGTAGCGAAGGGGAAATGTGCTTGACGCGGTGTAGTGTGGAGTGTTTATCAGTGAACGACCATAAAGCACACAGCGGATTGTATTGCATGACGGCAGTTTATCAACAGACACCCGCTCAGTTTCATCAACTCACTGACACGCTGTAACGAAAACGGCTCTACAACGTACTCGTACTAATTTCCACAACGTGTGAAATGCTATAGCGTGCTGTTGCTAACGGCGTTCTGTCTGTCTGTCTGTCTGTCTGTCACACTTGTGACCACGCCGACGAGGTTCAAGACATCGAAATACGTTGCGCATCGTACGATAGAGCTAATGTTTCTGTTTCTCAGGCCAAATTTCATAGTCTTGAGATTAGGGGTTCACCCCAATATTGTGTTAAATAAAGGTTTCCACCATCAAAAGCAAAATTTTAACAAATTATCTACAATTAACTTGAAAACGCTGAAAGATGGGATGTAATCTAGTATTACTCACTAACAGGAAGTCGCATACGGGCTTTCGATTGGTATCAACATCAATGACCTTGAATGACCTTGAACGGCGCTGAGCTTCTTGTCTGAGGCCGACAAGTTTCTGATGTAAAACACGTGCAACAAAGAGACCCAACAGCAATACGATGAGACCCCGCACGCCACGGCTGACATCATCATATTCACAAGGCGCTATACACATCCACGTTTACCTTACCTTACCTTCCTGTCGCTTCTCATGAAATGCTCAAGAGAACGGTAGTCAAAATGAATTAACAATAACACGGCTCACTGCTTCCAGATGGACAGAGAAACTTGCGACGATCGATTTTCATTGATGTGTGTCAGCGTCTTTTCTGTGACACTGGGTGCAAAACCGTCTCGTGTAGCACGTCAGTAACTGCAGTAGAACGCGCTGGTTACACGTCAGAGCTTATCAGTTTGTTAACACTGCAAGACACCATGCAGCTTGCAGTGGCAGCTGCTCGCTTTAATTGGCACCTCGTGTATGTAGGGCATCTAATGGCCAGCGTAAATACAGTGAAGTTTCACATAGCTTGTTTCATTTAGCTGCACTTTTCAGCGCGGCCTTCCAGTCATAGTCGTGTTGTTGTGAGTAAACGGCGAGATGCGGCGAGGACACTGCGTCCAAGCGCAGAATGAACGACGAGCTGGATTTTCTACTCAAAATATGAAGAATGAGAGCTCGAGTGATATTCCTGGCATCGACATCGGAAATGTTATGCGACTGTGAATGTACACATTGAACTTGAAGTATATATCTACCTGTAGCCATAGCCACTGCAGTATCAGAGACGTAACGCGGAGACGCGTGGACTGCATTGTTTACTCACAGCAGTGATAGTGAATTGCTGCCGTACACACTGGCAGTCATCATCAGTTATCTGTTCTACACACTCTAACCTGCAGCTCTCCCACTACGAACCATCTACATTTTTACCGCGCTGCATGGAATGCAGACGCCCTCTATCGCGGTCTGTCTGTCCGTCTGTCTGTCTGTCAAACGCGTGGATTGTGACAAAACGGAAGAAAGATCTGTCCATATTTTTATACCACACGAAAGATCATTTAGCCTTTTGGCCAAAACTAACGCACCCTGCAGCGCGATCTCTCTGCGATAGCTGATCTAATTGATTCTACTGTCGTTCGTGCCCGTGTCGTGTGTTTGTCTGTCACAAAATGTGTCTCTCCGCGCAAACACTCAAAACTCCTATCAGACGTCTATAATGTAACTTGGTGTTGCGCTCAACCCTAAAAGTTATTAAGTTCCGGTGACATTTTACCAGAGCCTTAGAGCCACACAACTGGTGCCATACAGCGTGCAGTCTGCAGGGCCGGATTTACTCCTAGCAGGGCCCCTGTTCACAAAAAAGTGGGGGCCCCCATTATATGAATACCCCCTCGACTCAGTCGACTGCCTTCATCCGACACGCACAGTAGTCATCATTGACATTTTGTTGAGGACCCGACGTGCTGCAATGCACACTACTATTGCAGCAGCGCGCAACACAAAATCGTTTCCTTTATTCCCTAATCATTATTTCAATATTTCTGGCTTGTTACCATCTTGCAAAAATGAGAAAAAAAATTCTTGTGCTTTTGTGGAGCCCCCTCTTTGTGGAGGCCCCTGTTCAGCCAAACATGCTGAACATGCCTAAATCCGCCTCTGGGAGTCTGTGCGCCTCTCGGCGGTTCGGAGGTACGAGATAGAAATAATTATACCGCAGCTATTTAGATCCCAAGTTGCGTTAAAAGCTGACTTAATGTATTTTGTGCATACAGTTACGAATCAGCGGCTTGTTCGTGAGCAACAACAGCCTCGTTTGCACTAATATAATTCTACGTGTAGAAGCATAATTTATAGTAGAAAGAAATAGTCGCTCAAATCAGTGATTCACTGCTCAGCAGCAGCAGCAGTAGCAGCAGTAGTAGTAGTAGTATAGCCTAGTGGAGAGCAGGTGCCTGGTATATCGTGCAGTGAGTTGTGACATCCGTCACGTTCGACATCTGTGAAACGTCACTCCATGTACTGACTAACACTACATGCATGTATGGGTCTGTAATGACTGATATCCGTTATGAGAACTCACTGAGCATGCGTCAACAACTCACACATTCACTCACACACTACAGTCACAGTACAACTCGCTGCTCACAATACCACGTGACACGCCATCACATATAGTAACGTATCCTTCAGTCAGAGCAATGCAATGACCGGATCACAGTGACGTCAACGTGTACTAAGTCTTATAAACGTACAGACTCGCTAAGTGTCGCGGTTAGGGTTAGAGTAATGCGGTTGGTTTAATTGTAACTACTCGAGTTCGAGCGAGAGGACTTTAATGTCCGGAGAAAACGACCGGCGAGCAATGATGTACGTCGTACCATGAAACAGTGTAGGCGCATGTATTTAATGTTCTACGTGTAGCGAGTGTACTCATAGTCCTGTGACTATGACGGTGATGTCAGGCCGCCAGACGAGTGGGAAGGACATAAGTTTTACCAATGAACTTCTACCTTTCTTTTTTATCAATCCACCGTGCTCAGCAGCCACGCAAAGGACGGCCATCAAATGTATTTCGGACGTACGATCGTAGGTAAAGCTTCAACAATTTATATAGGGATTTTGCCCACCCTCCCCTAATTTTCACGGGGTCGAAAAGTGCCAAATTTGGCGTCGTTTGAAACTTCACTCAACTTTGAGCCGCCCGCCTTTAAAATGCAGCAATATATCCGAATTCTGAAACAAAATTGCAATGCTGCGATGATCGCCCTGTGTCCTGGCCAAGTTTGGTGAAGTTGGGTTCACGCGCCCCTGAGAAAACTCTGTCAGTTCTGACCCACCCCCTATAATTGCACGCGAAAACGCGCTACATCGTCGATAACTCAGCAGCGGATTATTCGAGTTCGCTCAAATTTTGTACAGAGTTTAAAGGTATGACACCCGAAGTGCTGTAGAAGTTCAAGGTCAAAAGATCAAAGGTCAAGGTCACGGCGTGACATAACGTGTGCAAAAATCCACAAAATTATCAATAATTCAACCGGGGATCGCTCGATTTCGCTCAAATTTCGTAAAGACTGTTCACGTGACACTTGATGTATCACGAACTTTCGAGGTCAACAGGTCAAAGGTCAAGGTCACAGCTTAACATAACGTACCAGCATCAAAGAACGCTATAATTCATGCACGGATAAGTTGTCGAATGTCAAACTTGGTGAAAATTATCCCAGAGCCCAACGCAACACGTAACGCAATGTTCAAGGTCATAAGGTCAAACAATGAAATCGTAATAACTCCGCCGCGGATTGCTCGTTTGCATTCGAGTTTGGTAAAGAGTTTCATCACGTCACAGAAGATACGCTGCAAATTTCAAGGTCAAAGGTCAAAGGTCAAGGTCACGGCGTAAAGTAATGTATCAGCAGCAAAAACGCTATAATACGGCAATGGATAGGTTCAGCGACGTCAAACTTGGCATGATTCGTAATTAAAGCGGGAAAGGGCTGGCGTGGCTCAGGCGGCCTCAAGTTGCAATGCATTCGCAATTGCCACGTTTTCTAGGTTTACAACACTTTAATGATTAATTGTATACGTGTCATCATCGCAACGTTGCGATCTTGCTGATGACCCAGCGTAAACACTTACTCATTAATAGCGCTATCAACTGCAGATAATATCATTGCGATGATGGCACGTAAACTCATATCATTGACTGCATGAATCATCCCTTGATGAAAGTCTTCTGTCGCAGACACAGTGGGTCACTTTATCTTTCGTTAAAACCGACGTTTAAAACCTCGGTTTGAAACCAAAAACCGGTTTCAAACCGAAGTTAAGCCGAAACATAAAGTGACGCTAAGTTTCGGTTTAAAACCAAAGTTTCAAACCAAAGTTTTGGTTTCAAACCAAACTGAAACTCCGAAGTCCGGTTTCAAACCAAACGATCATAATTTATTTTGATAGGCAGTTGTGACTAAACACTTAGAGATAAAACTTTGGTCTAAAACCGAATCACTTTATCTTTGGTTTTAAACTTCGGTTTTAAACTTTGGTTTGAAACCAGGCTTAATCAGAACTCGTGCTAAAACAGGTTTTAGCTGTTGCGATAAAACTTTGGTTTCGAACCATGGTTTCAAACTTTGGTTTTAACGAAAGATAAAGTGACCCAGTGACTACACACCGGTGCTTATTCGCCATCGCCATTGCAGCAGAAAATGCGACAGATAATAACATGAGATAGAGAGAAGAAGAGTAGAGTTAAAAGAAAAATGAAGCGAGTACAAGATCACATATGAATTACGTCATGTTGCGTCACACGGTCAAAGTGGAGCAGCTGAGATGTTGTGAGTGAAACTAACATCACTAGATCAGAGCTGCGAGTCCGACTACTGACCAACTGACCCACTGTACATAACTGTCAGCTGCAACACTAACTCTGCTGGTATCTGACGACACTGATTGGCGACAACTGGACCTAATGATCATGCTAGACTGGCTGCGACCGATTAATGTAATTGATCCATTAAATAAATGATCTCTGCATCATCGGCAGCTGCATGATACAGCATCAGCACCATGCTTCAGTGTCGTCAGCGTCATTACGAGCAGTAGCACGTACAGGACTCAACAGTAACGTGATGATTGTTGACTCGTCTGTCACTGACATCACGTCATATCACTTCAGTGTCCACTGTTGACTGTCAAGTCTGTCATATCATTCATCCAGTATCAACGCCACAGCAGTTACAGTGCTACGTGTAAGAACACTGATGAGTCTCGTCATGATCTATACTCTGTATGACATCATGTTACCAATCAAGTACGGTGTATGCTGTGATGCCACAGCAACTGAACGCGTGTACATTAACATACGCTGATGTCAACGATAAATTAAACATGGACTATTTTAACGTGTAATATTACACAAATTGTGTATCATTAAAAAATTAAAAAGTTGATTCTCATGAAATTCATTGAAATTGTTGCCACCGTGTATCGATTTTAAAGCTGACGTACCAAAATCGATTACAGCGCTCCCCCATAACTCATAGCTGGAATAAAGGTAACCTACTTCTAAGGGAATGGGAGGGACATAGGGAGGGGAAGAAGGGGAGAGAAAAGGGGAGGAAGACCAGAGAGGAGAGTAGAGAGAGAGAGAGAGAGAGAGGGAACCCCCGTGTGTATCTTATGAAATTAAATTACACATTTGGAGCGACGCTAGCAGAGCCCCGTACTAGTGACGGATTGCAGCGATTTGTCATGTGTCACTCCGCCATGTTCATCGATTTGTTCGTTACTAGAAGTGAACACAAGAAATGAGTAACAACACAAGTTTGTAAACTTCTCGAGTTGAGAAAACAGCGCGAGCGAGACACAGAAGCGAACCAAGACAAGACGACAGTGAGACGATAAAGTATGCCATGTCGAGAGTACAGCAGTGCGCAGCGCTGTATCAGCGGATGTCAGGTGATAAGTGATTCAATTTACTGTCGCTGAATCTATCACTGAGCGTTGCCTTGTAGTGCTAAGGTGTGCATCATTTTGCTGTGCCGTGCCGTGCGGTGAATCACGACCATCCAAATACTTATTTAGAGAGCCGTGGGTGAACCTACTTACACGAGTAACAAGCAGAACATTTTATCAACTTGACGCCAGTACTACAGTACAACTGTAGTGTACTGTACGCTTTGCTGAACCGCTAGTACAGGGGTGCGGATCAACAGATATTTTCATCCGTCAGCCGCAGTTCCGCAATACATGACGTGCAGCACGTAATGACGTCACTTCAAATTGTGTCCCACAATGCCATTCTACGAGGATCTGTGGGTGTTTAGCTCCAACACACTGTGCAACTCAACAGAATGAAACATTTCACGGAACCATACCATCAAGTCTGTTCGTTGACAACAACATCAGTCACATATCATGACAACAGCCATCGCGTGCTTCAAGCCAGATATTCTGCTTCTGCAACGTTTCTTTGTCGACGTTTCGTTGCGTTTAAAACTGTTAACTGCTGTCAGTGATATTATTTGATCGGTAAATGACTTGGTATATTTCTACATTTTTCTCGAAGCGTGCAAGGACCGTTTATTACAATGTTTTCAATGTGACAGGCCGCGGACTGCACGGCTGCAGAAGTGTCGTTGTGTGTGGATCTGAGTCCACCAGAGACCAGTCTGCGCACCTCCGACTGGCAGCGTGTTTGATGATGACGTCACGGGTGGTGTGGCGCCACCTGGTGGGCGGGTGAGTGACTACTGTAGTCAGTAAGTAACATGATGCTCTCAGCAGGACGTGATCAAGTCCAGTACAGTGTGCTGTAGTCAACACTGACACGTCGACTACGCTACATGTACGTACATGTACGTCATGAGTTTGACGACAAAGCACTCTCAACGCCGTCTGCCACGCCTGCTGTTATTGTAACGACGTCTGTGTGTCTGTCTGTCTGTCTGTCTGTCTGTCTCTCCGCACAAAAAAACTGACAAACCACTAATCACAAATTGATGAAACTTCATGTGTTATGGAGAACCGTACATGTGACCCTAAGCACGGACACTGATGTCTGCACGATTCCCCATGTCAGTAAACACGGCGGAAACAGTTGTTGACTGTTGAAAACTGTTGTTTCAACAGTTAGTGAAAATTTGATGCCAAAAGTCCACAACCTGTAGCCTATGGAAAA
>Ga0049105_1001106_pt1 | contig 11255 bp, 6 predicted proteins | sample WorMetvaBAHAMAS1_FD_61260 | JGI IMG/M metagenome (GOLD analysis project Ga0049105, IMG submission 61260) | Worm MetaG Olavius vacuus BAHAMAS.1 | ecosystem: Host-associated > Annelida > Digestive system > Unclassified | place: Germany: Marburg | collected 2013-04-09 | reverse complement strand
AGGGGTCGCCCCCCACCAACCATTCTTCTTGTCTTCTTGGAAAAATTAAACCAAATAAGCATGCAAATGATACAACACCTGAGTAACTTCCTGAATCAGCTCCTCTGAAACATCTTCCGGATAAAACTTGGCTCGAAATCGGAACTGCAATGGCGTCTCCTTCTTCACATCCTGGTTGCTAACCTGCACATTCAGCAATGAATAGCAGTAGTGATGCCAGCATGCCCACTAACTATACCTACAGTATATGGGTCAAAATCTCGTAAGTGTTATTATACTCGTCACATAGTTTGTGACTCGCGCCCGCGTCACATATTTCATAACTTTGCGCGTTGCATTAGTTTGTGGCAATTAACAATTGTTATACACTACGTGCAACAAATATATGCTTTTTACTTGCATGCTAGGATCAAAATACAACGCGATTACATTGTCGACTTACATCAAATTTCACTGTCACACTGACCAGTATAAGTTATACCGATTTGTGTATCGCAGAAGCACAATGATAAAAGACTATGGTTAAATGCTGTATAATATCTACCGTTACAGCTCTAACAACAGATGGCGCCAATATATTCCACTATTTAAGAGAAATGACACAAATGGACTACAAAGTTGTGTCACGCGATTTTACTAAGAATTTGTCACCTCCGTAACCCGAATTTAATTTTGATATGTGGCTGCTTTTATACTGTATCTTAAATAGCGTGTTACTTCCTTTCTACGTTTTGTTTACTTTGGCGTCGGTGAAATTGTTACAGATATTACAGTTTTTAATAGTTTGCAATAGATTGGAGCTTTCTTGACGCGTACACATTTGAAATGTCATCTCCGTAACCAGGTTAGTTTCGCTGTTTATCCAAAAAGTAGGGTTATTTACTGCAAAATGAGCATCGTGTAGCATAAAGTGCGATGTTTATTGCCAGCAGCGGCTCACGCTCACGGGCTGGCAGAGAAATTAATAAATAAGTAAAAATTTGTCACCACCGTAACTGTCACTACCGTAACGCTCATTGGTTACGGCTGTGACGTGGGTGAGTTACGGTAGTGACATAAAAGGTGGTAAACCCAAAAACACTATACACATAGCAGTTATTTTCGTTGTCAGTAAATTACTTCTTCATTAGACAGGCTTTACAGACTATGCCTAATGACTGCCAGCCATTGAGGTATGTATGTGCGTGCGAAATAGGCCCAACATAATAAATCTTCATTTTCCATTACCAACTGAATTCCTTAAACCAATAGTGCGTTGCTATTTATATGGTTATTTTTGTTTAATTGTAGAACTACTTTGGAATTATGCCTCTGAGCAATAAAGAAAAGCAGAAGCGATGGCGAGAGAGACAGAAAGCAGATCCTCTTTTACATGAACAGTACAAGGTGTCTGAGCGGAGGCGATACCAAACACGTAAAGCACGAGGTTCTGTGAAGTTCATATCTATGATGACCTCAAGAGAAGTAAGATACCAAAGAAACCAATGGAGAAAAAGACAACAGAAGCATAGACTTCTAGTCAGTGTTACAGGAGAGCGAAGTATACTGGACCAGAGCAGAGAAAGCAGTGAAGTGTGTGATGTAACATCAACTGTGTGTGACCAAGACTCATCTATGTACGTAGCCACTCCTAGCATAAATTCTGCATCTGTTTGTAGGTCAGATTCACAGAAACGTGGCCGCAGAAAGGTGCGCAGAGATAGAGCTCAGGCCTACAGAAAAATTGCAGGCTTACAGGAGGAAATTATTCGTCAGAAGAAGCTGTTAAACAAATACCGAAAAAGACTTTCAAGAGAAACAAAACTGAAATTAAGTAGAGAAATAAACAGCCCTATGTCTAAGACAAAGATACAGCTAAGAGATTGCAAAGTGAGTCAGAATGTCAGAAGACAAATACTGTTTCACAATGTTCTTGTAGCTCAGATCAGGAACAACTTAGCTACAAGCTCTACAACTGTTACTGAAAGGCGTAAGAAGACAGTTAGCAAGGTAGTATCAGGAGAACTCTTAAAAAAGTACAGAGTACTACAACTGGCAACAGAGCTTGGACTGAGTATAAGACAGCTGAGATCACAGAACAGAGGCAGCATGGAAAACAGATTAAGAAGAAAAAGAAGTAATGCTGTTGCTATGCAAATGGTACAGAAGATTCGTGAGTTTTACCTCAGAGATGACAACAGCCGTTCAACTGCTGGCAAAAAAGAAACTATAACGAGGCACAAACAAAAGAAACAGATTCACATCCTTAGTGACACATGCCTTAATTTGCACAAGAAGTTACTGGCAGAAAATCCTTCTAGTCAGTTGTCATATAGCACATTTTTGAGATTGCGACCTTTCTGGGTTATCAGCCGATCAGTGGAATCGCGTGATACCTGTTTATGTCAGCGTTGTGACAACATCCAGTTCCTGGCGAATAAAATGCATCAGGAGGGAGTTACAAATACATCAGACATTAGACGTCTTGCGAGCATTTTTTGCTGCAGTACGGGAAGTGTAGACTGCATGTTTGGCAAATGTGTGGTTTGTAGCTCACAAGCACACCAGCCAGTGCACATGGATGTATTCCGTGATGACACAGAAGTTGACCTGACTAAAAAGATAGTATGGCAGCAGTGGATTAATGTGCCAGAGACAAGGGTGGTTAGAAAGACTGGAAAGGAGATCACTGTGAGATTAGTGAAGAAAATGGATGTGAACGGTGCTGTCGGAGACCTGTGTGATGCATTTGAAGAGAAAATGCGTGAGAGTGGTACTAGACATTTATATTCAATTGGACACCAGTTTACCACTTTGAGAGAAATGAAGTGTGCATTGGCTGATAATGAGATAGTGATGCACATCGACTTCGCAGAGAACTACTGTTGCAAGTTATCCAGTGAAATCCAATCATTTCACTTTGGTGCCTCACGCAACCAAACGACAATGCACAATGTTGTTGCGTACACAGCTGGAAGAACTATCCCACTGTCAACGCTTTCAAGTTCTCTTCGACATGATCCTTGTGCAATTTGGACTTACTTGCAGCCAGTCTTGCAGTTTCTTCTGGAAAAGAACCCTTCTGCAGAGGTCATACGGTTTATAAGTGACAGTCCCGCAACTCAGTATCGCTGTAAAAAGAACTTTGTATTGTTTTGTTCTTGGCTGTATGGTGTGACTCAACAAAAAATCAAGGCAGCAACATGGGACTATATGGAAGCTGGACACGGAAAGGGTGCTCCTGACGGTGTCGGAGGCGTGCTAAAAAGAACAGCTGACCGGCTGGTAAGCAATGGGCATGATTTGTCATGTGCCGAGCAGGTCTATGAGTCACTGCTTTCAGCACAGTATGGAATTAAGTTGTTCTATGTTGAAGAAGATGACATCGAAATGGTTGACAAATTTCTGCCCACTGAAATACCCTCAGTCACTGGAACAATGGCGATACATCAGCTGCATACATCAGAGTATGGCAAAGTTACTCACAGAATGCTGAGTTGTTATTGCAGTAGCAATAAGTACGCTCTGTGCAACTGTTTCAATCCTGTCACAACTGACTTCAGCGGCTGTCTTCGACCACCAACACCCATCGTCAGTGACTGTAGTGTGACTGCTGGTAAGACTAAAGTTTTTCTACCTAGCATTACTGTAAATGGCTAGCTCCACACTGTGTCATTGCTTTGTGTAGATTGTTATTAGTGATTGATTGATACAGCACAATTTTGAGTGATAGTGTTATGGTGTGTTTCAAATTTTCAAACAACTTACAAACAATTACATAGTCCATAGAAAGTACTGTTTAATGAAATAATGTTATGCAATGATATATTTAAACCCAAATCCTCTGCTGCTGTGCTTTTCAGGTACAGTCAAGCCACAGCCAGATCTACCTGCAGCGGCAGATGAGCTCCAGCTGCAGTCACACCTGTCTGCAGCAGCAGCAGATGAGCCACAACCAGAGCTACCTGCAGAGCTCCAACTGCAGTCACACCTGTCTGCAGCAGCTGATGAACCACAACCAGAACTACCTACAGCAGCAGATGAGCTCCAGCTGCAGTCACACCTGTCTGCAGCAGCAGCAGATGAGCTCCAACTGCAGTCACACCTGTCTGCAGCAGCAGATGAGCCACAACCAGAGCTGCCTACAGCAGCAGATGAGCTCCAACTGCAGTCACACCCGTCTGCAGCAGCAGATGAGCCACAACCAGAGCTACCTACAGAGCTCCAACTGCACTCACACCTGTCTGCAGCAGCTGATGAACCACAACCAGAGCTACCTGCAGCGGCAGATGAGCTCCAGCTGCAGTCTCTCCTGTCTGCGGCAGCTGATGAACCAGTATTAAATTCTAGTCTTAAGATGAGCACTGCAGCGTTTTACGGCACAAAACAATCAGTACGTGCAAAGAGCATTGTGTGCCATCCTCAGACAGAGTTGACTCTGAGGCCTACGGCTACTAATTTTAGTGCTGGTGAAGAGCGTAGGTCTAGTCACCGAGTAAAGAACAGACCAGTCAGATACCGTTGAGTACATTCTGAGCTGCTTTTGTTGTAGCTTGTTTAACGTGACTAAGTTTGTGAGAGTTAATTTGGAATAAGTTGTTGGTAACGATTTTGACTGAAAAACTGGCTCACTACAAAATGTATTAACTTAAAATGAATGGTGAAATGAAGACTGAATACTGTGGCAACACAATTAAGACTATTGACAGGAGCAAATAGAAAAAAACATGATAGGCCTACTTGCTTGGATGGCTAATTTATCGTATTGTTGACAGTAATCATATTAGTATTCGGTTACTTCTCTGGAATGTTGTGCAGTTGTTTTTTTGACATTTTTAAAATAAGAGCATGGATGAATGAATGAATGGTTTGTTCTGGAGCCAGTAGCATAGTTATAAACAGGCCTACCATCAAGTCCTTCACTCGTATTTATTTATTTTTTAAAAAAGTAACTGCAGGAAAGTAACGTGCTGATACAGAATGCAGCATAGCAGTAATGGTATGCTTATGGTAAAATAACAGCCGCAGATTAACTTGTTTACTGAAGTGTAACACGAATGACACTATACTATTAATATTACTTTCTATAGTAGATGATAATATTTGGAACTAAAGGCATGTTACATCCATAAGTACTGGTTACGGTAGTGACGCACATCACAACAACTATGTGGTCACTTCCGTAACCGATGAAAAAGTTGTCCTTAACTGCTATTGACTCAGAACAGTAAAACGTCGTTGCTATTATGTGCTATTGATTGTAAATGAAGGCATTAATAGTAAGTGACATGATTTTTGTCAAAAAAGTGCACTAAATTTTTTAACAGATTGGGGGATAAAATTTAACACTTACGAGATTTTGACCCATATAAGGTGTGGTAAAATAGCACCCAACGTAAGGTGCAATATCTCAATAAAGGTGCAAGTTACAAAAATTTTCGACAATTACAGGAGACTTCTGCTTTAAAAATGTACAGCGTCAGTATTCTGCACATAATTTCTCAAAGAAAGATGTTATCTGGCATGCAAGTACACAAATTCAGTCACTATGGAAATGACGCTTGTTATCTTCACCGAAAGCTTGTGTATGTAAGCTGGTTATGTTTGCCAAATACAGACCTTCTTGTTCAGTTTCAGCCAAGATGCAAGGCCCTTGTTGTCCACATAGTTTAAACCAAAGAACCAAATCTCTCTGAGCCCAATAGTCTTCACAACCTTCATACAGAACAAGCAAACCATCTCTCTGACTACCGAAAATACAAAACACCTGAATCTTTACAGAACTGAGTAGTATCAACATTTCAATAACTGTCTTTTTTAGGTCAATTATTTACATAATTGCAAATGAATATTCATGTACTAATACACTATAACACTAAGGAACAATGATACTACTACCTTAAAACAGAATAACAATTAGTAAGTTCACAGCTTATCTGTAGCACTGCTCAGAGCTTCAGACTGCTGTTAAGTAGCCAGACTGTAGGTCTATCTATCGTTTCCTGTCTTTACACACTGCAGTCTCTATTCAGTATTCAGTGTGTTAAATTTTAGATAATTTTTACAACAGTATACGCATGTCTGAGGAAGAACAAATGTCGCCAGAATACAGCACCGAAAAAAATTCCACGTAATGAAAACGTGCATATCACCCAACCTGATCAAACAGCTGTTTGCCTGTTGTGTTGCTCTGAATGGCAAACTCGAGCTCCGCATCCATCGTCAGCACACGCACGTTTAACTGCACAGCACAAAACACAAAGTGACTCTCGCGCTACACTTGTCAGAAAAACTGACGTAAAACAAACACAAAGAGTTCAAATAACAAGAAACGAGACTTCAAACACCGAGTCAAACATCAAAAGTCATCAGTCCTAGTTTCCCTCAAGACTGAGGAACAGCTGACATTAAAATGACACAAATCACAATGTTCTCTGTTTTAGCAAAATAACATTTAACAATAAACCGGTTCAGTCCATTCCATCTCCAGCAAATGCTTGTTACCAACGCTGCACTAGCTAATATCGGTAATCAGTGTATTAGTTTATTTTTTTAACACTTTCCCTCGACGGTAGAGATCCCAAGGGTTGAAGGCAAATGATAAAGACCAGAAGAAAATGCTGGAATGGCCAGAACTAATCCTCGAAGGATGTGTGGATAAAAAATGCCTTAGACAGACAGCACTGAATTACTGAATGAGAACTGACAGACGTTGGAACAGACAGGCACTATTATTGCCACTGATACCAGTTACTATTACTACTGCTGCCACTCTTTCCATCTGCTTTTTCTGTTGCTGCGAAGTGAGCATGGAACAGGCTACTGACGGAGCTAAAACTGCTGCGATCCACGTACTTGTTTCGTCGTGATCTGAAAACATTTCTGTTTCATTCTGTCTATGGGCACCAAAATACGGATTGACTCTGTGATGCTCGGTCTTTTAGTAGGGGGCGCAATACAAGTGCTCAGTTACAGTCACAGTTAACGCAGGCCTATTTCCTATGCTTACCTCCCCCAAGTTAGGCTGCATTGGCCAAGGACCTCTATCGTAGGAAACCTTTTGGGTTGCTAAAACATAATTTCAAATGTCCGATGCCCTATCAACTCCGCGTCACATGTGCATTCGAGCATTTCTTGTGCCAGTCCCAAGCCCAGATAAAGGAGGAAGGTTGTGCGACAGGGTGCATATACTACCCACGTAACATAGAGAAATGCGGCACGTGACAACACAGGAACATTAGCCATGCCAGATTGGATGATGTCCAGCGAAACAAGCTCCACCTCCCCCATTAGTTTGTGGCAGGGTCAAAATAAATCACCTACTGAGGAGCAAATCTGGTCCGAAAAGACAATAAAGTCGATAATGTTTGGGAGGACGAATGATAAATTGGTGAGAGGGAAACTCACAGAGAGTGGCGCTATGACATCACAGACTGTAGCATAGAACTATACCAGCTGGAAAAGCTGGCTCAAACCCTCAACCACTTGGCGGCAGACTGTGTCTAGTGTGTTGGACGCCAACACAATTTACTAGCCCATTGACTACTGCATCGCTAAATGGACAGATGGATGGCTACACCAACAATGTCACTTAAGCAACAAGGCCGCTGCTACTACTGCAAACAAAAATATACCAATAACTGCAACAGCATATTCAGTGACATGTTCGTGACATATCATATCGCTTGTACCGCACATGCACATAGCAGCTCAAAACATGCACTGCAGCTTACTAGTATATCAATTCACTATGCCAAGTTTATAAAACGAGGTCTTCTGGGAAGCGATAAGAAGCATACAACGTACAGTAAGCACACAGCTAAAACGGTAATCGCAAAATATTAAACACTGTTGATAAACACGCTGCGCAAACGTAATTAACTACACGCGCAAACACCATGCAGCAGCTATTCTGTAGCGAACAAAACGTGGCCAAGTTAATGCACGGTTACACGGGAACTTCCTTGACTACCATGCATCAAACAAAATCAACGTTCAATACTTTGTCATCTTTTTTCAGCCAACCAAACAACGAGGATCGAGACTGTTGTTTGGACTGCTCATCATCATGTACTTGGTACGCTGCATCGCTCTGCGAACAATCACGCCAACTTTGTCAGTAAGTAAGTGAGTACACTTATAAGGTGATCTAAAAGCAAGTTACTGGATGCCGCAGTCCTCGGCAACCAGCAGAACTTCAACAACGGAAGTTCAGAATCACGTTGTTCCAGAGATGCAGTTCAGCAACAGTAAAAGATCGATCACTCGACCTGTACCAAGTTCTTGGAACTTCACACACAGGCCCTGAAGTTTTGTTTCAAGACTTGCGTCGCGATGAAATTCGTGGGTGATGATGATGATGATGATGATGATGAACAATCAGTCGACAGCGACTGGTAATAGTGGTATGCCGGTAGTTCTCCGAATGGAACTATAGAGACCGGCCTTTCAGCAACCGTACCAGTACTAACATTTCTACTGCTGCTCTTACTTAGCAATGACTAATTCACTATACGGCAGATACAACCGCACTTTAATATAACTACATACAGAGCAAAAATCTGCTCACTCGAAGAATGAAAATACACTTACTTGTTTAGGCATTTTGCAGTGCTGTAAAATAAATTACAATCGTAAGGCAAAAGCACTTTTTTCTCCTGCAAAAAAGACAAACACAATGAATGTAAGTCAGACATAGCAGCATGCAAAATGAAACCAGCATCTGTAACAGCAGCAATTAGGCTTGTTAATCGAATATCGATTATCCGATTATTCGAATAGTGAATTCAAGTGAAAGTGTTTGCGTTTGAATTACTGGAGATCGCTTCGTCAGCCCCACTATCGCATGGTAGGATGATGTTCTGGTATGGTTTCGGCGTGCTGTCATGTTAAAAAATGGGAAAAATTGCTGGCCCCAAAGAGGAGAATCGTTCCCATTACAGTGTAACATTAATTAATTTCACTTACTTATAAATAACTAGCCTGCTGTGTTGGCGTGCTGGAGTATAGTACTAGATGCAAATCCAACTCAACACTGTAATTAAACTGTCACTTAGCGAGTGTGCAAATAGATGCCGTTGAGTGAGCCCTGAACTGAACTGTGTCATGACTGTGACTAGGGATGTTAATACCCGGGAAATTTGAATCCCGGGACCCGAACTAAACTTCCCGGGACCCGAACGGGTCCCGACCTCGAGTTGCTAGTTCGGCCAGAATCTGGCCATGGTAGCACGGTGACCGCGCACGCCGCCCGTCTGTCGTCCGTCTAATGCGCGTTGCGTGATGGGACGTTAAACCCTACTCACTCTCTCACTCACTCACTGCATGCGTGGGCTGGAGATGCATACTGGCACTAGTTAAGCACGGTCTCTAGCCTAAGCCCGGTCACACTGGGTACGGCGCGTCGGCGCCGTACAGTACACTGACGAACGCACGCACGTGTACGTACAGCGACGTATGGCACCGTGATATGTACGTCGTACGTCGACGCAGTACACTGCAGATGCTAATTATATGCTATTTACCGCTGTTGTCAAAGGGCACAATTGCATTGCCATCCATCGCCGTACGATGACGATGCAGTGTGTGTGTGTGAACGCTACCATAGAAATCAACGTGCTTAATTACAATGTCGCCGTCGGCTGTTCGTCAACATATGGCAAATTTGTCATGTGATATGGCTCGCGTCAAATTAAAGGCATGTTTTCGACAATGTGTTGCTTGCATAAAGGTTGCATAAAACCTTGCGTTTCTTGCGTTGCATGTGTAAGGCTGGAAACCGTGCTTTAACTGTCAGTAACCCCTCCCGCCAGTTCCAGGCACGCATGTGCCACACACAGCATGTCGGCACTCGATGGCTGAACGTATGTAGGCCTAGACAGACAGCAGATTGAGCGGCGAGTGGACTATTAAGAGCGATAAGTAGCTGTGAATAGGCCTATGTCTGTGACTGGACAGTTGGTTACTTGGATCATTTCACCACTGCGTATAAATCAACTTCAGTAGTGAGAGAGGGTGACACCAATTAATGCCATCACTCTCTTCTGTGTCCACAATGCCCGCAAGCAACATCAAAGAAACCACGGCAGACAGTCCAGTCGTTTAATGCCTCAAAGGCCACAGCAAGGTAACATGGTGCGGGGTGTATGCAAAGGCCAGTGCACTGATGGGGTCATTGTTCTGCCGTGCATTTATAGCTCGGGAGTGGGAGCGTGCAACAACGCGGTCGCCTGCAGTGCCACTCGCCAGTTAGTGTTACTAATAAAACGCACGTACTGGTAACGTGGACTGAACTTGTGCTCGAACGGCCGTCGTCCATTTGGAATGATTTCGGGTAATGAACTACCCGGGATCGGGTAATTTTTTCCGGACCCGGGTACTCGGGACCAGATTAACATCCCTAACTGTGACCATGAAAGAACTTTCTTTTAACTTCTATCGGCTGAATGTGTGCTCTAGGTTTGAAAAGTTGTAGGCAAATCTGCCGAATCGGTACAGTGCGCTATGCTGAAGGCCTGTGACGCATGCGCAGACATGGGCCAGTTATAGCGCACTGCACCGATTCCGAAGACTTTCCAAGTTGTACAATTTGCTGAACATGAGACTGGCAGAGGTCCAACCCGTAAGTGACCCGGATTTTGGCCTCAGGGTTAGGCTTAGCGTTAGGGTCCAACATCTGGATTTTACATGTTCGACATCCACAACTGCAGATCCGCATTTTGTGGCTTGGGGTTTCTTCATACCTCAATGTTTACAACTTCACTGTCATCAGCTGTGCTATGTAAACTTTCAGCTAATTTATACTCTGATGTACGTTTTCACATTAAAGCAAACCGTAAATTATGCCCTAAGTGAAAATTCACGGAGGATATCAAAACGTTTTAGTTAGCCTCTGTGGATATATAATTCCTTTTCATTTCTGCAGCTTTGTGGGGTAGTTATCAGTAACCCACTGTCAAACTTGTCACAGTAGTTATTAGTCATGCCACCTACTGATTAGCACGCATCCTGTTCGCACACGCCTCTCGGGTACACGCAACGCAGTTTATTGATATTAATTGCTCTAACTACTCACCACTGAAGAACGAATGTATCAGTCCTTAACTACAACAAAATTTTATTACGTAATATCGCCTACTATTGCTAGCAAACTAACGCTGTTAAATGCAACTTGTACGCAAAAAAACCACCCCCTCAACTTCGCTCTACGGTAGATATGACGTACATAAACTAGTAAGTAACGTAGGCCTAAGTCACGCCTATTTTGGTAGACCGTC
>Ga0049105_1001105_pt1 | contig 11255 bp, 4 predicted proteins | sample WorMetvaBAHAMAS1_FD_61260 | JGI IMG/M metagenome (GOLD analysis project Ga0049105, IMG submission 61260) | Worm MetaG Olavius vacuus BAHAMAS.1 | ecosystem: Host-associated > Annelida > Digestive system > Unclassified | place: Germany: Marburg | collected 2013-04-09 | reverse complement strand
CCTCACTGTCCTCCATGGCTTCACCTCTGATGCTACACAGTGCTACTGATACACCTACCAATGTCACAGAGATTCTCGCTAATACAGTGTAGTCAGTCATCACGTTATAATAATAACTTGCACACATCAGTCACTGTGTTGTCCGTCACAGTCTGCAGTTGTCAGCCCTAGATTCGTAACTTGAAGCCGACAGCCGACGATTTACGCCTGCTACTGTACATTTTTAAACACGATGCAAAGCAGTATGGTTATACCGACACAGTCCTGTCCGGGTTATGGCAGTGGTGGTAGTATAATATCATTGTTAATCGCGCAGCAACGTGATAAACTGTGATGATGCCAGCATTAATTATAACAAAACACATAGGCGCTTCAGCCTCTGTCGAAGAAGTCAGTAGAAATTAAAGCACAATGTTGAAGCCGCGCCAAGAGGTGACGTCCTGAGTAAAATCTTCTGTGCTGTGAATGTGGAATCCTTTCCAGTAATTTTTGAAATTACTGCGAACCAGTGCAGTCTGAGGCTATTTTAACCCAACAGTTTGGGCACTCCTAGCAAATGTTGGGGCAACTTGAGTTTGTGGCATCTCTCATGACCCGGCAAATGCGCCTGAAACAAAATTAAACCAGGCGTCAATAACGTAGCGTGTAGTTTTTGTATGACGTCAGGTATCTGAAAGGGTTCATGGTCTTTTCGCTCGCTGGGGCAAAAATTCCAGTAGGACTGTGGAACTTCACTCCAACGAAAGTTCCAGTGCAGAGAACGAAAGTATCATGGTCCTGTTGGAATTTTTACTCCCAACGCGAAAAGACTTGATAGACCTACCCTTTCGAGTACGTCTATACTACAAACTTGAACATCATATGCATGTACAACACAGCAGATACATACGGGGTTAAAAAGGCCTATCACTGCACACCGCGGTCAGACTCGGCAACTTGCAGATAATGTACACAATACATACACTCGCAATGGGAATGGTTGCAAGTCATGACAGTTGTTCCATACTCGCACGCAAGTCGCACTGACGTTATAAAATACTACAGAAATGCGCGTATTTTTAATATTGGAAATTAATTACGCGAAAATACACTTCCTTAATATTAAGGCCCTGACTGCGTCACTTTACTCTGGCCTTAGTGAGCACATTCAGAAGAGGCTTAAGCTAATTAGGACTACTGATAATTATTATCAGTAGTCCTAATTAGCTTAAGCCTATCTTCACTTTCTCGTTGTTTTTCATGTCTATATATTCCCTCTCGCCATAGAACACTGAAAATTTATTGACATCAATCAGCACTATTGCATGTTACGTGAAGACTAATTAATGAAAGTGGACGATTGGTGATGATCAGTTACCAAACAAGGCGACCGACCAGTGACAGATGAATGAGTGAAAAATGCGCAATGAAATTGAATAAAATAACGTTAATATGCGTGAATGAAATAGGAACTATAGCTTTCCTATCACGTGTAGGCCTATAATGTATGGAACAACAGTGCCGTCGTAACAAGCTTATGCAATGAACTGTTAAAGTCAGCCAAAATAGCAGAATTCGATCAACGCGGACGGGTTCAAGTAGCTACTACGGCCATACATAGATTAAGACTGTACATCGATGCTGGCGACTGGAGATTAAAACGTGAAGTATTGACACGCAAATGTTACAACGATCTATCTGCGACAGAGTACAAGGAACGCTACACAAATGGTGAGCATCTAGTGTATGGAATACGGCAAAGGGCGTCTCGACGACAAGGCGCTGCTTCTACGGTGAAGACGATTAAATACATCACAGACAGCATAACACGGCGATTGCGGTGGTCGGTTAATAACACAATATGTTGCAGTGCCTTCTCTCCGTGTGGCTTCTGCAACGCAAAACACAGAGACGTCCTAGTTTCAGTCGATCACACGATGTCAGCCTATAAAGTAGTAGTATACAGAGTGGGCAAAAAGTAAGCTGTTGTACTGCGGGTTGTAACTTCGCCAATTATGGATCAGTTTAAATAAATTCCACTGTTAGAAAGCTTACTAAATTTCCATATTGGCCTGTTAACAAAAACATTAATAATAATAACAGTAATAATATTGATAATGGTTAACGTTTTGTCTTCATCGCCAAGTAGGTTTTGTTTTGCCTCCGTTTGTCGGTTTGACGTAAACGGAATTGCTCAACAAGTTACAGTGAACATCGGCGAAATTGGTGGAAGTGGTAGGCCAGGGACGAGAAACAATCATTTTATATTCTGGGTGTCATCTGGATTCAAATACAGGAATATTTAGCCAGTGCATTCACCGGTAGCAGAATGTTGATTATCGCGTACTGGGCAACGGTCTCCTTGACTGTTAACTATGTGCACTAGTGCAATAGCGTTCGCGAGATTGACTAATTTAACAATATCAATAGTAACATACTGAGAAAATGGTGTTAACTTTTGCCGATAATCTGAGATCAGCAGTGGATCGAATGACCGCAGCACAGTATCGTAAACCTCTCTGTATTGTTTAACAGCTAGGGCTAAGTAACTTAAAGGTAGTTACATTGATACGCGTTGTGAAGCCGCAGATGATTGCGGTTTCTTGGCGGCCAACCCGCAGCTGACGCGGCGGTAGCTTCCACCACGCCTCCGTTACCTTCCAAGCAAGTACCGAATTACACGTATATACTGCTTGGTGACGGAAAGACAGAGACAGAGTGTGTGAACAACTGGGATCCACAGTCGTTGCATGAAATGGAACGGCAGGTAGTCGAAACCTCGACCTGTCAATCGCGAGCCCGCCGGCCCTAACAGATTACCGTACACTCTTTGGCAAAACGCCACAAAATTGCAAACAAAACCATGCAGATAGCTGCCATTAGGCCTACTGTGAACCCTCCCACCCGGTTGCATAGAGCCAAGATCTTAACCAGAAATTGGTTTCAGGGTGTTTTTCTCCCTTCCTTTCATGCTCTGTCTTTTCCTTCCATTTCTCCTTCATTTCCTCTTGTCCCTTGTCCCTTTACTTTATCTTTCCCTTTGCCGCGAAGCGGCCCCCTCAAATCCAGCTAAGAGTCAGACAGACCGATGAAAGAGTGCCAACAGTGTCACTGTATCTTTAAAAAATCATTTACATTGTGTGACTAATTCTACGTTGTGTTTTAAGACGCAAAACGTCTACGCTAAGGCCTTGTCTAAAGCTATACACGAGGTTCACAACGGTGTAAAGTCTCACATGTAGTAGTGGTGTCTGGCAAGGTTCCAATAGCTACGCTGTTGTACGCCGTAGCATGACGCGCTACATTCCGACCATCTCTCCCAGCCGACCCCTACAACCGATATTATACTCGCGTTTATTCGTTCGCCACAACAGCAGACAATGAGACAACTGGCCAATTGCGGTATATTTAAAATATTGCAGACCTCGTAATAATTCCAAACCGCAACAGTGAGGCAGGATATGAAGTAACTCAAATGGACCGGACCGAAAATGGGGCAAAATAACGAAAGTACATAATTGTAATTAACAGACTAACAAAGTAAAGTTAGTTTAAATTCTATTTCAATAAAATTTTAATTTTAATTTCAGCTGCTATTAAATTACACAAAATACATATGACTGACGATACGTGATGTCGCAATAAACAAACAGAACGACGAGATATGGACAAAAAGGTGTCACTGTTTCTGATCCGACCTTGTGGTATACACATTGCAGCCGACCGCGAGTGACCCATCGCTGACACTGACTCAGTTTTCGTGCACTCGTGAAGACCGTGTTATTGAGCGGACTTTTTGCAGAGCGTATGAAAAATAACATATCGTCTCCGTGATAGTTTGGGCTGCAATGACTGCTGCGCAGTCATTGCGCAGTCAATACATAAATGTATTACTTACTTACTTACTTACAACCGTAGAAAAACAACAACGAACGAACGTACAGACGCAAGAGTGTATTCCCGCGATGTAGGCGAGCGAAGCTCCAGCAGTACACGACTCGTGGGTGCATTTTACTTCCACCGTGACTAGCCTGACATCACAGTTCACACACGCTTTCAACTTTAACAACGCGTTTCAGTTTTTACCGCGCTGCATTGAATGCAGGGCGGTCTAGCTATGAGAAAGCTGTCTGTCCGTCCGTCCGTCCGTCTGTCTGTCAAACGCGTGGATTGTGACACAACGGAAAAAAGATCTGTCTAGATTTTTATACCATACGAAACATCACCACTTAGCCTAGTTTTCTGAGAAGAAGAATGGTTGGTGGGGGGCGAGCTGGTGGGGGAGCCTTCTACCTGAAATTTTGGGTCAACCGGCCCCCGTTGGAGCAAAATCACGGATTTTCAGTCGATATTCGCTCGTAGCGCCTCAGCGGTAGCATCTAGCAAAAAAATGTTCAATTAAGACTAATAGGAAGTCCACTACGCGCTTTCCAATGAGCCTAACCTGAACATCGTACGTTGCCCCTAAGCCCCGAAAGGGTGGCTCAAACACGCAAAACGGCCGTTTTCCTTGTGAAATCACACTTCGCTTGAAGAAAGCAGCTATAAAGTGAAGTGACGACGGTAAGTCGAAATGTGTTGTTACGTACGCTAATTTGTTCACTATTGTAATAAGACGCTTAGCTGTCGCAAAAGGACCGTGCGACTGCCGTAACACATAACGCAAATAGTTCAATTACCACGAATAGGAAGTCCACTACGAGCTTTTCAATGAGCCTAAGATGAACAGTGTACGTTGCCCCTAAGCCCCATAGGGTGGCTCAAAAACGCAAAATGTCCAAAATTTGAACAATAATCTGCGATAACTTCGAAATGGTACGAGACAGGATGTCAGTTAGTATTAATCACTAATAGGAAGTCGCATACGGGCTTTTGATTGGTACCGACCTCGATGATATTGAATGACCTTGAACTGCATAATAGCCCTTATTTTGTGTTTTTTTCACCGAATTCGATAGCTTTGCAGGCCGATTATGTCACAGTGGTTGAAGATAGACCTATAATGTCTGAAAAATATCGTCTTCCAATCCCATTCTTCCACTTTTGGCCAAAACTAACGCACCCTGCAGCGCGGTCTCTCTGCGATAGCTGAGCTTCTTGTAATTTGTCATTTTACTTCAGGTGTCGTGTGGTAGACTAACCTGGCTGCCCGTCTGTTTTTGAGTGAACGTTAAGTATCTGTGCATTGTGGCGGCAGATTCATTTCGTGGCGTGTAATTATTCTAGAGCACAAAACAAGTTTTGTTTACCAATACCAATATTCACCACGTAAGTGGCCACTGCTGAAAAAGTTTTCAAGGGTCAAAGGTCAAGGTCATGACCTATAATGGCGGAGGCATACATTTCGACGGTGTCGTGTCGAGGCTCAATTGTTTCATTTCAATGTGCTTATTGCATGACTATAACTTTAGCAAGACAGTAGAGAGACGCTGACGGCGTACCGCGGCTGCCATCCGTATCTGCCGTACGACGACTGCCAGCGTCGAGTGGTGCATGGTCGCGCTGACGGCGCCGGATGTGTACACGGCCGAGACATCTGACCTGGGTACGCCCCGGCACCACCGCAGCCTGGTTCCATACACACCACACACGCACGTTCTACCAGCATCCTCAACTCTCAACAGTCGACAGTCTTTTTGTCACTGTCATATGACGAACTATAACAAATATCACAGGGACATTAACCCCTTGGGAACCCGCTGTCAGGTGCTAAACGAAGGCCTCTTGACCAGCAGTGGTTTCTATTAACCAGTATCCAAGCCTGCAATGACAAAACTGGAAGTTTTCACTTTTCAGAGACAAGTCTTTGAAACAATTTCGGAAGGGTCCAGATTAAATGACGCTAACGACAACTTTTTTAAACTTTTGATTCTTTTGATTCTTAAACCAATAACTATTGGCTAAGCTCGTCAGCAAGTACATACTGAAATACACCTCGACGATATTTCAATACTCTGCGAGTACTGCACATTTAAATTATTTGAATAGTTTAGAAATGTGCAGTATTGAATATTTGGTAAAAGAACAAGTATTGTCAAGTACCGGTATTTGTAAAACACTACTGATCGTGTAGGCCGCGCCTGTACCTGTAGTCGGCGGAGCAATGGTAGCACATCGTGTGACCACCTCATACTGGGTGATGTTGATACCGCGGTAACGACGCAGAATGTTCTCAGGACGGTAATGCAGCCAGCACTGCGGTGGCGTACAGCGGTTCACCAGGTCGGCGGCCACACACGTCGCCGTCATCGCGCACCTGCTCAGGCAGTCGGCCGCCGAGATCGGCTCGACGATCAGCGTCGCACCCATCGAGTGCGTGTGGTTGCGAATTATCCATGTCGGCCGACAAGCTCCTGCATGAACAAGTCATCATCATCGTCATCGTCACCAACATCATCAACGCTGATGTGTCATCAGGGACGATGGGCCTGCAGGTAGGCTGCAGGAGTGGAAATGCCTTTCGTCTCTGAAAGTTTTCACAACTAAAATAAAATAAGTCAAATTCTGACGAACAAGTGGTTTCCGGAAAAGCCCCTCAGTGCTGCCAGATTGCATAAAATGTCATGGCGCCCACGGCTCCGCCCCAAACCTTATTAGAGAAACTTACGCAATAAAATAAGACGAGATGTTCACCTGATGACCATCGCGGTTGCGTGGCGGCGGCATCGCATGGGACTTGCGATTTATAGGTCGCGGGTTCGAGTCCTGCCTCGGCGTCATTGCGCAGTGGCCTTGGGCAAGCTACTTACACCCATGTACCTCTATCGCCAAGCAGTATAACTTGGTACAGGTCAAAGGGCGGTAACGCTCTGAGGCTGGAAAGGTGACCGTAGGTCTGACGACGCACTGGCCATGTGTCACAGACTTTGTGGTTTATCAAAGCCCACCTAAGGGAGATGAGCACCCCGTCTAAGCTCACCATTGGACACGGCCCTCCTTTACCTTTTTTACTGACCATCACTAACTTGACTTTTTCAGTTGTTTTATGACAGACATTTGATGTAATATTATTAGCGGTATAGAAACAAACTGTTAGCTTAGTTAAGTAGTTAAAATGCAACCGCAGATTTGCTACTCATATGCTGTTTTTAAACAGTAAACTATGATTAATATTACAATCTTTCTGTGTGACTAATAACTAAAACTGCTCACTTTTAGTCGACTATATACTAAAACTGCAACTAAAACTGCCAGCTGTAAAATCTAAAATGAAACAAGTGACTAAAATATCCAGATTACTTGCTGCGAAATAAACCAATAAAACGCGCTGACCTGGAGCAACGGTAGTGACTTGGGTGGAACAGCGGCTGGTGAGCTCGTACTGCGTCACGCTGGGGGTGGCGTAGCGGCGTTGAAGGTTGTTTGCATTGTAGTGGATCCAGCACGGTCTGTCACCGGGGCCGGGGCTGTTGGTCCAGTCGACCGCCACGCAGTACGGATTAGCGACACAGGCGGCCTGGCACTGGGACAGCGTGGTCAGAGACGCGTCAGGCTGCGCTCCGAGTGAGTTGACTCCGACTCGCTGTATCCACGAAGGACTGCAGCCTGCCGCCGTCGTCGTCGTCGTAGATGATGTCGTCACTGTCAACGATCACAACCACGGTACTTCAAGTACATGTATAGCTGACGGCGAGAGGTGATAGCAAGGCTGTAACTAGCGGGTGTTTGGAGTATTAAAACACCTCTCCTCTTAGAAATAAAGTGTATTGTAAATTACATGTGATCACGCAGAATTTAATAAGCGACTACATGGTAACACAGAGTATATTTGGAAGCAACAGCATTAGCTTCAATTTTTATATTTCGTTTTACACAAATCGGAGGACATTTGCAGCTACCAGACACATTTCATGGGCTCTAAATACACCAAAAATGCGTTTGCAACCGCGGCTCGGCCACAAACGCATTTCAGTGTATTTAGTACCAAGGAGCGTCAAACGTGTCTGGCAGCCAACAACGCTTCCCCAAATCCTTTAGCTGGATTTGAGGAGCCACTTCGTGGCGGGGGAAATAGAATAAGAAAAGGGAAAAATAGAGGAGAAAAGGAAGGAAGGAGACTGAAGGATGGAAGAAAACACCCCAAATAATTTTCTGGTTACGGTCTGGTACCAGCCGTACATAAATCCAGGTATTAAGTATGTTCAAGGTGTTCCACTGTAATTGGGAGCCTTCACTAACTAGGAACATCCACCAACCAAAAGAAAACAAACAGCCAAATGGCTGTGACGCTCAGCTGGCATTTGGGGGAATTGTCCAGGGAGAATGTCCGAAGGAATTCTCTGAGGGGAATGTCTGGGGTTTCGTGGGGGATTTTTTGGAGGAGGGTAATTTTTCACCAGGAAATGTCCGGGGAAATTCTCCGAGGAGGAAATGTCAGAAGGCAAATGTTTGGAGGTTTGGGGTATTCTTTGGGGAGGGGATTTTAAGGAGGAATGTTTCTAGAAATGTCCGGGGCGGAATTCCCCGTGGTGAGTGTCCCCATCCCCATGCAGGATGCCAAGTCTCTATGACAGCCGCTATTCGCTCATGTCGCATGGTCCGGCTTCTGCTCAGCAAGCGACTTAACTCGTTCCTGCTTCGCTGCGAAGAACTGGGATACTTAGCTGATAGAGACTGACCGTCTATTGCTGCCGCGTTCCAAGAAGCCGATGACTCGTTATTTTGAGAAGTATTATTAGGTAATCAACGTCTCCTTCAGCAGTATTAACCCGAACAACCTGAACTTGTGTTAGTACTGTTGTGTTATGTACTCTACTACGAAGCGAACTCATAAATATAATAAATTATCTCATTCCTAAAATACTCAACAAACGCCACTTACTCGTATCGTTAGTTACACTTACTGTCACTCGGCAGCGAAGGCAAACACAACTATACATGTCAAAGATTGCGGTCATCTCCCCGTGAAAAATTAACCCCTTCCCGAGAAATTCCCGCATGTACTGTATATCTAGTCATCTTTGACCTGTATAGTTGTGTCTGTCAGTCTATTTTTTATGCTCCTGCCGCCAACAATAGGCGGCGAAGGCATCATGTTTTCCGGTGGTCCGGACGGCTGGCCGCTGTCCTTTGTCTGTTGTCTGTCTGTATTTCGCATGAAGCGTTATCGCTCTACTTAGTGAAGGGATTTCAATGAAACTTCCCGTAAATATTCATCATGTGAGTGGCCATTGCTGAAAAGATTTTCAAGGTCAAAGGTCAAAGGTCAAGGTCATATGTGTACAGATGCGGGCATGCTATAACGGCGCTGGAGGCACACAATTCGACGGTGTGGCGTCGAGGCTCAATTGTTATTTTAAAGAACAGATGATGATGATGATGATGATGACGTGACAATGACGTCATACCGACCGACAGGAGGTTGACAGCGTGCGACGAGCACGTGCTGGGTGACGCCGACGGTCGTGTGAGGTCCGTTGAGACTGTCGCGGTGTATAAAGCAGTTGTTCACGCCGGCGTGGACCCAGTCAACACCGACACAGCGCGGGTCGGCCAGGCACAGCTGCCGGCAAGCCTCTACGGTAGTGACGCTAGGTTGCAGGTAGCCGTGCCATGAGTTGCGGTTCACGTATGTCGCCCACGTCGGCGTACAGACCGGCGGAGTCGGCGCTACAACATGTACCGTCTGATAACTTCAGATTGCTCCTACTAATTACCGCAAACGATCACAACGGCCTATAGCACGATGAGAACAATCAATATAACCGTCATTGCCTACGATGAAACGGCAAAGTGACGGCATGAATCTACAATGTCAGGTTCGTTATTGGTCTGTTGTTATCCGTTGCTAGTACAACTCCAAACATCGCACGAAATTGTTTTGTGGCATGTTTTACAGAATTATATCTCAGAAAAACATAATAAAAGTTCGCCAGTTCATCAGAATTTGGCTGCCAAGAATTTTCCAAATACATAAAAAACGTAACAAGAGCATAAAAAGACGGTCATTAATGCTCCAATTTATGTACAGCAACAGCACTCGGAGAACTCGGAGAACGCAGATCTCCACCAAGGTAGGTTTGATCGAAGAATCCAGATCGAGTGACTTCCAAAATTTAAAGGGGAATTCCTTGTCCAAAGATACATCTCCGGTTAAATTTTCATGAAGATTCGATAAGTAGTTTTAAGTAACTCTTACGTAACGTAACTTGCTAACAGAGAGACAAACAGACAGACAGACAAACTCTCATTAAAACATAACCTCCTTGGCGGAGGTAAAAATTGAGAAAGTAGTTGTTATACTATAACTGGCGTTGTGACTTTGAGGTCAAGACAGTCTGGCGTAACGAAGCTCGGGGACAAAATACATCATAACTGATGATAGTATTAGCAGATTGTCTTCAAGCATGGTTGTAATGTAACTCCACTTTTGGAGTACTTAAAGCGTTAATATCTCAAGGTCAGTGTCAAGGAAATGAGGTCAACATGTCCGTATGTGTGTGCCATCGGAAAGATCGAAAAGTTCATATACGATCCAATTAGGAGTTCAGAAGATCACAGTGCTATACATTACAAAGCTTAGAAGTAAAATACGCGAGAACTACGTTGAGCTAGGCTACTTTTAGGTATCTTTGTCGTTTTTCTAGTCAAATTCATTAACATAATCTGCCTTTTACAGTTTGATGAAGATGAAAACCAACGTACGATGTGTACTTCTTGACGTTGGAGTCGAAGGAGAAGGAGAAGTGCCTAAACACAAACAACAAATACGCTCAGTAATATAAGCAGTCTTTCACGACTGTTTGCACTAGCAGACTGTCTGCTAATGTACGTAACGTATGTGGTCTGAAAAGAGTTAAAACTGCCGTTGTATATTATAACAAGCAGCCCATGGACTGTGATGGTCAGTTGGCAGCACAGCTATATAAACAAGATGACCTGTAAACCCAGTAAACTAGGTCATACTGACCTAGTTTTTGTCTGTGGTCTGTGCGTGCAGGATTATTAGGATTACACGTAACGGCTATGTGATTTGTGGTCACACTGGTTAACACAGACACTCAGACAGTTAGCTTTTGATCATGCAGTTATATGGTTAGCTTAGCCAAGCAGTTGATCTGAAATAAAGCATTGTAAACTGTAATTAAGTAATGTAACGTGCTAGGCCAACTAGAAACAGAACGACTAAGATACAGCCTCAGAGATGCAATTTACGAGTTTTACATGTTAGTAGTAAAAGCCAACAGAAAACAAATGAATTATGAACAACCTTAAAGTTTGCTGATAGGCGTACATAAGTAAGCAAGTGACTTTGCAGATGGTGCCATAATCAGGCG
>Ga0049105_1001104_pt1 | contig 11260 bp, 11 predicted proteins | sample WorMetvaBAHAMAS1_FD_61260 | JGI IMG/M metagenome (GOLD analysis project Ga0049105, IMG submission 61260) | Worm MetaG Olavius vacuus BAHAMAS.1 | ecosystem: Host-associated > Annelida > Digestive system > Unclassified | place: Germany: Marburg | collected 2013-04-09 | reverse complement strand
CAGACCGTGACTCCGAGCCAGCTTGACAGCTGCATTGCTTTGTCGATGTTCCTGTTGAGCGCGTTGGTAACGAACACGACTGGGACCTGGACTTGGTTCTCGCTGTTCACAAGCTTCTTGAACGCCTTGAGGGCCGCATCCAGCACCTCTGTGCCTCGCGCCAGTACTCCGTCAATGTCGAAACAGATTCCAAATTTCGGCTTTGTCATCGAAACAACAACGTAAACGGTATGGTTTATATATTGTAAACATACTACATACAGATTACGTTTGTATTTCGTTCATTTCAATATAATTCGTAATAATTTGCTAAATTAATTCATATAGAACTCATACTTTAAAAACGCGAAATGATGCAGTGATATGAAAATATGGTAATTTTTTAAAGCTTGGGTTTAGGCCAATTATGATCTCAATGACTTCGCGTGGATTTCATGGACAGTGTCACAAAGTATTTAAAATGCAAATAGAATTAACGCAATGATCAGGCCTATTTGAAATACAGTCAGGCTTATTGTATTTTTATTGGCAGTATTTGAATTAGTCAACCTACCTTGTGTAGCCTATACCAGCTGCAAAAAACCCACCTATGTGGCCAGTGTATCAACTTCAGATCGCCCGCTATACGGCGTCTCTATGTGCGAGATAATAAACAAGTCGGCGAAATACTGATGAAATATTGTTGCTATTCATTAAAAAGTAAAAAACGATATTTCACTGCACCGCGAAAGCAGCGGCGGATTAAGGTTGCATGCCTCCCCCTGCTCTAATTCAAGAAGAAACCCTTCTCTTCCTTCCCGGGGGCAGGATTGACTCCCTGCCGTTAGCCATTCACCCTCCACTATAGTCTGTCGATGTTTGAAATTATCTTAAACAGCAACATTTTTTCTGTTAAGTAATTTTGAAGCCCCTAAATATTGGGACCCCTGGCTAGATCAGCCCAGAGAGCCCCTACCTTAAACCGCCACTGCCCAAAAGGGTGAAGACAAAACACCTGGTCACGCCGGACGCTGCGTAGTTGCTGCTGCTGCTGCTGAAGGAGCAGCTGATGCTGCAGCTGCTGCGCCAGCAAGTTGGAGCTCTGCTTGCGCACTTTGATCTCGGCGATGTCATTCTGCGCTATGACAACTACTGCACTGGACTTGCGACTGGCGCTACGGGAACCACTTCGTGCTGGCGCGTTCTCCATCACTACCCTATGCACGACATTATAAACCGTCAAGTCACAACCGACGAACTGCCCCGCGTGCGCATTATTCCACTACAGCATGATACAGGGTGGTCCAAAAAAGCGGACACCCGAAAAACAGTATGGGTGTCCGCTTTTTTGGACCACCCGGTATATGAAACGCAAATAAATCATCGGCATCATCGTCGTCCCCTCTTCCTCCTTCTCCTCCTCCTCCTCATCAGAACAAACTATTCATATAAGGTGCGTGATATGCAAAGAATTAGCGTTCAAAAACTGACGAAAGCCGTATCTTTAACACACGACAACAAAATGTTAAAAAACTAAATACAAAAGCTCAACAAAAAAATACTGATGAGCAGAAATAAATCCGAAAACGGTCATAGAGTTTGTGAAATCACATCGGTGGGTAAACGGAGAGGAGTGGTGAAAAGTATTTGTGGACAGTTGACTGACAGAAACGGTGTTGCGTATCGAAAAGAGCGACTTGTGATTTTCAAAGAAGAGCTGGTTGTTGTTGAGCAACATATATGTCAACAGAAATATCGATCTTGAGCACGAGTACCTTCATGTCAATACATCGTAGAGCACTGTTGTGGTTTGAAAATCGCCATGTGTTTTGAGAACTGAACTTGAGGTTTTGACTAAGTGCCGTCAATAATAATATTCAGGACAATATTTGTATTAGTGATCGTGATCGTAGAGTTCACTCGGCTCATCTGATGAATGGCGAACATCGCCAAGCGGCTACCGACCATCAGACCAATACAAAGTGATCATAATCAATCGTGTATCTGTATTGTAAGCTACTTCACATTCGTTGTCAATTAATGTGTTATCGATTGTCTGAGGAGGTTCGCCTTCGGAATGAGGCTGAGCTGTATACATGTCACTCTCTAGGACGAATAAATTGTCTCTCTAAGGAAAAATGCATTCTGACGCCGTTTTTTACAGCGCGTCCGCATTGCTTGCAATGCAGACCGCTGTAATAGCACGTGCTGTCTGTCTGTCCTTCTGTCTGATGTCTGTCCCTAACGTTCCGGTGTTTGTCTGGAAAAATGAACATACGATCGTGCAGTCTTCAGCGTCAGGCAGGACAGTCATTCTAGCTTCTGAAGAGGTAAAGATTATCTGGAGATCACTCCAGCGAGGGCGTTATAGTGAGGCACTCCCTGTCGCTAGCGAAAATTTGACCAATAATCGGATATAACTTCGAAACGGTGCAAGACAGGAGTTAGTATTAATCACTAATAGGAAGTCGCATATGGGCTTTCGACTGGTAACAAAATCGGTGACCTCGAATGACCTTGAACGGCGTAATGGCCCTCAGTTTGCGTTATTTCTCCTCGGTAGCTTTCGGGGCCCATTACGTAAAAGTGGTTGAAGATACACTGACACTTTCGGCGAGTGAAATGTAGCCCAAAGAATCTAGTTTTTAGCGGTATATCATTTATGGTGATATTCGCAGGGAATCACCCCCAGGGACGGCGTTAAAGTGAAGCGACCCCTGTCGCTAGCGAAACTTTGACAAATAATCAGCCATATTTAGAAACGGGCTTTCGATTAGTACCAATATCAGTTACCTTGAATGACCTTGAACGGCGTGCCGCGTATGGGCCTAATTTAGCATTATTTCGCCGAATTCGGTAGCTTTCGTGGCCCATTACCGAAAAGTGGTTGATGTCATAAAGTACACAAACTAAGCACGACGGACGCGCTGTGCTCTTCGCGGTAGCTGAGCTAGGCCTACTTGTTTCATGACGCCAGTAAGTTCTGAAACCTGTTTGTATCCGAAAGAGCAACATGCCAGCGTAGTGTATAGGGCCTATAAATGAAAAACTGACAAAAAAAGAACGATATGTCCTGAGCTGCTGCATGACTGTATACATAGTAGAGATTGTGAAATGTTCAATGCAGTTTGCTAACCGTTATAGCCAGGGGCGCAACCACGGCTGACAAGTTGAGGGGGACCAAGGTTTGGGTCCCAACACCGGGGTGCCAGCTTGCGCCCCGCGCCCGATCAAAGGCCGGACTGGGTGTTGGGTGCGGGAGGGGGTCGCCCCCTCTCGCTGTGAAGGTAGTTATGAAAACTGTACATCCTGTGTTCTTTTCACTAAATAAATCAGTTGAATTCAGTTCAGTTCAGTTCAGATGCTAAATCCTGCATTATGGTGACAACTTGCTGTGAAATTTCTTGCTTTTTGAAAACTACGGCCAAGAAGTTGGTGGGGGACCAATACATTGTTGGTCCCAACCTAAAAGTTGGGGGACCAGTCTCCCCCGTTCCCTATGGTTGTTGCGCCTATGGCTATGGCCCCTCACTACCGCAGCCAGCAGCAGTGCTAGTTCAAGAGGTGAGTGTAACTAGCAAAAACTAACACAATGTTGGCCCGGGTTCAGGTCGACAGTCAGATCATGCAGATGCAGTATTCATGATGGCCAATGACTGACGGTCCTCTGGCATTGCGGAGCGTAGCCAAACAGTTCAGGGGAAATTACGTTTCAACAGCTGTCCCCATGCAGTTGGCAACTGTACTGAGTCGACAGAATTCAGGTTGTTATATAGCCAAGACTACTAGTAAAACAATTGCTTATTCATGGCAGCACATATAGACCTATAGAGTGGACTGTCCACTGAGGTTATGTAATCTGGGCAAATAACTTTTTATCGGTGCTGATTTTGGTGGCATGTATGGATAATTACGGCAACTGTTAAAATACAGGCTAAAGGCTGACAGTTGCACGGTTTATGCTAATCACCTTTTGTCCCTTGCTGGCCAGAAAACTTGTGCATGGGCATGGGTGCTCCTGCGTTCCGGGGAGGGAAGGATTAGGCCAATTAGCCGGCCAAACCTACCAACAAACTATACCCAGCAAAGTCCAACATCCAGTACCAAAGACAATTTCATGGCCTAGTTGTGCAAGTTTAGTCATTCCCAGTGACTATCGCTAACACATATGAATAAAAACGTTTAGGCCTATTTTTGAAATATAATAAACAGCAAGCTTGCCTTTCAATCGAAGGCAGACCATCCGAGAACGCTTTTTGCTCCTGTGACCATAGTGACCTTGACCCTGACCTTATGACCTTGAATACGACCTGGAATCGATAATTCTGAAGAAGTATTTGCACACCAAAATGAACGTTCTAGGTCAAGGCTTTCAATAGTTAGAACATTACAGACAGACACACACGAGAGAGACGGGCCCGAACACATTACCAATTTACCACGCTGCATTTAAATAATGAAATTCCAGCGAGCGAGCCGAACCTCCTGTAATAAAGACGCACATAAAAACAAGCCTTCTAGTAAAGAAAGTAAACACAACAGGCCTATATGCTGTGCAGTGTTAACTTTAAAGCAAAATCAGACGTGCGTAGCCGGGCGCATGACATTGACCTTGATAGGCTGATCGAGGCAAGGCCTGTTTACTGACCGAGAACGCTTTTTGCTCCTGTGACCAGTGACCTTGACCCTGACCTTATGACCTTGAATACGACCTGGAATCGATAATTCTGAAGAAGTATTTGCACACCAAAATGAACGTTCTAGGTCAAGGCTTTCAACAGCTAGAACATTACAGACACACACGAGAGAGACGGGCCCGAACACATTACCAATTTACCACGCTGCATTTAAATAAAGTAATTCCAGCGAGCGAGCCGAACCTCCTGTAATAAAGACGCACATAAAAACAAGCCTTCTAGTAAAGAAAGTAAACACAACAGGCCTATATGCTGTGCAGTGTTCTCTTTAAAGCAAAATCAGACGTGCGTAGCCGGCCGCATGACATTGACCTTGATAGGCTGATCGAGGCAAGGCCTGTTTACTGACCTACCGACCGCCTAGGGGCATTCTGTCAACACGCCGAATAACTGATGACACAATTAATAGACCAAGGATTTCATTATAGACGTCCGTGCGGGGGAGACAGCACCGCCAACCAATCACGTGCCCGCTTCGTGAGACCGTCGTGAATCGCGATACAAGTACCTGCTGATGAGCACTGCTCTCATTAAGGTCCGCGCTGCTCCCGTTAGATAGGCCTGCTGCGTCTTGACCCACAGTTCAGCTTTTACCCAATAGATTAATTAATACAATTAGCACAATAATGCTAGTAAAATGAGACGTACCGTATGCCAAGCGACCTGCTTTGTGCGCAAAAAGTTGAGCACGCACAAACAAATCCACCACAAAGATAATGAACAACGAAGATAATAAACAACAGCTAGTCAATAATCGTTACAGTGATAATGTTTAAAGGCCTGTTGGTCGCAGGCTATTTACTTCATTGCAAGAGCACAAAGCAGGCTTACTAGTCGACATCAGACATTAAACACTGGCATGAACTAGATCCGATACACTACAACCCCCAGCAATTTATTAGCAGGCAATAAACGCATGGCCCGACCTACTTCTGCAAGAGAAAGTTCGGTTATCCACTTGTGGCATGCAATAGGCATATAACGCATAAAATGAAAGACTGTGTTGAGACTTACCAAGCTGGTTGGCAGGTTGATAATTTGCAAAAATGAAGCTACGACGACGACGCAGTCAACTGATGTGTTTTGGAACGACAGTAGCCGCTCGCCCGTACGCTAGCTACGCTGCGATTGCTCTGAATCGTATTTTTTTCTGTGTCGGCCTGCGCAGCGAAAGTGTTTATGGTCAAAGTCCAATACGGCCCGTCATCGCGTGTGGTTTCAATGCTCTAAGCGTACAGCATTCGTCATTATTCGTCAACTGACTACGACCATTGCTCGGGCTCTGCTTCCCATCCGTCATCTGCCTATTCTCTTCTGTAAAGCGTTGGTCACAAGTACGATACGGGCGAATAGGAAGTTTTTATGTTAATTCCTTATTGTAGGCTCGAAACAGTGAACATGACCTGAGCTTACACGGTACACAGTCAAAGAGTAAGTGAAACTGGACTTTCTCTGGAGAATTCCTTCTCACTGTCATTGTCAGCATTGCTCGATTATGGCTCCAGGCTCGAACCACAAATAGTGCATAAGGCTGTGAGGTGTAAGAAAACGAATGACAGCTCTACTTGTTTCTTGCCAGTTTCAGACTGATGAATAATGCACTTACTCCCACTTCTGATCAACAACTCAAAATACAAGCATAAACTGCTGTTCCTGACAAAGGTCATTAGAAAAACCACGTGTTTGCAGCATGTAGACACCTCGTCTGGTGACCGTCTAATGTTAAACATGACAGTGAAAGCAGATGCCTGCATACTATAACGATCTGCAATTCACAGCCTTCAAGAACTGAACTTCAGAATGCGACATATATCAGTAGGCCTATGTACAAAAAGCTGTGCAATTCTTTGTTATAATGCTGGTACCTCAATCCACACAGTAAACCGTTATGTTTCAACAATAGTTTTCTTTCCAAATTAACTTTAATCGACAACAAAATCGTCAGATTGTGTAAGACAGTGTCATTAACAAAAACATGCCACAGTAATCCTTTAACCATTTAATCTTGAATCTCAATGCAGAACACTATGACATGCCCTATAGCCAGGTTTTTGAGTAGGGAAGTCCCCAGGCAAAGACCACGTGTAGCTGGAGGACATCATGTTGGGGTTTTGGTGTGCCCCTTACACACCAGGTTTTTAAAAATAAACATTTTGTGATATAAAAAACTTTGACTGTCCTCAACTAGAAATCTCAAATACGTAAGTTACAAGTATGGCCGTGTTTAAAGTTAATAAAAGTTCTAGAAATAATGAAGCTGAAATAGTTCAAATTACTTTCAAAGTCGCCTGGAAATCATTATCTCCAATCAGAATTCTCAACAGAATGCAAAATTTAGAACCAGAACACTTCACACAGATATGCTTTTTTTGCTCCTGTGACCTTGACCTTGACTGGTGACCTTCATATACAATACATAAATTTGACCCGTATCCCCTCAAGATATACCCGCAGACCAAAAATGAACTTCCTATAGCAAGGTTTTCTGAAGTTATCGTATTACATAAATGACAGATACAAATTTGACAGATGCCACAGAAACTATTACCAACGGGCATCCTCGATGGTAACAATATTTAGTTCTTGGAAGTTTACGTTCTTCATCAATAAAGTTCCCAAATTTCGCATGTCACAACTATGCTAATTTCATCCATGACTCACAAAATTACCCTGTGTGGTACACTGGAAATTCCAGGATTCCTGGAAAATCCATTGGCTGGGGGCCTAATGAAAGTGAAGACAATGGCGATAAAACTGCAAATATACACACTATATCAGCAGAATATTATGAGCCATCGGAAATGTACTCCACGACAGAATTTAGAACACATTATGACAAATTATTGTCTGAAAGGGACTAAACACGCAGTAACATCTCTATGTAAAGTACACAGCAGATAAAGCTTGTATTGCCAAATTGAAAAATAACTCAAAATCAGTATAAGCAAACTAAACAACAATCATAACATTAGTCACAAATATCAACATGGAATAAAAGTTCATGACTGCAGATAGAATAGTAAGAATATGGCATCTTGAGAGATGCCGAAAAAACATCATGATGATAAATAGCTGTATTCATGATGTTACACAAGCACAAGCAGTACTATAAGAACCAGCTGTGCAGACAGGACAGAAAATGTGCCCAGTGCTATAGTTCTTTTCATGCATTCTGAACTAGGGATATAAACAGAGGGCTTAAGACCCAAAAATTCCAAGGAAAAATATATTTTTAAAATCTTTAGGCCATTTATGTGCCCAATGCCCACTGCTAATGTTGACTTGACTAGGGCCCAAAATGCCCATTTGTGTTGCTGCAGGCCCAGAAACAGCTTCTACCACTCTCCACACGTTAAAATACAGAATACAAGATATGGAAAATGTATTAAAATTCTACTAAATGCAGAAATACTGCAAAACTGCAAAAATGAGATTCGTGACAATGGAACGCGGTGCCTACATACTTGGCCAAATGCATCAAAATCTGGCAACTTATCTTTGTAGCACTTACGCATACACTGTAATCACCTAACTGTAGCACTAACAGATATACAGAGCTGACTTAAGCAGAACACTACACCCACTACAGTCATTAACAGTGGTGCACCGTTCCTTGACACTCGGAAGAAGTTTATACCAGTAGCATCAACCGTGTCTAACATTACGGATGAGAAACAGGTAGTCGCATCGCACTTAGCACCACAAATTTTCTTACTTACGTTTTGCAATTTTTATATTTCATGCTCACAACATACTGTCTTGACCATTCCTGGGACAGCAAGTGGAGTCAAAAGGTAAAAAAGTACAAACTGAGCTTATTATGTGCAAAGAAATTGTAAATACAAATTAGAAAAGTGGCAGTAACTGTGTACAGTACACAAGCTACGCAAAATTAAGAAAGTAAGATAATGCAGTTAATTTTTCAGAGAGAAACTTAGCTCTATAACTGGCAACAACTTCGACAAACTTGTGAGAACGACAAAATACACTTTGTACCCCGCCGACCAAATACCGTTGGTGATGCATCCCCGGTGATGTTGATGCAACAATTGCTTTGGATGACAAAACGAGATTCCCATATGTCATTATGACACCGTCGCATTAAATTTCTTTCAATGACAACAGGTGAGCAATATCAACAAAACATACGCCTGGTGCCTCGGTATCTTTTACAGCAATACAAGACATTATATCAATAAGCTCTCAAAAGTAAACGAAAATGTCTGAGAAGCCAGAAAAACTGGCTCAGAGTTAAAATCTAAGATCGAATGAGAAAACTTAAGATAAAACATGTGAATGTATTGACATCACTTAACATACTTTGCAGTAAATACAGCGATTTTTGGGTAATAAAATAACGATCCAATAATTACAAAAAAGAACAGTATAAGCAGATGTTGCAAAACATCGACTGTGTAGCACTATAAAGCAAAAAATCAAAATAAACACTAAAGGTATTTGCATTTGTTGAAATACAATTTCTACGGTAAATAATACCATAATCTAAGCATCTTGAAACCTGCCACTTCACCGACCGAGTGTTCTGAACACGATCAATTCCTGCCAGCATCACTGTACATTTTCCTACTGTCACATGCAAAACTGCTACTAGTCACAAGAACATAATTCCCAGACAGAAAACAGAAAATGACAAACTACCCATTAATGGCACAAAAATAAATAATTAAAAAAATAACTATTACAATATTACATAAACATAAAATCAAACGTCAGTCATATGTGCATGGCAGATATATCTGTCACAATACATGTACAGTGGTAGTCATCAGCCATCTGCCAATGACACAACACAAAATAAACGTCAAAACAACACAGAAAACACAAGCTACGTGGGAATTGCCAAATCACATGGAAATGGAAACTAAACAAACAAGTAACATCACTTGGCCAGACACTGTATCACAAATAACACAAAACCCAATCACGAATCGTACATACTCGAAACTACCACAGTTCTCGGAAATTAAACAAGACGATCACTCAGTAATTAATGAGCTCTCACAGAACAACTGAACAACTGCTGACCATAATCCTCATTACTCAGCTCAGTTTGCTGCGAGCACGGGATACATAGGTTTTCAGAGTAGTAGTAGTGAAGTGTAGAGGCTTAACATCCCACTCAACACATTATAGGTCATTTCAGGGACGATTTTTTACAGGTCATATGACCAAACCAACAGTGTCAAAGCACTGAAGGAAACCAGTTGGTCTTTCAGATAAGGCTTAAATCCCACCAGCACCACTCCACCATGTTACAATAATACAACTCTAGGCAACCGCCTCTATGCACAGCATAAGGGTCCCAATGCGACAAACCCAATCTGCTGGACCTGTAAGAACTGCTTATATAAGCGTGCTGCTGACTGTGAACACTGTGTCACACAACCCAGCACAGAGCAGTTCTGATAATATTCCCTGTTAACTTCCAGACAATCATCATAACTCGGATGTTGTCTAGCGGAGGGGAGGGGTTAGGTTTTCAGATCCGAGGCATGAAACTGAGACGAGACGAGACGTGCCAAGGCAATAATCATAGGGACTCTTGGCCAGAGTGCTGTAAGCTCCAGGCGCCATTTCATTTTACGCAATCTCACAGCACAACGCATCTTTTCCTGAGACTTCAGGATAGGTTTCACAGCAAAATTACACCTGGTTATTGTTATCATAAGGTGGTATAACTGCTGTGGGACGACTGTCCATGCTGGCCCAGCTCCTGTGCCTATGATCTCAAGACTGTGTACAGTCATAATGTGCAATGGAAACTTATACAACACAGCAATCTTTACGTCACCAATATGAAACGTAACAATTAAAATAACACAACACAGAGACTAGAAATGCTCCGCATTCTCACACTACTGACACACAAATAGCGGAGCACTAAAATGCAGAATACCAACGTATAAAAGGTTTATTAAACGACAAAATCTGATTACGTACATGTACACATAAGCCACCTAAATAGAATACAGTGGGAAAGTCGTGTATGTGTGACGCAGTTTAGCTCAACGTGTTGTCTTGGAGTGCTGTATAAGCCACTGCAACGTGATATCTGAACACATCATTGCAAACACTTTCACTTCCTTCAAAAGTCTATGTCACATGCACTGTAAAGTACCAACAAACAGCACATTAACCATTGCTATGCCTAGACTGATTTGTTTAATGCCACTTTAAGTGCAAAATATAAAGTTGGTTGGTTGGGCAAGGTTTAACGCGACACATTTTTAGGTCATTTCAGAGATGGTGGGCTGGCTGTGGCATCAGCCAGTATTGTAGCCACAGTCAGAGCCCACAGTGTGTGCAGTGTTGAGTAGTGTGTGCGCAACCACTGTTGATTACAGTGGTGTGTATGTGTATTATTTGAAAGGCATTGTGTCCGTATGTTTTAGATAATCGGCTAGGACTGTGGGTTTCTCTGGAACACGCCTTTACTTGTGCGTCTACAACCAACCAAGCTGAGCGACGCTCAAGTGCAGCCCACCTCCTGGCTAGGTGGGAGCACGAGAGGACTACAGCCTGGTGGTCACGTGCACAAGGAGGCGGTCCATCTGTTATCCCTA
>Ga0049105_1001103_pt1 | contig 11263 bp, 11 predicted proteins | sample WorMetvaBAHAMAS1_FD_61260 | JGI IMG/M metagenome (GOLD analysis project Ga0049105, IMG submission 61260) | Worm MetaG Olavius vacuus BAHAMAS.1 | ecosystem: Host-associated > Annelida > Digestive system > Unclassified | place: Germany: Marburg | collected 2013-04-09 | reverse complement strand
ACGGAGAGGGGTGCGCGCTTACTGGAACAGCCGATATCGACCAATAGCGTGCCACGTGCTTTCTTTCTGCGAGTTGCGATTGGTTGTAGATTGTCGCTAAAAATAGACCGGAACTTGGAGTAGTCCTTATCCGTGGCTACATGAGATGATACAGCGTGAATAGGAGGTACGGCATCTGGTACTTTATACAGATCTGTGGTACGGCTTGTAATCATCACAAACATGCTGTCAGAAGATAAATACACGCAAGTAAGTAAGCAAGTAAGAAAGCAGATTTCTACAGCACAGTAATCGTCAGGAACGTCTAACGTGCTGAATGCACTAGTATCGAGCGAACAAATACATTTTAAGCAAACGTCTGAAAGACTCCGCATTGATGGTTGGGTCCCGGATGAAATCTGGGAGAGTTCCAGACTGTGGGGCCGGTAACTGCAAAGGCACGGCGGCCCCATGGAGTTTGAACATAAAAATTACTAACAAAAGTAGTTTTTGACATAGTGGAGTCATCAGACATTAGTGCTATCTTACAACAGTCACATAAAGAAAAGAAATATACAGTCCAGCAATGATGATGACATTATGAACACAACCTGCATTTATTAGCAGGGACCACGATTTTCTGCATCAGAAAATCCCGACATTTTCTGTGGTATCGTTTGGCATATTTCTCCATATTCAACAACGCAGCCTGATATCAGTGAAATCCATCTAGTGAAAATTAACTCTCTGCAAAATGTGATTTGAAAGAGAACAACTGAACAGCAAAGCAAGTCTCTGAAACACTTGTGGCTGAGCTTAAATATACTAATATCACACAAGATATGACTACTATGCTTTATCAACTAAGACGAGATTATGATTAAGTCAACTTACATGTATACTGAATTATGACCGAATACGATTAAAGTGTCATGAATCCTAAGACTGCAAGAACACTTTACAATAAAAAAGACGTGTTTGGAGTCAAGCATGATGCAAAGAAACGAGCAAATTAGAATACCTAATACAATAACGTGTCATATGCTATCACAGTCTGGACTGATTACGAGGCAAACTATTAAGCGGCAAACTCCTAATGCTGCAAAGTTCTGAGGCAATTATTGTAACTCCCAAGCATAATCTAACGTAACATTCACACTTAGCTATTTGACGACTGCAGTAATAGAGTATGCATAGTACAGTGCTGAGACCTGTCATAATGTAAGGATTCCAACGAACTCGAGGCATGTCGACGCTGCCCTGCTGTATGGCATCACATGCTGCAGCCTCCACTTCTCTCATCATTTGCACTGACGGCTGTATGTACAACTGGTCTTCATACATACCTATCACAATCAGCTCAACAGTCTGAGAACACAGGCCAAGCACACTCAGTGGGAAACTGTAACAGGAGAAATCATTACAAAACTGTATTCTGAACTCAAACAAGACTATACTCATGTGCCACTGTCACCTGTGAACTGAACAGAATCAACCAAGACAGCAGATTCATAAGTCCATTGCACACCATTTGAGTGACAGTGTAATTTATGTTTTTTTTTTCTGCTATCAGGTGCTCTCAAAGTTCTTTTTAACTCTATAGCACTATAACAGTATTCATTTTAATAATAATAACAAGATTGCCTTCTAATCTAAAACTGACCACCCACAAATGTGTGCATTTAGTTACACGTGGTCACTTCCGGTCACATGACAAAGATGGCAGTCACACCACTTGATCCACCATATCCGAAAACCCCACGCTGCACAAAAACTGCATGGCTTTATGTGTTACAGAAATGGAGTTATTGCCAATCGAAGTTTTACATTGTGGAAATAGGGATTTTCAACCTTTTTTGCTCCTGTGACCTTGACCATGACCTAATGACCTTCATATATGAACTTGACCCGTATTTGATGGAGCTGTACAGGATGTGCGAAAATAAACTTCCTACATCACGGCTTTCGAAAGTTATCGTCTAACAGACATAGAGACAGACAGACGCCCTCGAAATTATACACCACGTCACTTCCTGAATGGTTAACAACAGCAACAACAACCGCCAGAATGAGAAAAATAAGAATAAGAAGCAGAAGAAGAAGAAATAAAACAAGAAACATAATAAATATGCAAACACATATGTACCATATACAATAAGTAAAAGTAGCCCGATTCTCAATACGAGCTGCAAAGCCGAAGCTGATTGCGGTTTCTTGGCAGTTAGTCCCCAGGCGACCTACCACAACCTACTACCATAACTGTGTAACTTACTGGCAAACCTTTCACTTTTCCAGCCACAAAGCATCACCACTCTTCCACTAGTACCAACTCATACTGCATGGTGACAGAGGCACTTGTGTCTTAACAACTTGCTGACAGTGGTAGGTACTCATATATTGAACAAAGCACGTGACACGACATAGCACGTGAAACTAACTAACCAATGTAGAGCAGAGGCTCAATGTCTGGCGAGTTGGATTCCTCAACAAATTCTTCAGCATCCGAAGCTTTTTGTCTTGACATGAAGTCTGGAATGATCTGAGTACTGAACAGGCTGACTTCTGTTACTTCCTGATTGCGAAGGACCCACACATTGGCAATTGCTGCCTTAAACTGCCAAACACAGACATATGCAATCAACAGCTGTCACAATTCGAAAATAACTTATCCGAACTTAGTCACGTATATATTTCATATAACTGTCACTAATACTGTAAATTTTTACTGCTACAATGCACAGTTCAATTTCATGCACAAAGACATTAATGCTTCATCACATCACCATTTTCCTCCCTTGCCAAAATGCTCATGAAACAGACTATTTTATAAGAGAAAACAATGTTAATGAAAAAGACCACGATGTAACTTAAAAGAGTGTCACAAACGTCACGGCAGAGAGAAATGCTATGCAGCAAACCTTCTGCTGCCATATAACATGGCTTGGGTTGAGACGGTCCACAGCTAAGACAAATCCCGTCGGCACAATCACCTTCAAGTCAACGTCTATGTCCTTGGACATTTGCTGCATCCTTACAGCTTCCTCGCACTCCTTAGCATCTTCATGTTCATCAACCACAGCTACACAAGCATTCACGAACCAATTACTATTCACTTAACAATTTGAAAGACTTCATCCGCCTAAGCAGTTTTTATCCATACCATTTTGCTACTGTCTGAAGCTCTAAATAACCTTCAACAGTATAAAGTACTTCTATCTGATTACTGCTTTTGTTTTCTTTTAGAAAAAAAGTAACAACATTCAGCTTCTAGAAATTCGACGCTGCCTATAACAAGTGCATTAAAAAGTTTGCAAGATGTGACAGTATGTCTGGCATATAAATAGAGCTCAGTCTTCCAACTGCCGAAACTATTGTGCATAACTCTCATGTTCTGTTTGCTAGTCATTGCTCGCTGTCATGCAGTTAGATCATTCTGTGGTTCGCAAACATTGCTGTGTGGTAATATTATTTTCTGTGGTTTTCTTCTATCTTTTTAGTATGTTTTGGCACGTTTTTTAGCTCTTACTGTTCTATGGACTACGGTCTGAAATAAACATGGACGATGATGATACTAATGTCAAACACTCTTGCAGTCTTTGTACCTCTTATATATAACACCTGCCACAGAGCCATGACGCATGTGTGTGTGTGTGCATGTAAATCATGTAATCTTGTCATTCTCTGAAAGCGTCAAATGCATTTTGAAATATTTTTTCTGTAACCTTGAATTTTATTCTAGTAAACATTAAATGGCAAAGTTTTGGGTCAAAAAAGAGGAGAAAGAACAAGGAAGTGACGAATTTACACTGCCAGAGATGACGGCAGGGAGAAGGGTCTGAATATGTGAATGCACAATGCACAGAGAGCCACAGAAGATCACATGTAGAGGGCAACAGTGAAACTGTCAGAGCACGCTCACACATTGTCATGACATCAAATGAAGAAGCAACATTAAAATCCTTCTCCAAGACTCCAACAGCACGCATTGTACATTACAAAACTCGTGAGAGAAACACTGACTATGTATTTCACATTGGTCAGTATATTCATCTTCCTGATCTGCAGACAGTATGTTGTGATATTTCTCTCGGTGAGCTGCTGACTTTGTGCAAGATTCGTCGACGTGATGTGAGCCGTGAGCAGCAATCCTGTCACGATGACGATGCTGTGCAGTCGAATCACACGACTCCGACTTACGAGCAACAAATGAAACATCATGCTGCCCAACACTGAAGTTCCATCTACAATGATACGACTTCTGTGACATAGAAAAATACATACGGATGGGCACAAAAATAATTATACCATACATGACATTAGAAAACTATTTATAGTGGCCTAAGTAAGAGTAACTTCAAGGACCACTATGGCGACGTAGTTGAAACAATGTCTGGATAAGATTGACGAAATAAATGAGTTTATGGCTTATTGCGTGGGCCACCCTCTAGGAGACTGCATCACACATTGCATCCCATCTGTCCATTCATCTGTCTGTCTGTCCATTATATGTCCCATGTCTACCCATAACTCAAAAACAACAAGTGCCAGAAAAGCCAAAACTGACTAAAGGTTGCACATAATACCGTACTGCATGTAACTCATGAACGTGGTCTAAGGTCAAAAGGATAAATGTCAATGTCACATACTGCCTACACAAGAAATGTGCCATAAATTACAGGACGGAATGCCATATGAACTTAAAAACTGAGAAAAATATGGAGCATTAGAACTGACATAAGCCATAAGCTTTCTGTAACAGAAGATCAAAAGTACTGGAATAACTAACAGAACTTCAGACTTGACAAGTAAATTAAGCTCATGACAAGCTTTAGAAATAAAATAAAAATTGTCAAAATATCATGGTGAAGAGATCACAATAAACAAATGCAATCTTGAAATTGCGGGGAGGGTCGCATATCGCATTAGCCACTGCAGCCATACACCCTTCTATTCCGTAGACAATGCCAGCTTCAACATGGAGTTGTGTGAAAAATGTGCGCTCACTCATTAGGCCGTTGCTGCTGTGACATAATAATGACGATAATGTGTAACAGTGAACTTTGTTGCGAGACATCTGCAACTAATTATCTGGCCCATTCGTGTTGGGTGAGTGAGTGAGTAGTTTCTTAGCGGTACATCAGCATTTGTGTGGTCAACAGTACACACATCGCATGAAGTCTCCAAATGTGTCCATAGGAAAAATGCAGACAGTTAAATTTGGTCCCCGAGCGTTCTTCACATCCGGTCCAGATGCTTGGAACACTCTGTCGTCTGAGCTGTGTCATTCACCTGTGTCTCTGACTGTTTCAAACGTTCACTGAAGACTTTTCTGTTCAGTTCATAGACGTGGTTTTCTTGTCATTACGGGCGATTTTCGTTAACTGTGCATTTTTTGAAATGTCAGTTTATTATTATTATTATTATTATTAAATGCCGAAAAATCCAAATACAGGAATAATTTTCCACATGCACCATACACACATACATGTGTACATACTTTTCAACTCCAGACTGTATCTCCACTGCACGGACTGTGTTTGTGGTTCGAGTCAAAACTAGAACTTCGTCCATTTGCAAACCGGCGGCAAAAGTCTTCGAGTCAACATCAAAATATTTACAACCAGCAGTTGAGCACACGTATCTAACCTAAACACAAACGACCATGGTTCACCGTTACCATGACCAACAAGTACTTAAGGCCCTTACCATTGTTCGGCTTACATATCGACAGCAACATTATGAGCTGACCATAATTTAACCTGGGATTAAAAATTTCACTACTTTCACAGCTAAAGTACATAAACATGTCACAGCAGAACATCTAGTTACTTGGCTCACACTGTTAAAAATGGATCACCTCTTGTCAAGTGACAAGTGACTAATCATGACTAATCAAGTGACTAATCATTCATCCGAAACACATCTTTTCACATAATTAATCTGAACCTTACCAATGCCACCCACCAAGCAACTACTGGTGGCCCGGTTGCACCAACGTCAATTAAATCTCCATTTAAGTATCACTTGTCTTTAAGTAGCTATTACTGTAAAGTAATTTCTGTCAGTAATAAAACTGTCAGTGGAATTAAAGTGTGGTTATTCCATGCAGCACTATTTACTGGCTGTTGATGACGTAATGTTGACGTAAGTACTTTGTGTACAGTTTGCATTGAAACAAAACAACCTAATTTTGAGTGTAGAATGTTCAGTTTGATTGATATAATCAAAACTCTCTCGAACTATTTAGCAGGCGAATAATTACAGTAATAACAGAGCTGTTAAATAGCACTTAAATATAAGTTGCATAAATTGGCCAAATAACCTAAGTATCGCAGAACATTTCATGCAATGAATTTTTGCTTTGCTTATGTAGTACTTAACAGGCAGATAAGTGTTATTTAACTTTTAACTGACATTGGTGCAACCGGTTCTCAGTTTGAGTGCTCACATTCTGCACAGACAGATGAAGCAGATGATCTTACAAATGTGTGTATTATTATTATTATAATTACCATCATCATCATCATCATCAACAAAACTGCCGAGTTCAAAAAAATTCACAGATGGTCCATGCAGTCAGCCGACTGTCATGCAACAAAACAGCAGTCAAGCGAGCTTCTTCAGCTTCTTCATCCAACCTAACATACCTTTCCTGTGTTCAAGTCTATGCCATACGTTTCCACTTCCTTGCCACCAACAACAGTTAAGTCTTTGCTGAACCTAAAAGATGAACTCAACAGAATATCTGCAACAAGAGGAACTGGCTCGATTCCTTCACTGTCAACCTGGTACAGACTACCATCCAGCGACGGCACAAGTCGCTTTTTTCGTCCGTTGTTGGTAATCTACAGTTACAAACAACAGAAAAACTGCCACCTACATTCAATGAACAAAAACACAATGATACTGCGGCATCAAGAACGCAACCAAATAACAATTTCAACTGAAAGTAAACCAGTTGGCTGTAAACAGCCATCACTAGAATGTGTTAAAATTAAAATGTATAATGTCTGTTAGTAACTGAAAACATAAAGCTGTGATGTCATCAAGCCATTACACATAAGTAAGTAAACTGCAGGGTATTCATTCCTGTTTCAACTGGTACAAAAACTAAAATTCGTTCAAGGAATGTCACAGTTACAACAGAAAACAGACTGGCATATTTTGGGCACATTTTTGTTAGAGCTCATGGTTCATTTGACATATGCAGAGTGTGCCAAAAAACCAACCATCAAAATAGTCCACTATTACAACCATCATGTGGAAATAAATGCATATAGATGTGCCTCATAAATAAATAACTAACCTCAAACTTGCTGATACTCGACGAAACCAATGACAGTCCAGTGCTTACAGACCATTCCTCAACTCCAGTAGCAGCATCCATAGCAGTCAAGTAGCCATCCATTGTACTAACGAGCATCAAATGCCTACAGTTCAATGCCAATCACACTCAGAATCACATTGAACTTCTCTTTACACTCAATTAAGTGCAGCATGCAGTACAGTAAATTCAACAAGAAAAAGCTGTTTCTATTTGCTGCATAGAGTCCTGCAAGACTTGTACAACTCTTTTATTTTAGTTTTATTGCAGATGTGCAGACAGCTGCAGTAAAATAGTACTAGATATCATGCACGAGCCAAGAAGTTGGGAAGAGATACCGATCGAGAGTTCGCTGTCGATGACCATCTAGTTACACTTTAGAGTTTACAAGTTTTCTTAAGATGGCAAATGTTAAAGTAACTGCGACTAAGGCAAGGTCTGAATCACAGGGGCAGTACTGGGCCGGCAGAACACTTTCTCCGAACAACACCCCCTCCAAATATGGGCGCTGCTAATTTCATTCTAATAACTAATGGAAGCAGGTATGTCGAATTGAACTAATAGCTCTTTTTTGCAAAAGCAGACGACACCAAAGCGTCTTTGTAACTTCCGAATACACGATTACTACTACTACTACTACTACTAGCAGACATATTTTACAGACTCACAGACGCATGAAAAGAGCGCAGTGAATTCAAGCTGCTTGGCTGTGGCGGCTGCCACATCAATGGGGGAGGGGTGTGCGCTTAATGGAACAGCCGTTACCGCAGTGTTGATCGACCAATAGCGTGCCACGTGCTTTCTTTCCGCGAGTTGCGATAGGTTGTAGATTGTCGCTATCTTGGGAGGGGGGCTTATCGGTGGCTACATGATATGATACGACATGAATAGGAGCCTGGAGGTGCGGTATCTGGAGAGCATATATATACAGATCTGTGGTCTGAATGAAGTATGCTCAATTAAAGTAATTAAATGTTTTGCACAGAATTCAACAGTCTTACGCGCATGCAAAATAGACACACAGGCAAATGCCCGCGTCCGTAAAGCTAACAAGAAACGAATGGAGAAGTATGTAGCGAGCCACCTTTTTCCATGCTCAATGGTCCGAGAAGATGCAAACAGCGGGTCGGCATCGACAGTCGATCCTGACACATTTTCATCAACTGATGACCCGACTGAACCGATGCCGAGGTCTCTTTCACTCACAACATGGCGGTCAGAATCAGAGTCGCCGCCCGACCAGCACAGGGAAATCAACGTAAGCGTCGACGCTACGTACAACGCGGTCCCGCTCCACGAAACCAGCCGATGTACGAATCCCGTCATTTCCAACCGGCCGGGCCGACAACGCCCTCACCGAACTCCGTCTGCAGACATACGACAGACAGCTGACTCATCTTTTTACTCAACTTACAGAAGCAAAAATACCAGCCACGCCTCCATCACCAAATGTAAACAACAACAATAACAAAACTTCCAGCGTGTTCGCGTTTTGTGATTGGTCGATATGCAGTGATACGTGTGCATAACCTATTTCTTTTACAGGTGGTTCTCTTCGGATTTAGAAAACCAGAGAACGAAAGTGACGGATTACCTGCAGTGCAGAGTGCAGACTGCAGAGACATTCGGTTGACCACCAAACCAGAGTAAAATGATTCAGCGAGTGAGCAGTGCATTACAACTCGTAACACATCCTTAAAATCTGCTGGCTTGCCCATTTTCATGCTTCTGTTATAGCCTGCAGGTGAAACAGAAAATTATGTGAACACGTCTTGATCGCACCGTCTACAAAAACGCGTTTAAGAACCGGCACCCTGGAAAGATCCACTCTCAAACTATCGCCCAGTCTCCAACCTATCTCTCTTGTGAAAATTGTTTCTCTTCCTGTCATGCTCCATGTGGTGTACGTTCCCCCAACTTTCTGTTCTTGGTCCTCTTCTTTTCGTCTTGTATATCACTCCACTGGAGCACTCTTCTCTCTCTAAACCATCATATGTATGCTGATACTTAACTCTTCTTCTCATTCTATTTATCGGACCTTGATTCTAGCATTACTCGCCTTCAGAATGCTCTGCAACACATCTCTTCATGGATGACTGTCAATATTTTTTATCTCTCAATTCTCAACTCATCTTGCAAACAACAACTGGCTAAAATAAGCTCCAGTTCACTTGACACAGCCCACTCTGCTCGTAACCTTGGCTTCATTTTGATGAAAATATCTCTTTTTCAGACCAGATATCGGCTCTGTCAAAATCCTGCTACTCACATATCCGTCAACTTCGCTGCATCCGACCATATCTTGATCATAAAACAGCCAGTGCCATTGCCACCTCTATCGTGCACTCCAAGCTTGACTACTGCAAACCTAATACTCAACTAAACCGTCTTCAGCACATCCAAAATTCTCTCGCACGTGCCGTCGTCAGAGCCGGGCTCAAAGTCCTCCCATATATCAACCCCGCTCACAAATCTTTACACTGACTTAAAAAGCAGCACATAATTAGATCCTTTCTCTCACATACAAAGTCCTCACCACCACTCAAAAATATGATCTTATCTCTGTTCAGCCCAGTCGTAGCACTCGTAACCCTCTCTCGTCCACCTTCCTTTTCCTCTCAGGTCAACAACCGCTCTTTCTGTCATCACCCTGTCTCTGGAATCAGCTTCCCAAGGAACTTCGCCTGCCTATGATCACGAAGACTTTTAATTATCACTCTCATCTGATCTCACACACGTCAGTTCGTCATTTCTTTCATCACCACTGTCGCCATCCATTAAACTTGCTCCTTCTCTCTTCCACTTCAGGCGCAAAACTCATCTTTTCCACAAATCCTTTCCTCCAAATAGTTCTTCTACCTTTCCACCCACCGGACTGACTCTACGGACTCCAGCTGTTTTTCGTTTTGCGCGGTCATGTCGATTTTAACTGTGGCACTGTGTGCTAGTCTAAGCTGGCTTTTATAGTCAGCTTTTAAGTGCACATTAAATCATTGCACACATCATCGTCATCATCAACCACTGCTTGAGATGAGGACTTAATCACTTTGTTCGTATAGCTTAATTACTGCATCTCTTCTCTCTTAGTGCAAAAGTAGCCCAAATATAATATACAGGGTGCATGGCTCAAAAAAGTAAGCTGTTGTACTGTGATAGCAGCTTACTTTTTTTGAGCCACCCTGTATATGCAGTACCAATGTACTGGCAAAGTAGCCTAAGTATTTTCTGCATTCGTCACGTACTCCTTCTGTATTGTACGTTCGCAGAGCGTTCAAAAAGTTTGTAGCTTGGCATGAGTTATCACTGAAAAAGTCTAAAGCCTACTCCTAGCTATAGGCCAGGTACACAAAAGCCACACAGTCAGCGAAGAGTGGGCTTTAATTAGCGGCAGGAGAGTACCGGCCTATAAGTTAGTGTTAATCACTAATGAGAAGTCGCATATGAGCTTTCGATTGGTACCAAAATCGGTGACCTTGAATGACCTTGAACAGCGTAATGGACATTATTTGGCATTATTTCACCGAATTCGGTAGCTTCCGGGGCCCACTACGTAAAAGTGGTTGAAGATACACCGAATTCCGCGACTGAAATGTAGCCCAAAGAATCTAGTTTTTAGCAATATATCATTTATGGTAATCTTTATTCACCGTAAGCATGGTAGCAGCAAAAGCAAATAAATAATGTAACTAATAATTTAAATAAATGGATAGGCCTAACAAACAGGGACGTCATTTAGAGGGGCTGGGGTCTATAGACCCCCTTTTTGTAAAGTGTAAAAAATTATTTTTAACCATGTAATATTTGAAGACAGCTTGAAGTCGGATATACTAAATGTAGTGCAGTCGTATAACGTTACGGTAACGGTAAATTTTTGCGATGTTTCTTCCGATGGTAAAGCGATAGCGCTGCCAATTCGATACGGCTGTTTTTTTTGCATATCACACATCACAGTAACAGAGA
>Ga0049105_1001101_pt1 | contig 11266 bp, 6 predicted proteins | sample WorMetvaBAHAMAS1_FD_61260 | JGI IMG/M metagenome (GOLD analysis project Ga0049105, IMG submission 61260) | Worm MetaG Olavius vacuus BAHAMAS.1 | ecosystem: Host-associated > Annelida > Digestive system > Unclassified | place: Germany: Marburg | collected 2013-04-09 | reverse complement strand
CCCAAACTTAGCGTACCGTTCACAGTCCACATGCTATCGTTGTAACCATAAGAATATAAATATTGGAGATCTGATTGCGGGTGGGGGCGGCAACAAAGACGTTTTCCCCGGGCGGCAAACACTCTCGTGCCGCCACTGAGGCGATGGACGGCACTCGCACTCACAACCAATCTCACTACTACCAGGCGGAAATACGCACAAAAATCTAATCATAAAACTAATCATAAAATGAAACAAAAACACACTCAAACCTACTATTTAAATCAACACGTTCAAACTGCTGATACGAGTGTGCATGACAGTGCACAAGAATTGTAACAGGAGTAGTTACAAAGCTGGTACCTCGGTGCCTTGTTTCCTCCACGTAATGATGTGCTCGATGTAGACCTTGGTCTCGGACGGGTAACGGATGTCGCATTCGAGTATTCGACTCGAACCGACAGTAGCGGCAATCGTCGTGGAACTGCCCATCACCAACTTATCGTCGTCGTCGGCCGAGGATCGCTTGTGTATCCGGTGGTAGTGACGTTCGATTATTTCGATATCTGCCCAATCACATGCATAACGGCAACAAGTCGAGTAGCTGAAGAGCATTATTCTAAACATCACAAATTTGCATAAAAAGTTCAAACTGTACAGTATTTACGGCGGAAAGTTATAAATATTTTAAACGATTCTGTAGAGCTAAGTATACATGAGGTGCCATAGTGCCTACCCACGAAAATATGGTAGTGTTTAGGCTGTTTATATTTACTGAAATTAGGGTGGGGTTGTGAGTGCCTAACCCCTGACCAAACCTAGAGGTGTCACTATAGAGTAATTTGCTACTCGAGTAATCGATCGAATGTCTTAACGAGTAACTCAGATATCGAATATAACCGAGTTATACAGAAAGCCGACGAACTACCAAGCTGGTTTCTGGTAGATTGTTGAGTTGAGGTTGGGTAAGGTCCAAACTCATTATAGGTCATATCGGGGATGGGTTTTACGGGTCAAATGACCCAACCAAGTGTCAAAGCACTGAAGAAAATAGGTTCAAAGGATTAGGTTTCAATCCCATCAGGTCCACGCCACTGTTCTCACAGTAATACAACACATATGCAGTATAAAAACACACAAAATACAGATAATCAGATACAGATACAGAGATAATCTAAATGAATCTGTGCACAGTGAAATGGGCCCAGATTCATTTGTGTTTATTTCTGTGTTTTTTTCATGCTGCAATATATCCCACAATAACTCACATGTTTGCTGGCAGCTGACAGTGGCATTTAAGTGGCTACAAAACAGCTGCAACCTGTCAAGCTAAGATTACAACAAAAAATGTCCATTAGTTACTTCCGAAAAACCGGAAGTGGAAAGTGTCGAATACTCGCGGCAGCCGTCACCACGCTTATGAGTGCGGCAAAGAATGTTTAACAACTGATGACGTCAGAGTGGCCTTTTGTTTACTTGTGCATTATTTCTCTGCACGTAAAATTCGAGCATCGTCGGGAGACTACAAGTAGAAAAGAGGGGTGGTTGAATTAAGTGTTGATTTAAGTATTACCAAACTTAAAGCGGCGTTAATTCAACCACCCTCTTTCCCATATACAGCATCATCTAGCATCACACTCATCCAAAGTGTGTATGCTTGGGCATGTAGAGCATACGCGGTTCCGTCGCCCATGCGATAATTATCAGCAAATAATGGGATCTGTCAGAACTGTCAACGCATAACAGATGGATTGTTCTTTTTTCTGATGATCAACGCTCTATTGAGATGCCCCGTACCCTAACCTCTACCCTTTTATAAATAAAAATTACAGATCCGTCCACAGTCAACATTGCTATCTTACAGTTTCTGGTCGTCCATCAATCTTTGTCCATCTCTTTCGCTCTATTTTCGCGCGTTTTCACTGTCGTCATCGACCGACGTCGTGCGATGAGAAATCGTCGGGAAGGATCCGCGACAAGACGAGACCGGACGATGCCATTTCTACCGTGACGCAACGAGCAGTCGTAGCATAGCCAGCATCCTTGACTGACGGTTAAACGAATTAAGTAAGTAAGTAAGTAATCCTTTTATTTACTGCCGAAGCTGTGTTGACCAGAAGGGTTAAGGGGGAGTGGAATTCTTGGAAAAGGGGCGCTGAGTATCCCTCCCATTTCGAGGCTGTGGGAGCATTATTTTTGTACGTTTTTTCTATGGGCCTGCTGTCCCTCTCCTCCGATAGACAACAAGTTCACAACTGAGCTATGATGTTTGTCAGGAGGTAAGAGGGAATGTGTTAAACCTTGCTGTATCTATCTACATGTATCTATGGATCTGCTGCATTCTGCGTATATCAGATTGCGCGTTTCACACATGCGGGGACATATACATAGATTTTTTTTAAATAAAGAAAACATGCATGGCCCTAGTGTGTGCTATTTTCTGAGGTCCTTAAGGTCCTGACTTACTTACTTACCTACTTACTTAATTATGTCTGCCTGTCCTTCTAAGTACTGGGATGGTGTGACCGTGTCCGGGTTCAATTCCTGGTGCCGGACATTTATCGCAGAACGTAATCAACCACCCAGGTCAACTCAGCCTGGCCATCCCTTCGTGGGTAGCCGCAATGAGTACCAGCCAAAGGGCGGTGATGCCTTGCGGCTGGGGAGTAAAGGCAGGTATGGTTCGTGTGTGGGTGGCAGGTGAAACTGTGTGATCCCCTTGTTACACGAGGGTCACATCTCAGCGCTTTAGCGATAGGGTAAACCCTGACCTTAACACTTATCCCAACCCCAACGTTTACCTATAAAGTGTTATATAAATTAACCTACTTTACTCTTTTACCTGTCTGAATAATGCCAGTGCCCAGGGCTGTGGCTGGACGATTTCCCTCTCACATTTCTCCTGGCAACGGCTACTTAAACCGTAAAAAACTGTTAACCCTCTTCCTAAAGATGGCGCTAACCCGAAGGTAAAATATCTCAGGGGAATTTTCAGGTGGGAACTCCCTGGATCGCTGGCCAGGATTTCCTGGGGCTTCCAGACATTTCGTACCCTAACTTTTTGTACCCAGGCGTTTCATACCCTAGGCAATAGGCATCTCTAATCCTCACCTTAACCATGCCTGAGCGCTTTAAAGTGGTTTGTATACCATGCAAGGCGCTATACAAGTGCTCTGCTTTACCTTTACCTTTACCTTTTAACACTTATCCCAACCCTAACCTCTGCCTCTAACACTGACACCTGATCCTAACCCTAACCCTAACCCTAGCCTAACGCTTTTGCGAAACGCCGAGGTACGAAAAGGTCGGTACGAAACGTCTTGCTCCATTTGCTGGCTGGGTCCAAGGCTGCCACACGACATCGCAAACACAGCAGCGAAACAAACACTCCGACGTCTTGGTCGTAACGTTGTCGCAACGTGTCCATGTTGCTATCACGTGGACGATGGACGGAGTGGAACGGTGAAAAAACGGATGCTATAGCAGACTGTGTCGGTTGGCGGCAAAAAAATCACGTTCGCAATATGTCCGACAGAATTTCCCCAGGGCGAGCTTTAAAAAAGCTCGTGCGTCCTACAAGTAGATCTGCTTGGAACGGAACAATAAGGCTTAGTGCATTTCACTAACTGTAGACCTGAATCTTCCCCAGGGCGAGCTGAAATGTAAATCGGCGATTTTATCCCGACAGAATGCAGGAAATACCTATGAAACAAAGCTCGCAAATGTCTTCTAGGCGAGCTGAAACGGATGTTACCACAACACATTTTGGAAGAGTTCCATACTGTTATAATGGTACTGTACCTTATTGAGATCTTAGTGTTTTTCTTCTTTCAGGGCGAGCTGAAATGTAGACAAGCAGTTTCATCTTAGCTGTTTTGCAAATAAACTTGTTTTATGTTCACACATGTGGGATGTAGTTTTCTCACGGCGAGCTGAAATGTATCCGACGCCCCTGATTCAGATTTCTACAGAACGCAATTGATGGCGGTGGAAGTATTTTCCCAGGGCGAGATAGAGACGGACGAAGACACAATCCTCTCATAAAGCACTTCAATCCAGCCACTGTAGCAAAGTCGTCGTTGTCGTTGTCGTTGTCGTCGTCGTCGCTGTTGCTGAAATCAACGTTTCCACCATGACGCATCTGTCGTGTACGCACGTCGTAGTCGTACAGTCGTCGTACAGTCGTAGTTGAAGTCGTAGTCACACTTACAGTCGTAGTCGTACAGACGTCGCGACAATAAATCGTGTCCGATCGGCTTGGCAGATTCCGAACCGGACCCCGGTGCCCGGCGCGACCCCCCACAACGAAATCTCCACCAAAACAGCGTGCTAGTGGTCGTTGGTGGTCGGTGAAGCGATGATTACAGGCGACGATAACGCTCAGGATGGTTCGCGGGCCTTATTGGAAACTAGTGATAGGCCATTCTAATCGATTTTAATCGATTACTATCGATTGCTTATTGATTCGTACCGTTAACGCGTACTTGTTACTGGGCTATGTAAAATGCCTTAACCGCAACTGCGTTTTCGTAACTATCATATTAGTAAGTAAGTAAGTAAGTAAGTACATTACATTCTTATAACGTATGTTCTCAGAAAATCAGAAGTAGGCATTTGCAAAGAGATGAGATTTTAATCCATCTCTAAACTTTCTGCGACTAATCAGTGTCGAGCGCATTAATTATTATAATTATTAATTAGCATAATAGTGACTAATACCACTATAGCAGCTACTTAGACAACAACTAAGCTACTCATGAACACGTTCGTTCGCACAGGAATTATTTATTTGTACATGAAAAAGAGACAGGCAAACAGACGTACATACAGAGAAGTCAAAAAAACGCCCCACTGCTTCATAGTTAATTACTTGTTAATATATGAGGAGAAAATATTAAAATACTTTGCTTTCGACTGAACAGAACGATGTGTTTGCATTCAAATTCACAACTCTCCAGACATTATTAAATTATTTCGAACACAAAAACGATTACACAAAAATCTAGCGACAAAGTTTTTGCAGTGAAAGAACTATTGAGAAAGCGTGGCTCCTGTTCAAGTCGATACCGAAGCGAATATAATGTTTTCGCTCGCGTTGCGCAGCACTACTGGGACTATGTTACACGTGGACAATTCCCAGCTGCGGCCACGGATAAGCCGCGGACCACCAACGTCGTTTTCTATAAGTCGATAGAGACTAGATACACGAGCAACGAGTTACTGTACGTGTGTCATGTCCTTGAATCCTACGCTGGTCCGCATAAGTCGCATTACGGATGGGATATGTCAAGCAAAACTACCGCTGCCGGTGACAAATGGTTTTGCTAATGCCAGCCTTAGCCCGTCTCATCGACATTACGAAGTTTTATTTTCGAAATGATGAATAACGTGACGTCAGCGAAGTCATAAAAGCTATTAGTGGCGTCTTTAACATCTACGTTATTTCCAGTTTGTTTCAATATATTTCTCTATTTGTACCAATGCAACGTTTAAAGGCTAAAATTATTTCACTATAGCTGTCCTAGTGTACAAGGTGGGCCAAAACCTGACCGTTTTTTAAAGTTTGTAAGTTATAAACAGAGTGGACCAAAAAAGTAAGCTGTTGTATTGCGGGTTGTAACTTCGTCAGTTAGGGGCCAATGTGAACTGTGAAGAAATTCCACTATTAGAAAGCTTATTAAATTTTCAGAAAAATGCATGTAATATTTGCCACATAACTTCAAAATGTTACCCCTTTACCTTGCAAAATGACAAACAATGTAAGGGCGCATCTGGAGTTTTGCAAATCACGTGATCAAACAGTGATTAAGCACGTAGGCCTACATGGAATAGTTAACTGTATAGAACAGTTAACAGTTAACTAATAAAATACATCTTTCTCGAAATTTAGTAAGCTTTCTAACAGTGAAATTCCTTTAAATTGGTGCGTAACTGACGAAGTTACAACCCGCAATACAACAGCTTACTATTCTAACCTGTCTTGAATTTTTATCACAGTTAAGTATTCTTTGCACTAGTCCAGTAAAGCTGTAATACATTTAAACAACAATTAACCGGTCACGTGTAATTTAGTAAGGATTAAGTAACACCGATTTATACTAAGTAAAATACTATGCTAAAGGGTCAGACTGTTTGATTATTAGAAAAGATTACAAGGGTAGGTTTTTTTTCGTAGCGCTGTCTCAGTTGTCAACACAAATAGTAAGTAAGTAAGTTAAGTAAGTAAACATAGATTTTTAGAGTAGCCTAAGTAACGTCACACAGCAAACGACTGTAATCAAAGTTTGCTAGAATATAGTAATGTGGTGCAGTTGCATGAGTAGTAATGGCGCTAGGCTAAGCAGATTTTAATGTACATTGTACATGTAGGGGCCTATGCAACGCTACAAAGTTTGACATTTATTTTCTCTCCGTCGTGTTCGAGATGCTGCTAACATAACTTTTCCTCGTTTCAAGCTTTAAAGATTCAGCAGTTGCTATGCAATGACCGCATCAGTGCTTCAGCGTCAGGGCATCACCTTGTGTGTGTGTCACGCCCCGATACACACGTCTTTCAATACTAATAGCTTCGTCAACGCGTCACAGAACGCATCTTAATCGCTGGCCGATGTTCGCACAGACGAATCGCTAGAAAGGTGCCAACAGTTCAAATATCTAAACGTTTAAACGGCTTGCCGACTCGCTGTGTGGTATTTCTCTAAAACGACGATAATTATTACTGACAACCAGTGGACTACATGTATATGATTAATATTCATGACTATGCACATCCTGTACGTAATTGGAGAAAAGGTACAGTGGCCGTGATACGTGAACTGTAAATTGCTAAAATTTTAAAAGACAAAGTAAACCATTTCGCACGAACATCAATTCAAGAAAGACGTTAATTAATTAAGTTCTGTGTGTAATATTCTGTTGCCGTCTGTCTCATGTGGTCCTCCGTTATTTGTCGAGATTGCAATATGGTTTATCAGCAAAATTGACTGTCAAATATGAAAAAGTGCAGTAGGGTAGCCACGGGGAAAGGGAGGGGGGGGGGGGCAGGCGCCCCCTACCGTCGACAGGCATGGCCACAGGATTTGTGCAAATCCGATGACATTTTTTTGAGGCGGGAGGAGAGGCTGTGACAGCTCTCCCCCAGACCTAGCTGATGGGGAGGGGCCCTCTGGGCTGCCCTTTCCCAAAAACCCCACCCCGCGTTGGCCCTTCGGGCGACGTCACCGGTGTGCCCCCAACTTTGAAATCCTGGCTACGCCACTGAATTTAAAAGTGTTCCATTTTCATGAGAATCTCTCCGAACTTAATACCATGGGCGACAACTTACGGATCTTGCCTTGACGGCTGATGAACCTTTTTGCAATCTCGTCAACTAACAGAGGACCACATGAGACAGACGGCAGAAAACTATGACGCACAGAAATTAATTAAACTGTCAATGCTGACGTCGCCGAACGTTAACGAGAGATTTTATAGCAGCAACTGGTACGCGCACTCGTGGCGCATGTGTTGGACGATACGACACACCTTCGTTGTATTTTTTCTGGAAATTTAATGACAGCGACATAGAGGCAATAGCAGCCGTGATGCACATGTCTCTACCGGTGACAGTCAACAGGTGCCCGATAGAAGCGGATTAGAAAGAACGAAGTAGGCATCAAAAGTAATCATCAAACAAGCGAAACATCTGTTTATATATTTCACGATCAAACAACAGGCTTGCCGTGGATACGGATATCCATGGATATATCCATGTGTGGATATCAGACTTAGGCCCTGCTGCGAATATATCCATAATTAATATCAATGCTCATTGATTTTGTTTTTATTTTTAATACTTTGTTTGCTGTCGGTTTTTCGGCGAATATAAGTTTAGGCCTATATAGTCTATATGATGTATCCTGAATTACTGACATTTCATTAATGATAACACTAATTTGAATCAACTGCAGCGATATAAAACCAAATGATTAAACAAAGCCGATCAAACATTTACTAAGAACAGTGGCCTTAAACGTGGAGTACTGAGGGAAGCGAGCTTATAGGAATGACCGTGTTGTCGGAGATGGTAAAAATCCGATTTGATTGATGTCGTGAGCAGCGTACGGTCTGACGTCATGGCTCACATGTTGCCGTTGTTTCCCAATCTCGTATTTTATTGACCGATGTCGCTCATTGTTCTGCAGAAAGACAGCGACTGGCATCAACGCTTTGTTGGCTACTCAAGGTAGACAGTGTCAACCTCAGATAGGTGGAATAGCAGCTGAATAATCATGGTATTTTTTCGGCCGCTCACTAAGAGCATAGACCGCTTGCCTAATTTATGAAGAGAGTAGTGCGGGTAGATCTACTGAATTAGATATTCTGTGTTACATAAAAAAATATCTAATCGAATACCGTGAAATGAGTTGATTTTATTTTCCGTTTTACGCTTTCATTACCTCGCGTAATAAAGAATAATTAAAATTATAATAATAAACGTTTAAGTGACAAATTTCATTGAAGCACGTATCCCTTTAACTACGGTCAGCCGGACAGCTAAAATATCCTAGTCACGTGATCAGGGCACTTGTCAAACGCGTCACACTATGACAGCCTTGTTACGATGACGTCACTTCCGCCCGACATCTTGTCTCCGTCGGCGGCATGCGAAAACAAGAATTAAGCGCCGACACAGCCTCAACGTCGGCTCAGGCCGTAGCAGAGAATCGGTTGGTTGGCACAATGGTAGATTATAGCTGCATTAGACCCCCGGCTGTACTTGAACTGGATAAGCACGTGGTCCCAAAATCCTCGCCAAAGCCCCCTATAGATCGATTCCCCTGCCGTTAGCCGTCTTTTTCTCAGCTGGCATGTCTAGGTTTGACATTATTTTATACATAACTAATTTTTCTGTTGACTAAATTTTAGGTTTAATGGCATTAGCCCAGTCAGTTTTCCCATCCACTGAGGAAGCAATGTGCAATGTGCTGGACCGGTGCGGCACGGCTCATAGTGCAGAAGATTATCGATAAGAAGCTGACACTTTTTGGTCATATGTGTAAAATGCCAGACGACAGCATAGGCGCAACAACCGTAGGGACCGGGGGAGACTGGTCCCCCAACTTTTAGGTTGGGGACCAACAATGTATTGGTCCCCCAACTTCTTGGCCTTAGTTTTCAAAAAGCAAGAAATTTCACAGCAAGTAGTCACAAGAATGCAGGATTTAGCATCTGAGTTTTCAAAAATTTTCCGGGGTGATACCTCCGGACCCTCACAGCGGGAGGGAGCGACCCCCTCCCGCACCCAACATCCAACCTTTAACCGGGCGCCGGTGTTGGAACCCAAACCTTGGTTCCACTCAACTTTTCAGCCGTGGTTGCGCCCGTGGATGACAGATTGCTGACACACGTGTTGTTTGGGAAAATGGACGGTCAAGTGAAAGGAAAAGGCCAGGGAAACGGTGGATAGACGACATAGAAGATCGGTGTAACAATGATGACAGACAGGACGAAATGGCTTGGGTAAATGCGCTCGACACCAACAGGTGCTGAGCCAGTGGAGCTTGATAACAAGGACGACTGGAGAAGGAGGTGGCAGTATTATGGTTAAGGGTCGTACCTGTATCTTCGATCACTGAAAACGAATATGGCTGGCTACATTTCAACTTTGTCTGGATTGATCTGCGACTCCATTTTTAAGCTTGGAATTGGCTGAACTTATTGTGCAAACATACAATATCTACAAGGTCGTGTTTGCTGAAATTGTGTGTGTGTGTGGGGGGGGGGGGTAAATTTCACTGGAAGTTTTCTCAAATATACAAACATTTCTGTTTATGAGTTAACTATGACTATGGCGCATCGGGGCGGTTAACCCATTTCCGCTGTAGAAATACTCGCACTTACTTACTTACTTACTTACTTACTGACCTTTCTACATCCCCTGTCAAATCAAATTCAGTACCGAAATCAGTGCGATATTGATGGCCCGATTAGGTTTCTGCTCTATTTGGCAGCAGAAGGAACGGAACCGACATTTAATGTTTCTGCCAAGTGACAACATGAAAGTTGTTGACGCAAAACAGGCGACTACCGGCCGAGTTAAATCACGCCTCAGTCATATCCAGTGATGAGAATTAGCTTATACATATTCAGTAGCGGGGGAGGAGCCACTTGAGCTTTATGGGCTCAACGGAACGAAACATTCTATGGGACATAAACGTCAATTTGAGGCCCTGGTCGTCGGCCTAGAAACTTTGCCGCCAGCTATCTTGTGCCGGAATCAAGATTCTCCGTATTTCACACAGTATGTTGACATTAAACACGAAAATCTCAAAGATTCTACTAATTATTCAGTAGAGAGCAAACAACAATTGGAAACAGCCAACTGAATCAACTTCCAGTCCAATTTTAAGCCGCAGGCGCGGCCTATTCCGGTACAAACGACACGGCGCTCAGCCAATATTAAGATTTAAAGAGCACTAATTCTTCGTGAGCGCATGCAAATGCGATTGTCGAAGGCGCGAACAGCCACTTCGTGCATGGCAACTAAGCGCTCTCGCCTTTATGGGCGATATGCCTAAATAATACAATGTTGACCTGGTTGCGCTGTTGCTCTATGTGAACGAACAATAGGCGGCTTAAGATGCGAGACAGATAGAAGAACTTTACGATCGCTTCACACACGATGGCACCAAAACGATCAGTTCATTTTGTGGTATGTATTCTCATCTTTAACTAGAAACTAGCTGTCATCAAATTCAGGCACATCAGCAATTTTCGGCGACAATCACCCTGTGGATTGAAGTTTTTTTGTTATTTTAAGTAAGTAAGTAAGTAAGATGATTTCTAAACGGCGCTTTTAGCTAAAATATCACAAAGTGCTGTGGTCCCCGAACAGGTATGTTTTCAGAAACCGTTTAAACTCTCCAAGACTGTCACTTTGTTGTACTTCAGCTCTACCTGTAGAATTTTCACAAATTCTTACCGTTAACGGGTAGTTATAATTAGGATGTACATGTCTAGAATGTCTTTTAGGTAGGCCTAGACGTCTACATCAGGAATGGTAACGCCTGTTCCCCATCTTCTTATGGGAATCTCATAGGAATGGGAATAAACATGTTGCATGTCGGGAATGGAAATGCGAATGGTAAAAGCTAAATGGGAATGGGACGAACTGGGACTCAAAACCCCATTAAACCCATTCCGGCAGACCTCTACAATGTGCTCTTGTCATGTGACCAACTAATCAAATCTCAAACTGTGCACTGAACTGTCTTAACCAGACCATCATATAGCGTAAGTAAGTAAG
>Ga0049105_1001100_pt1 | contig 11267 bp, 12 predicted proteins | sample WorMetvaBAHAMAS1_FD_61260 | JGI IMG/M metagenome (GOLD analysis project Ga0049105, IMG submission 61260) | Worm MetaG Olavius vacuus BAHAMAS.1 | ecosystem: Host-associated > Annelida > Digestive system > Unclassified | place: Germany: Marburg | collected 2013-04-09 | reverse complement strand
TTCGGTTCGGGTTCGGTTGGTAAAATCTTTGGGTTCGTTCGGTTCGGTTCGAAATGGTCTTAGAATGGTGTTCGAGTTCGGTGTGTTCGGTTCGGGTTCGGTTCGATTCCCATCTCTACATGAGAGTGGCTTCTGTTTCCGGTAAATGTGGGTGCATCTTGTAACTTTGCTTTTGGGTGCGCTTTTGTTTTTTCTGCACTCTGCAGTCCTTCAAGTAAGTAAGAGTCCTCGGATAACAATCGCAGCCTATATAAATAACTTAAATAACACAGCAAAATAAGTTTTGTATTAATTGGCATCGGCTGATTGCCGATTGTTAGGTACCGATTATCGGCTGACCAGTAGTCGGCCAGTGCCTTTTTGGTGCATCTCTAATAGTAACTAAATAGCTCAAATAACTGAAGTTGCCTAGACGTCGTCGTTGTGTGCTGTTTAATTCATTGCACAATTATTCACAGTTGTTTTTACTTGACATGCATTATTGAGACTCGGAATATCAAGACCAAGACTATGACGTCTATTAACCAAACAGAAGTTTGAGTTTTGACACTCACGTTTTGACAACTCCAAGCCTGTAAGCCAGTATACTTGCCTATAGATTTATGTGAATGTTGATAATACTCAAGAGCACACAAGAGATAGTGAAAGGTCGGATGTTAATGAATTGTTAGTGGTTTTACTGCTTCAGAGCGATGCAAGGTCCTACAGTTGACAATGATTAAAGATTAAATAAGCTGCAGTCAACTAGAGTCAGTTGCTTATTCAGTGTTTGGTAACCAGATATTTTTGAAAAGCAGATATAACCATTTCTGCAGAATGCATTGATATTGTCAAGTATATTGCAACAGAATTGGTTTTAATTTTAGTGACACTTTTGGTAAACTGTGGATTTCTTTTTGGCAGATGAAAGATTGTACCGTGCTGCTAAAACTGGCTCTGCTGCTGATATAGAAGAGTAAGTTTTATAGTAACATTGTTGTTATTCTGAAATGACTGGCATGAAGTCTCGGTCTCGAAGTCTCAGTCTTTAGATGCTGTCTCGATCTCGTCTCGAACAGAAAACTGAAGTTCTCGGTCTTGTCTCAGGCCTCATCTCATTTTACAAGCTAATTTTCGCTAACATAAGTTCCCTGAAATTAGTACCAATAGTAGGCAGTGTGAACTGGATGTATTTAATGATTTTATTTCCGACCTCACCCTATTGCGCTGCAGGTGTTTTATATGCCATACAGTTTAGCCTCATTATGTGGTTGACCAGATCACGAATGCTCAGAAGTCGGCTAGCTCAGCTAATACACCTAAAGTGCAATAAGCATGTCCTTTAGATTGACAGGTAAAGTCGTATTGAGCAATTTGAGCTGATGGTTCAAAGTTGAATTTTGCTAAGAATATACAGCTGTACTTTTTAATATTGAAATGAACTCGAACTTGCATTTTGTTGATAAGCTAATATCCACCACAGCTAGGCCTATCTATGTGGCCTGCTCAGTTTCCACGCTTTGATCTCTCGGACCCAAAATGAAAGGTCTCAGTCTCATCTTGGTCTTGAGAAAATTTTGGAAGGTCTCGGTCTCGTCTCAAACTTAAAATCAAAAGTGTCGTTCTCGGTCTCAGATTTTAACGTCTCATTTACATCCCTGTGAGATGGGTCATTTCTTTGTTGGTGGACTACAGCAGATCTCTCTGTTTTAATGCATTAATTTTAGTGACATAGAACTGCTACATATTTGTTTTAATCTGAATATTTTTAAAAATACCTTAAAAGGATTAAATATGCTTGTTTATTGCTTGTGTACAGATAAGATGTTGGAAGTAAGTGTGCTGGTAGCGCTAGTAATTTTGTTGGGCTAACGTAACATTTGTGTGAATGATCTGCATGGCATTTGTTGCATTTTTAGGCTGATGAAAAAAGGACTTGATGTGAACCACAGGCATCAGCTTGGCTGGACTGCTCTGCAGGTTGCTGTTGTGAACAAGAATGTCCAGTAAGTTATTCAAACTTAGATCTGTGCATTATGTAGACCACTGACATTGTAGCTGTAGTAAAAGTGCATTATGCTGATGTTCTACCGGTATTTCATGACTTGTGTAGATGAATGTGTGCCTGAGTGTGGCAGGTAAGTATCTGATGTATAAATTTTCAGTCATGTAGTCCTGAAATCTAGGTCTTAGTCTTGAAATGCTTCAGTGACTGATATGTTATGGTCAAGTGTAATACTACAGTATTTCTGTGGCTATTCTACACTGATGTCGATCAGTGTTGTATTCTGTGAAAATTGTTCTGTGCTGTATCACTTTTCTATAGTTGTGTATCATCATGTGTGGCGTGCGCAGTGCATCGTGCATAAACTGGTAGATGAAATGCTTTAGCGGTAATTGTAGTCTTGGTCTTGGCTTTGGTTTTATGCTCTTGGTCTCAGTCTGTTCTTGAAAACTATGTTGTTTACGTTGTTGGTATAGAGTAGAAGATTCTCAGTAATTGTTGCCACTGTGCGGTTTTGTGCTTCAGAGCAGTTCGTATGCTACTGAAGTTTGGTGCTGACCCCAATCTTCCTGACGAGTTCAGTAGCATCTATTTAATGGCACGTGAGAAAGGTCTCAACTCGTTGCAGGGTATGTGACCATTTGTGTCACCGATGCAACATAATCAGTGTGGTATTTTAAATGTTACGTGCTTGAAATCCTTGCAGTAACTGAACATTCGGCAGCAGTAGCAACAAGCGCAACAACAGTCATGATATTATGTTGATGATGATGCATTTTTGTAACAATAATAAACTATATATTGAACTCAGTTACTTCATTAGCCAAAGCCCGTGATGTGTTACATTCGATGTCATGTGCATATTGCATGAGTACGATTAGAGCGATAACGTGGGTTTGTGTTGAAAGAAAGGAAGAAAAGTGCAGAGTTAAGCACATTGCTGTGATCAGAACCAGTCAGATTGGTGATTAAGAATGATAGACTGACATGGTTTGGACACGGGAATGCAAAGATGATGCCAATTAGATCATATATTGTATGATGAAGGAGATAGATGGATCTGAACAGAGGGACATCCAAAGAACTTAGAAGGAAGACTTGGTAGGAAGGCATCAAGGATGTGATATCGATCCACAGTTGGCAGTCGCACATTCACAGCTTCCGGCGCCGCAGTATGGAATGACCTGCCGGCTCACGTCACAGCTGCGCCGTCACTCGCGGTCTTCAGACAGCGTCTTAAGACATTTCTGTTCTCGCGCTCATATCCTGACATTGTCAGTTAACCTACAAACTATGTATTTTTTTCTACACCTGCGTGGACCTAGCAATAACTTCATTATTTAGGCCACTTTAAAAATATTGATGATGATGATGATGCAAAGTCTCGGTCTGTTTCGAGAGGAAGTATAAGTTGGGGAAAATAGCAAAGGAGAATTAAGGTATCAATTGACTAACCTAGATTTATCTGGAAAGTGGCTATAAACTGGTGTGTGATTTCAGAATTGAAACTTTCATGTGATTAACGCTCTGTGAATAGTGATGACTTCCACCGTATTAGCAAATTTTCTGTTGTATATTTCATATTCATCTTGTGAGTAGATCATGGTCAGTCATGTGGCGTGCAAGTTTTCGATACTTATCATTTCTGTGTTGTAGTGGATATTGCTCGTGATGAGGAATTTTCTAACCGTCTTAACAACAGATCTGACTTCCGTGGCTGTACAAGTCTACATTATGCTGTTCTGATGGACAGTGAAGTGATTGTCAGAATGTTACTGGATGCTGGTCAGTGTTACTGCTACTAGTGAAACATACACGTGTTACATGTAACAGTCTAGTTTATACATAATATGATGACAGCAAGAGCATAATACAGGAAGTAATTACTGGAGTCTTGGGTGTTACTGGCTACTAACTAATCGCTAGCAATGTGATGTCTGGTGCTTTAATATTGATGCATGACATGTCAGTTTGTGGCTTGATTACTATTTGTGTTGTTATCGTACTGCATGCTTGCACTGCTTTTATGTTGTTAGTTGGGCATGAAGAAGAGAATTTTGCCAATAAAAATACCACTCTAGTGAAGTTGAAGACATGGAAAGTGACCGTTGAAATGGTTGTGTATTGTGTGTGTGTGTGTGTGTGCTTGTTGTGTGTACAGGAGCAAATCCAATGCTAGAGAACGACAGTGGACATCGTCCACTATGTTATGTGAAGAGTCAGCAGATTAGAGAGTTGTTGCAAGAGAGTGAACAGAAGGTTCGATTGTCAGTTTGATACGTGTTTGAGTTTTTTACTTACTTATTGAAGGAACTGTTCCGCAGGTCATACGGCAGCGCAAACTATCGGCCACAGTAGCATTGACATTAGTGTAATACGTGACACACAGCGGCCGTGAAGTTTTGTTCAAGACTTGCATCGCGATGAAATTCGTGGATGATGATGATGATGATGATGATGATGATGATGATATAGTCAGGTGCAAACATTTTAGCTGGTAGCATGTGCGTAACAATGTTATTGATAATAACTGACTGAGCTGTTGCTGTTATGTAAATACAGTTTGATCAGATCAAGAAAGAAAGAGAGGCAGAAGAGCGCCGAAAATTCCCGCTAGAACGACGACTTCGCGAAGTTATCATCGGGCAGGAAGGAGCTATTACTACAGTTGCTTCTGGTAGAGTGTTCTCACAATCTTACTGGATACTGATGTAGTTGTGAGCACTTCCTTTTTCTTCTTCTACTCATTACCTGCGTGCTAGCTATGCTGTGCGAAGCAGGAATGGTTTTAGCGGCTTTTTGTTGCATGTGTCTCTGTGTGAAAAAAATGAAGAATTATTGGGTAGAAGTTGGTGTAATTTGGGGGGAATATGTATAACAGTGAACCATCGAAGTGATTAGACGTTGGTGACATTTCAGTTTGACATTTGTACATGTATTTTGAGCTGACACTGCTTGAGTGAGATGTATCAACTCGCCATGCAGCAAATGTGGTAAGGGCAAGCCCACACCTGTCGGACAGTTGTTGGGTTGTTCCTCGATGCATGCAACAAACTCTGTGAGGTCAAGCCCACACCTCTCAGATGGTTGTTGAGTTGTTTCTTCATGCATGCAACAAACACCTTGACAGCTAACATTGGTGGCAACACGCATGTCTGTGCTTGTCTAGGAGGCTACGACACAGTTTAGTTTTTAATGTATACACTGAACCATAAAAAAGTGACATTTTATTTTTGACTATAACTCTGGCTAATCTTAGCCGATTTTTATAGTTTTTTCATCATTTTAACCTTGAAGAAATTCTACATGCGACTATAATAAAATTTATCACATCACCCGATTTATGTGCGCACCTTACCGTGTGGTGCGAACTGGACCAGTCACTTGTGAACCATGCCATCAACCAGTGGAGGCGTCGTCTGTCGGCCTGTGTCGATGCTGAAGGCGGACATTTTGAACATTACTTATGATAGCTACTCTCAAAGTAACAATGTCAAAATGGCAACACTGTAAATTTGATAATTGGAGATGACTTTCTATTCTCTTTTGCTGTGAATGTAAATGAACAAAGAATAATAGCATTTTTAACTGAAAAGTGTTGTTATTTAAATTTACGAAATAAGGTGTGCACACAATTAAGGTGATGTGGTAAATTTTACTACAGTCGCATTTAGAGTTTTTTCACGATTAAAATGATATAAAAACTATAAAAATCGGTTAAGATTAGCCAAAGTTATAGTCAGAAATAAAATGTCACGTTTTTTATGGTTCACTGTGTACATGCTTTCACGTTTGCTTGTGTCAGCAGCCAGAAATACGTAGTTGTGATTTTTTCACTTGTTTATTAATTCATGAAAACAATTGCAGCTTGTTTGTCGACTGTTGTTTGTGCATACTTGTGTTTAACAGCAGTTCGTAGGAAAGAGAATGGATGGTATGACGAGGAACACCCATTGGTTTTTCTGTTTCTTGGCTCATCAGGAATTGGTAAGTTGATGTCTTCATTCATTAAACTCCTTGTGATGAGTGTTTTTAAATGAATTTTGTTGCAGGGTATGCACTGGTTTTAATTTCATTTTATACTGGTTTATTGAGTAAAGAAATGTTGAATTGTGCATACTTGTATGCAATATTGTCATCAAATTGGACTTATATCACAGCGTAGACATTTGTGAATTATATGTAATATACACCAAGACTCTTTAATGACATAAAATTTAGTCACTTACTAGATATGGATATTTCATCTCTATCCTTCATCAGCTGTAGATGCAGGCATCATTGATACTGGTGTTCCTTAGTGGAACTGAGGTCAGCTGTTATGTACGCGTTAATGGACCATCGAAGATACGAATACGTGGCAATTGCTGTGCTTGTTGATCATCTTCATTACAAGTATATTCATACAGTGTTGAATGACTTTTTATCATAAGGACATTTGGCAAAATTTATGGCGATCTGTAGATTAATTGTTGATTTTTATTGGACAGGCAAAACAGAACTGGCCAAGCAGGTGGCGAGATATTTACACAAAGATAACAAGAAGGTAAATGCAACTTGTTCAGTCTGCAGAATATATGTGATGGAAGAGCATTATTGTTCTATTGGTGTGTAGTTATTGGTTGCTGGTTTGAACACGGAGACCAACTATACTGTTATTTTCACTTCTAACAGAAATTCAAAAGTGATATGTCATGCATTTCAAGTCACTGTAAATATTAGATGTTGGCATACTGTGCAAGTTCTGTCATTATGTTAGTCATGTGATTTGCTTCATGATGTTGGCATACTAGATGAATAGAAGTAACAAAGAATTTTAGATTTACTTCAGACAGGTCATAGGCAATGCGGTATAATCCACTAGTAATATATCGTGTTTTCTTGGCTGCATGCGTGGTAAAGATGAACATTATTCAAATGGAAATTTAAATTGATTCATCTGCTAAATAATGACTACATTGCTGTTAAGTGTCATCAGTCAAGATAGTGTTATTAAATATTTGCTTTGTCTTTGCCATACACAATTTGGCAGCTGCGACCTGTGTTTTGTGAGTTGACTGAGCCGACCGATGGGTATGGTACTTCCGTGTCTGCTGTATTTGAAACTGTTGTTGTTGCATCTACTGTACTCTCGGCACAGATGCCGTCCGATTTACATCACTATTAAACTGTTAATTACACTATTAACACGAACGTGTTTTTATGTGATCAGTGTCATGTGATGACGTTTGTGCACATTTTCAGAGCTTTATCCGTTTGGATATGTCAGAATACCAAGAGAAACATGAGGTATTTATTGTCATTTTCCAGCAATCGTGTGGTAGTTTTACGCCACCGATATAATTAAATCCCAGTCTGATCACATGTCACGAATACACCTACAGTGCTGAGCTTCTCAAACAGTTTTATAATTAATGAGAGTTGGTTGGATAATCTTGAGAAGCTTCACTGACGGCATAGAACAGATTATTGTAGGACATTTGAAGTTAATAATAACTGAAGTGCATGTACTCTGGACTGAATGCCTGTCTGTCCAGTGCTATACATTTTCTTTGATGCATCTCTGTCCATTGTTAACTTTTTCACGTTAGCAATATCTTTTGAATCATTACCAGAATGTCATCTATTATTGTCCCCATCTGTTGCACAAATACTGCTGCTTTCAGAAAAACAAGAAGGAGTAATATTGAGTAATATTGTTTCATGGAGGATTACATTTGTTTAGGAGAAATTTTGTGAGGATAAATGAATTTATACTGAATCACTTCTCTTTGTTGCTGAGTCTGCATGTGTATAATGCATTTAAGCCATCTAATGTTTTAGGTGGCCAAGTTCATTGGTTCTCCACCAGGATACATAGGTCACGATGAGGGCGGTCAGCTGACCAAACAGCTGAAGGCATGTCCACATGCAGTCGTCCTGTTTGATGAAATTGACAAGGCACATCCGGATGTGCTTACCATTATGTTGCAGTTGTTTGATGAGGCAAGTTTTCGGTGTTTTCTTTGTATTGCCCTTCTTCTTAAGAAACTTTAAAGTTGTTGTTGTTTTTGTAGTAATATGGTGTAACCAGTATAACTGTTGAAGACATCTGATAGTTTAACAGTTCATATGACTTGCATTTTCTGTCCTGTGAGCTGGCTGTGTAAAGTAAAAGTATGCTGACTGTGTGCAGCAGAACTTTCTATGAAATTTAAACAGCATATCTAAGAAAGATATCATAATTTATACAGTAAATGTTGTTAAAATACATTTTAATATTGCATTATATAATATAATGTCATGGGTCATAAACAACATGGCAGTCTCCGATTATTATAATTTTTGTATCGTTTAAATCATGAATGAATACTACAGTTATGCAGCCATAGTAAAATTAGCCACGTCACCTTAATTGTGTGTGCATAGTAGTTTGTATAAAAGTAGCAAAAACTGCACTTTGGCTGTGGTAAAACGGTGCAGCCTGTATTTGACTGTAACTCTGTCACATCTTGATCGATTTCAGTAAAATTTTGCAGTCATGAGCAGACATGAATGTGGAATAAAACGCATACATTTACTTACTTACTATTTTAACAGTGTCTTGCTGATAGCATCATCAAATGTCATTGATGCTGATGACGTTTATGAACTGTCATAGTGTTATTCTTCCATTTTACTAGGTAATGTGCACACATCTAAGCGGATGTCAGCGATTTTCCTGTGAATAAATGCAACATTTATTTAGAATGAAAATGATATAAACATAAAAATCAGTAAAGATCAGCCAGAGTAACATTCAAATATAGACTGCCATGTTTTTCTCTTGCTTACTTTGTATGTAAAAAAAACTGATTTTTACTGTTTATTTTTTCAGGTGAGAAAATCTTTATTTTTAATTTGTGTCTGTATGCTACCAGGGCCGGCTAACAGATGGCAAAGGTAAAACGGTGGAGTGTAAGGATGCAGTGTTCATAATGACATCTAATTTGGCGAGTGAAGAGATTGCTGATCATGCACTGCAGCTGCGTCGTGAAGCAAGTGATGTATATGAGCAACGAGTTCACGGTGGTCTCAGTAAGTAAACCAGATCTGCTTGGTAGACTTCAGAGGTGTGCACTCTTGATCTTGCTGTATTCTGACATTCCTGTAGAATCCATATTCCTGTGCAATTATCAGCTGTGAATTGGTAAAGAGAAATTGAAAATTTGTAATTGCTGCTGGTTTAATTCTACACTATTTTGGTAAATCGCCATTCTTATTTGAATATAATATGTGTTATATTGGCCTTTTATTCAGTGACTTAAAACATATATAGCTTTCCTACGTGTGTAAATACTATATCATAGCAACCAAAATTTATAGGATAGCATTCAGTTGTGTACATGCCTATTTGCATTTGTCTTTGTTATGTAAGTCATAATCGACATAAGTGAAGATTGTTAATTTTGAACGGTTAGACATCAAGAAATTATTAGTAGGTCATCATGTAATAAAAGTTGATATTTTCCAATGCAGAACTAACCATTTATCAGGTCACACGTTTGAAATGGCTGTTACAAGCTTTAGCAACTGTTTACACTCTGTTGTTGAAGCTGAGCACAGCTTTATTGATTGCATCTTACATCTTACAACTCATCCTGGACTTAATGAACCATGTACTTGAGCTCATTGATGTTTTTTTTGTCCTTTGCTCATGTTAGTGCCCACAGTATGTGATACTGCATTGACATTATCATTCTTAAGTTGTTACACAAAACTTGCCATTAAAATATTATTTAAAAATATGAAAATAGTAATAATAAGTTTGTAATTACTTCTGTGTAAATTTGAAAGTGGCTTATAAATTTTTGAAATGTTATGACTTGTAAACAAGCTGTTTGAGTGCTGTCGTCTATGCCTTCTTGTTCGAACATGAAATTTTTTGTAATAGGAAATATCTGTTAAAAACTTTAGTTGTTTTTGCTGATGGCTGTTATTTTGAGTTTGCTGATGTTGCTGTAGATGATGACAAGTTGACTGAAAGGGTTACTGTTACACGGCAGTTTAAAGACAAAGTTATACAACCAATATTAAAGGTTAGTTAACAGTGGCTTTAATGTTTCAATTTTTTTATGAATAGTTGTCGAAAGAGAGGTGTTGTTTGGACATAGTTAATGCATCTGTTGTTAGGCATCTTCCGTGCATTGCCTTTTAGAGCATGTGATGCCTGTAAGACTAGCTGATGACGTGTACATGTCTGCAGCGACACTTTAGGCGTGATGAGTTTCTGGGACGAATCAACGAGATTGTGTATTTCCTTCCATTCTCTCGTACAGAACTGAACAAGCTGGTTGTCAGAGAAATGGACCTGTGGGCACAGAAGGTCAGCTGTCTTGTGTTGTGGTGTTATGGTTTAATAATGACTTGATGTCGATTTTTGAAATACAATTTACTTTGTTCTGCACGTTTAGAGATAGCAGGTAACTGAGCAAGTTGTTCCATAGCATCATGTCAGCACTAAATTAGTGCCGTGGAAATGTCATGAAAATATGACATGATGTCAGCACAGGTAACAACAAAGATAAAATGGCACTGTATAATGAAGGCCCTTTAGCTGCTATAATGTGTGAATAACAAACACTAAAGTTGATTGTGAAAATGAGCTATTTGAATAAAATCAGTATGTTGAAATTGTCAACATTTGAAGTTTCAAGTAACTGACACCTACACAGCTTCCACTAACAACTGCTGTGTGCACAGTGCTTAAAAACGGTCGGAACCAGTGCTCGAAAAAGTTGAAGATTTGTGTCATTATATTGATTGTGACTGTAGCTCTGCAGCAAGTGAAGTTTTATAATCAGTATTAACTTTACAGAATTGCCAGTGTTTTTAGCGTAGAGTGCAGCTGTGATGCAGTATGGTGATGGTGTGAGGTTGATATTGCAGGCTAAAAAGAAGCACAGCATGGAGTTAACGTGGGACCGACAAGTTGTTGATGTATTAGCAGATGGTTATGATGTACATTATGGCGCAAGATCCATTAAATATGAGGTAGTCATGTATTTTTACTGGATATGTAGCAGGTGTAGCAGTAGGTTTAAAAGTGACTGTGTATGACACAAACAAGTGTCGTATTTCAAAACGTGGTGCCTAAAAGAAATGTGAATAGCTTAAGTGTTTTGAAGAGCTTTCAATGACCTGTTTCTTGGACAAGATTGTACGGCACAAGATGGAATATTATTAAGCCCGTAAGCATTGGTGCCACTTGACATGGGAGATGATGTACGGTAGAGCATAATCATTATCATTAACATGCACTCGC
>Ga0049105_1001099_pt1 | contig 11270 bp, 5 predicted proteins | sample WorMetvaBAHAMAS1_FD_61260 | JGI IMG/M metagenome (GOLD analysis project Ga0049105, IMG submission 61260) | Worm MetaG Olavius vacuus BAHAMAS.1 | ecosystem: Host-associated > Annelida > Digestive system > Unclassified | place: Germany: Marburg | collected 2013-04-09 | reverse complement strand
GGTAGAATACAATTAGAATTCTAAGCCATAGGTGTGAACATGTTCAATACTGGGCCCATTGTGCCAATGTGTTCTGAAAATCCAGCGTACCTGTACTGTACCTGCTACAACTGGTCTACTACACTGGCAGGCAGGTATAGTACGCTACCAGCATCCAGCACCGTACTGTACTCGGTAGTGGGTTTTGTGTGTACTGGTTGGTGTTTCAAACATACAGCACCGGTTGAATGAAAGAATCAACCTTGTTAGTCTCACAAACCACCAGGAATCTCCTTACCACTACCATGACCAAAGATAAAAATTTTAGCACAACTCATGGTCACCCACAAGATTTTTTTTCCAGGAGTGGATAATTTAGGGGTCTGTGGGATAGAAGTATCCCAGCTGGGTTACATTTTCAGTGACAGTAGTTTTGTTGCTGTCGTTTGAGTGACGTTATTTACTGTGCATTTGCTCGAACATTTTTAGTAGGCTAAAATCACTTGGTCGCAACGCTGCAATGCTGATAATTTTAAGACAGTGTGCGATAATTAAATGCTGTTAATACCGATATGTTATTTGTTAAGCGGGCCTGCATCCATGAATTCACTTTATGTTAAGACTTATTTCAATATTAATGATAATTGATGTGCATGCCTTTAAACGGTTCAATATATAGAATTTCTTTTTGCACCGTACAACAGAGCGATGTTAGATGCACGCTCTCTCTGCGGTAGCCGAGGTTCTTGTTATTAGTTGCTATAGGTTTTTCTTTTACCGTGTAATTATGATTTCAAAATGTTTTTAGTTATCTGCATACCGTTAATTGCTTCTGCCTGACTGTTTGTTTACCTGTTGCACTAATCCATAAATTGAATGGTTTGGTGATTTTTTGTTGCATTTTGCATGATTGGGCAAAAATGTCTCATACTAATGCTTCTCAGTATTTCCATATTTTGGCATCCGATGATGTTGTCGATCTTACGTTATCGGTACTAGTAAGCGTGTTAGTAGTATTATGAGAATATGTGTGCATCTCTTATGTGGTGACCTTTAAGCTCACCAGTGTAAATGTGTATTTGTAACTGCGTTGGCTGAAGATCCAACGTGACAACTTTGCTGTCCCCTCACATCGATAATGCCGACACTGTTGTTGGCTTCTCATTGCCGAGGCCGACAACAAAACTATTCGGCAACTTTATTCCAAACTTTTTTTCTTTATTAGTACTGCATAACACAACAGCATGACAGCGATGACGAATTCAGAAGTATCGGGAGAACACTTATCTCGCGACACGTCTTAATGATATAACATTTCAGATATTGACAGTTGCATGTGTTCGTTGACTGCACCACGTGCGTGGGTAGTTCAGTTATTATGTCCGATGATAGTGCACTTGGAATACAACGCTACAGTGTTCTGCAGTGTCCCACAGTGACATTTCTGGCACTCCGAAAGTGGGGCACTTTGGGGGGTCACGATAAATGTTGGGGAGGGAGGGGTCAAAACTCGAACTGTATTTGAGGAGGATACCCCCCACTGGACGTCGCACACCACCCTACCTACCGGTATCAGTTACACCTCTGCATTTTAGTGTATGGAAAGTGGGGTCAACAAATGGGCCCACAAAATTTCTGGGAGCATGACCCCTTCTGTCCCCCTCCCCTGGTACAAACGCCTCTACTGTCCCGTAGCTACCTATCGTCAGACATGCACCGCTAACTGGCTGTGAACTCTGTTCATGGCTTCTCCGGTGCGTTTGTCTTCAGGGCTGCCGCGAGTCACGGTGTGATGGTGGTTCGGTGGCTGGGCGACGATTTCAACCGGATGTCGACGCATTGATCGGCCGCGCAACAAACAAGTCCTGCGCACTGCCCGAGATGCCGAATGTCGTCACGAAGATGTTCATCAACATCACGAAGTACAGCAAGTAGGTGGCGGCGTGCTGCCAGCGCGATAGCTTTCTGAACGTGATGCGCTCGCGCCGTGCGGCCGCCAGTTCCCTGGCATAGAAGGCATGGTACTGACGCGCCTCGGCGGCCCGTCGTTCAGCGTCAGCTTCCTTCTTGACGCCGATCGCCGCCTCGTGCTCGGCCCGTAGTGCAGCCAGTTCCTCGTTCAGGCCCGCCGTCTGGCAGCCGGAGTCCGTGGCCCGTTTCACGGCGTCCTCGAGTGTGCGGACGTAGTTGCCGGTGCGGACAATGCGTAGTTCTGCCTCGGCGCCTCTGATGCGTGCAGTCTCGATCTCGACGTCGGCCCGCTCGAGGTCGGCAATGCTAGCTGCGTTGCGATGAGCGGCCGTCGGCGTTGGAAAACCACAACAGCCGACGTCCTCTTCGTCGTCCTCGATCATTCCCATCTCAGGCAATGCCTTCGGTGCAAGCAGCTCGTCTCCGTTCGACGGCGGCATCGCCCGTTTCGCTCGAGCGCCTGCTGCCGCCAGCTGCCCCGACGAAGTAGACGTCTCCATGACGCTGCTGTAGGCGACTCGTTGCCGGCAGCACTGGCCCGAGCGTCCACAACAACGACATTGACAGAAGAGGCAGGCGAGTATGCGGAACACGTTGCAGGCGCCGGGCGACGTGTTGCGGTCGTGTTGCTGGTGGTAGTGGAGGTTGCCGACGTAGATGATGATGATGCCGATGAGCAACTCGAGCGAGATGCACGCGATGAGCATCGTTAGAACGAACTCGTAGAATCGATGTCCCTGGCGTCCGATGTCCAGTAGTAACTTGAGCTCGGTGATCTGTGTCAGTGATAGGATCGTCACCAGAGCCGCCTGGGCCTTCGTCTCGGACTGCTGCAGTTCACTGTGACGTGCCAGCAGCTGCACATGCACGCAGCATCACACATGTATCATGCGTCACCTGACACTTTGTTACATTATTACATAACGTGCGTGCCAGCCGTGTTGGCGAAACAGGTACTGCATTAGCGGTGTCTCTCCTTGTGTGTATGTGTGTATGCACAAAGAAACTGAAAAACAAAGAAATTGATAAAACTGTTAAAAAGTGTTGTGGTTATTGTTGAACCCTACAGCTGATTAGATTTCCGTGACATTTGACCTTAATCTTTGACCCTGACAGCTATTTTCGTATTTTCAGATAATAAAACTGCCTATAATTTGCAAACTACTGGTCAGATTTTGATGCAGTTTTACGTGGTAGCCTAATGTTCTATAAGTGGAATAAAAGTTATAATATTTGACCTTGAGAGCTGGTGGCAGTGCGCACAGCGCAGAGTTTGTGCTGCCTAAGACACAGCTTAACATTTTGTTTCAAGGAAGTACCCTATAATTATAGCTGGAACCTCAGATATATCCAGTAAAACTAACGGAGGCGTAACCACGCAGCTTAGTCAAGTGACTCCAGTCATTATTGTATACTATAGTTATAACTACAGAAGCTGACGTTGATGACGGCGGATGAGCACAAATGAAAAAAAATCCTGCCGTTGGATTTAAGACCCTGGATACGACTTTTCATTTCTTGTATATATTACAGTAATTAAGTGGTTTTGTACATGCTAAAAACTTGCAATAAACTTTTGACTGACTCGGTACATTAAAGGCTTAGGGCCTAGCTTATACCATTCCATTCGAGCAATAAAAACATTATCTTTTAATTCGTAATCATCATCATAATTACCATCGTGATCGTCATACGAAATTTATAACGTACCCGTTAGTAAAAGGACAGAAGCTTAGTACAACAAGTATAAGTCAGCTATCGCAGATAGACCACGCTGCAGGGTCGGGGCTTAAAGACAACGCTCATCGGAAAGCTCGTAGTCATAGTCGTTAGTAATAACTGAATATTTTTCGCTAGGTGTTACGGCTAAGCAGCTACGAGAGAATATCGATAGGAACTCGCCGTTTTTGAAGGAAATGGGTCACTTTGGCGCAAAATTTCAGGTAGGACGGCACCCACCAACCATTTGTGCACGGTTAGATAAGCCAATGAAAGTCTTGCAACTCTGCTGCTGAAAGTTTGCGCACAAAGACACTTTATAGCAGACTTACTTTTAGAGAAATCCACTTTACAAAAAAACGGCCAGTTTGCGTTTTTGAGCCCCTTTGGCGGCTTAGGGGCAACGTACACTGTTTATCTTAGGCTTATTGGAAAGCCCGTAGTAGACTTTCTATTCGTGATAATTGAACTTTTTTCGCTAGTTGTTACGGCCGGGGCGCTACGAGCGAATATCGATTGGAAATCACCGTTTTTGAAGAGGGTAGGTGGGTCCCTTTGGCCCAAAATTTCAGGTAGCAGGGGACGTCCCCCACCAACCATTATTCTTATCGGAAAACTAGATGCATCGACCTTTCATATGACATAGGAATTTGGGCAGAACTGTCTTTCGTTTTGTCACAATTCACGCGTTTGACAGACAGATGGACAGACGGACAGACAGACAGACAGACAAATAGACTGCTCATAGCAAGACTGCGGCTGCATACCTGCAGCGCGGTAATAATAAATCTGAAAGTTGGCAAACATTAAAACTAACTTAAAACAGGAACGTGTCGCCTGAAGCAGCGTCACGGAGACGTCTACTTCGTCGGGGCATCTGGCGGTCATGCACGTATAGGCCTATCAGTATCATACGTGCATTGACGTCTCCGTGATCGACGTAGCCTAATTTAAGCGGTAAAATTAAGATTATTTGTACCTCTTGGATCTTTGATCGACCTCCGTCGGCCATACGTGCGACAGCATGAGGCGGAGGTGACATACCTTGACTCCAGTGATCTGAAAATACACAACGTGAAATGAGCATCACGTCCATGAGGGCAACCACGTAAATCCGCCTACAGACTACGGAGATTCTTTTTCTGTTACATGGTGATGAATTGATGATGATGATGATGATGCTGATGATGATGGACCGAGCCATCGACACGACGGATCTCTGGTCACGGATGAGCATGAGTTTCTCGTATATAGGTCTATGCATTGCATAGACCTATATAGACATAACATACAGGCCACTAGTACTATCACATTTTATTCTGTAAAGTTCTAATAGATGTTCAAATAAAATTAACAGATACTGTCAACTCGTTTTCATCGAAAATAATAAAGAAAAACGTTTGCAATCGTTGAGAAAAAAGTTTCCTAATTGAAACACTGGTGCAGGTGTTGTACGTACGTTAATAAGCTTAAGCCAATAACATTTAAACATTAACAGCATGAACAAGAGCTCAGCTGTTGCTGAGATAACCGCGCAGTGTTGTACAACTCGAGTATTGTAAAGATGGGCGGGGTCAGTTTTCGGGAAAAATTAAGACAGAAGCGCGCGTTTGCGGTCACAAATCATATAATGCCAACAAGAAGCTCAGCTACCGCAGAGATAGCGCGCGTCAGAGGCCCTTACGCCGTTCAAGGTCATTCAAAGTCAGTGATGTTCTCAGTCTACCAACCAGCCCGTATGCGACTTACTATTAGTGAATAATCTCATCTCGCACCGTTTTCCAGTTATCGCGCCGTATCGGTCGAATTATCCCCTTTGACAAGGGGTTGCTCTCGTTAGGTGCTCGCCCTCGGTAGCCTCTTTGGACTACATTTATGTTGCAGACAGTATGGGTCATCTTAAACCACTTTGACGTAATTGGCTTTCAAAGCCACCGAATTCGATACAACGAATAACGCAAAGTAACGTCCATTACGCCGTTCAAGATCATTCAAGGTCACTGATTTTGGTGCCACTCGAAAGCTGGCATATGCTACTGTTTATTAGTGAATAATACTAACTTACACTATCGTGCACCATTTCCAAGTTACTGCAGATTATTAGTAATTTTTGTTTTGATAGGAGGGTACCTCTTTTTAACACACTCGTTCGGGGTAAACCTCTAAACTTGAGACTATAAAATATGGCCGCAAGAAACTAGAAACGTCGGTCTATCATATGGTACGAAACGTATTTATGCTTAGGCGTGATCGACTCACGGGTCACGAGTGTGACGGGCAGACTTTATCGTAGCAAATGCTGCGCTTTGCTACGTTGCGAGCGCCAAAATATGTGAATTAAGGTGGGTAAGACTTACACCGTAGAGAAGTGCCAGCTCTCTACCCTACTGTGCCAAATGATACGTTATAATCAGTCAATCAGCCATCAAGGCTCAATGTATGACTTTCATGATATTTTCAGCCAGAAAATACGAATTCCGAGGCAAATAAAGCGACATTTGTGCATAAGTCGCTGGTCTTAAATGGGTTAAAGCTTCGATCGCAACGAGCAGTCAAAGCAGAGCAGCTTGATGAGTGAACTCTTCACCAAATTGCTGCGTATATGTCGGAGCTAAGTGAGTTATGAGCGGAGAGGCACCTGAGCACGGGCGCTGGTCAGACAGCCTGCTAACGAACAGTCGACGCCAACCACGAGCTAGTCTGCATGCAGCCACCGAGGCTCATTTGTTAGAAAGCTTCCTGTCTGATTTTGTTAGCAAACGTTTGCCGTCATCGCACACCGTTTAATGCTACCCAGGCTTCATGCATTTGCACTAACACGAAAATGCTTTTCCAGGACAAGTTTAACGTAGAATCGGCGTGAGAGTCATTCGCTCGGGTTCTGCAGGGTTTCTTTTGCCCGTAGTATTTTCGGTTTCATTGCTTTATTAGTCTACTTTTTGCTTTGATGCGTGTTAGACTAAGCTAGCATCTTGGTCTGAAAGCACGTTAATTGCGTGCACGTCGTATTCCATCGCTCATCTCACGCTTTCACGCCGCCGAGTCATTCAAGTTTCCATTCTTTCGATTATCAAAAATTTAACGCCAAATTTAGGTTTATGGAGATAGTTTCAATCGTACGGTACGTTGCAAAATGCTCTTGAGTGTACTTGTTTTGAAACTCGATTACTTTCCAGCATTATTGTAGATTATTTGTTTGAATGAATTTTAACAGTCGTTGTCTGCTGAAGTCGGTGGTCTGTAGAATCTGTCTCGCGGGATTTCGTCAACTAGCATCTTGGTATGTAAAACCAGATTTATCTGTCGAATATTATTGTCAGTAACGCGAAATTCAACATACAGAATCTCGTAAAACAATAATTGCCAGCAAAATGCAAATGCTATTCACAACACCGTTGCAATAATTGCATACAGTCAGTGGAAAGAATTTAGAATGTTGAGGGTAATAGTTATTGTGGTTGGTTGTTTCTGTCAACGTCATCACCGTTTTTATAACTCAAAAAGTGGGGGCTATTTTATGGGCCACGATGGAGCAACATTCAAAATGCATGCGAAGAGCAGTTTTTATTTTTACTTCACGAAGTTGTTTTAAAAACTTTCAGAAATGATTTTAAAAAGAGCAGTCAGAGACTGCATACGTCCGTCAAGGAGAATATGGTCTGCATCGGAGTCCGTATCGGGATACGGACTGCGGATCCGGACTCTGGATCCGGATTACTTCCAAAATTTAACAGGGACTTCCTTCTTCAAGGATAAATCTGTGATAAAAACGTCAATTTCATACAAACCCGGTCATTCTTTCCGGAGATATAAGCCAAATTGTGGAAAAATGCCCTATCTCGTAATGTTAAAGAATCCTTTTAAAAATTCTGGATCCGGATTCGGAGGCGGATGACTTCCAAAATTTAATCAGTTTTTCCTTCTGCACAGTTGCATCTGTGGTTGAATTTTCGTGAAAATCGATACGTTCAGTAGTTTTACGTAAAGTTTCTAACAGACAGGCAAACCAAAAAAACAGACAGAGAGACAGACAAACAAACGAACGCTGGACATTACATGACGTTCTTAGCGGACGTAAATATCGGTGTACTAAAAACTCTTTCGTAAAAGATGCATTCAAAATCATAAGCATTCTAAACATAAAATCAAAATATGACGAAGAAAGCGTGTGCAAAACATGTGTAAGCTTAAAACAGTGATTATCAATCTAGGGGCCAGCCGAAATTCTGGGGACCATGCCCCCACCCCGCCGCCATACAAATGTTACTGACAGTCTAAAGGTTAAAGAGAATATAGTAAGTATAGGTTGTCGTTTTCACTTAAGGCACCTGTTAGTGCACTGCGTTGTCGTCTCTCAGTTCGTATTGTATACCCGCTTTCTTTTTTTCTAATGTTTTTGTATTGTATATGAAACTGTAAATTTTCCAATTAAAAAGAAATAAATATATTACCCCTATATAATGGTCCACATCATTGTTTTTGTTTCGCATTCATTCGGTTTGTTGATATGGCTATACGTTGTGACGCGGTGTCGATCACGGGAGTCAGCTGATAAATCATCGCGCTCTAAAGCGCAACTGTTGGCCGCCGGCCGGTAGGTATAGGTGGCCTTACTACAAAGGACACGGCGTCAGCGTCGCTGGCAGCTGTTACGTGCGGCCCTAACACTGGTGGCACGGACGAACGAGACCTAATCGTGTCTGGACAGGCACCGGCCGGTGCTGCTGCTGCTGCTGCTGCTGCACGTTTCTCTCGTCATTTCGCTCTCATCAATCGATCGTAACATAACCGCCAGCAGCGCTCTATCGTGCTTAATTAGCGCTCTATACCGCACCGCGGATGCATGCCGGCATGCCGTCCGTAATGGCTCCGGGGCCGCCGGAGAGGGCGGCAGTTAGCAGCGCCAGTAGTTCGCAACGTATTGCGCCGGTCGCCAGCAGGATCGATTTTTCCACTGAATCACCGACGAACCGTTTCGGGCACCATTTCACCTGAACGCGCGCGGCTCCGGCAACTCCCACGGTTTCCCCTCGCCGCCGGTCTGGGGAAGCATGCCGTCCACGTAGGAGATTGCGCCACACTCGCAGACACTCGGCCGGCCGGTCGGCCACGCGACTGCCGGCGGCGGCCATGCACCACCAGGTAACAGAGCTACCAGTATCGACTGTCATCAGCAACAGCAGCAGCAACAGCAGCAGCAGTCTGCCAGACACGTGAGAAACGGCGTTAAAATCATTCGTGACAAAGCGACGTTAAGCTTCGCATTAGTCTACTACGCTAAGAGATCCGTTCCTTGATTGGCAATATATTATTTAACCCTCAACTGGGCGCATACATGCCCGCAACAAGAAACTCTGTATGATAGCTACACTCGTCGTACGTTGATTGCAACCGTTACATTTTGTACAGCGGAAAGGGACCATGGCGGATGGATAGTGCGCCCAGACCCCTCTCCGCTTTACTGCATACGTAATCATCTGATCTAACCTCTCATGTGATTATTTAGAGTAGCCCAAATAGAAAATATTATTTGTGATACTCTAGAATGGCAGAACGTGAGGAAAACAAAGTAGTTACAAGCAAGTGCCGGGAACAGAAATGTGTTTTCTGAAACAGAAATGTTTAAAGTAGCCGCACAAGGATGACAGCGACTCGACAGAGACAACATCTTTTATTACGTAAAGAAATGAAAATTGATAAATGCAATTAAATAAAAAATGTAACCTACTAGATATGGCCGAATCCATCAACTGTCAGTGTACCAATTTCGCACTGTCTGTCAAATGTATCGAAATCGAGGCAGACAATTAAACTAATATTCATTGGCGAACTACTGACGAAATTTTCGCTAAAGCTAAGAACAACAATATTCACACTGGACACTTTTTGTGGCTTTTGATGCGTAACGACATTTCAAAATAGCGTGAAGCGTAGCGCGGTTTCTCTGCGACAGCTTGATGCATGAGCTGCTAGTATGTATTTGTGTTTGTGGGCCTAATGTGTAGGCCTATTTTCATTTTCGTTATGTAGTATCGCATGTGTATGTGGTAGGCTGTGCGTGCTGCAAATGTTCTATGATGATGATGATGATGATGATGATGATGATGTTGATGATGATGTATATGTATTCTATTCATGTGTCAAGTTTACGCGTCAACGTGCCATAATGTGCGTTGCGTCCGCGTAATAATGACAATGGCGCGCTCTACCTGTGAGCCGAAGCCGTAGCCACAAAAGCTCATATTCAAGCCAACCTGTGCTACATAATGTTCAGCCGTATTAAGCCGACATGTATGTAAGCTGATGCGAACGAAACCAAGCCGATTATTACGTGAATTATTGATGTCATTATCCGCTGGCTTTAGTTGCAGACGTTCTGGCGATACCTATTAGCGACGACCGAAAGAGATCTGTCGCCGTGTATTTGACCACGTGATCCTGAAGGACCACATCAAACATAAGCAGCATGACCGGTCTATTAGCTGCAGCTGCGTTGCTTGCGGCTGAAACGCCATCCTCATCGTCAACGCAGTCAGCTCCAAGTAGCGGTGCACCGTTAGAAGGAAAAAATCAACAATTTCAGCTTCTTGTTGGAGTTCCTTGAGGGAGGACTATGACTTACATGACGAAGCAATTGACATCGGTGAGAGTGTGAACAATAATGACGGAGGTTATTATAGCATACGCAGACTCAGAGCCCAGACGAGGAGAAAGTGTCAGTATTTTTTCTCTGAAAGCGCCACGCCGATGCATCTTCGACAGCACTAATAATGTCGATGTTTTTGACACTCTGCATTGTCAATTCCTGTAGAGAGTGTTTTGGTAAATGGACTTGTTATCACATCAATTACTGTCTATTGTATACACAGCATTTGCTTGGGAGTTGGGAATTGCGAAATCGCAAACACTTCTTAAAAACAATGAAAATTTCGAATTCATCTGCATGCCGGGCGTTCGGTGAAACAACGCCGCCGTGGTGGATTAGCGTCGGCTGTGTGTGGATTGAGACACGATGTCGTGTTCTCAGCAGCGATCAGGTTGATTTTGAATGTATCAATGCGGAACAGCCGTAGGCCTACATAAGCCTCGCTAACAATGTTCAGCCTCAGAGAGGTCGATCGTGCTCTCCCGAGTGATCTCCTTAAAGGCTCCAGCGACCTAGAAGTAACTCTAACAGCGTCCCATTCCTTGCGACTGCTGCGCTGAAGCCGTTCGGTTCCCTAAGTCTCGATCGATACTGTAAGTTGCCGAAACGAATGTCTAATTACGTTTCCATCCACAATGCGGTGTGTCTTCTCGTCAGACTCGTCTTCGTGTTGAGCCGCTCACCACATAGAACTATGCTCTGTTAGGCTCATCCATCGATGCTGCTGTTGACAATAACGGCCACAAACTTCCATGCTATTACCCATTCTTCGTTGAGTGGAACACTCATGCATCCCACCTTCGGACTTAGTATTGGCCCCTATACAACAGATAACAGCCTGATTATTAGACTGATTATTAATAGCTGATTGGCCGGTGTCGGTGCTTATTATTGCTTAATGGAATTGAGTTACTGGCAGGAAATTAAACAGTATACAACACACTTGCAGAATGAT